>JAEEGL011875615.1_pt1 | contig 12097 bp, 15 predicted proteins | sample 9134231 | NCBI WGS metagenome assembly JAEEGL01 (sample SAMN16246548, study PRJNA631951) | gut metagenome | biome: gut microbiome; feature: rumen; material: fiber-attached | host: Bos | place: Iran: Karaj | collected 2018-10
CGCAGTGAAATCCGCCGGATGGTCAGAAACGGCAGGGTAAGCGTCAATGAGTCCATTGTGAATGATCCGGCAGCCATCATCGACGAAGCAGCCGACAGCGTACTTGTGGACGGCAGGGAACTGGTCTATACCCAGTACGTCTGGTTCATGCTGAACAAGCCGGCCGGATACATTACTGCCAATAAGGGCAGGGTACCGACGGTCATGGATCTGGTCCCTGAACCATATCTGAATCTGTATCCGGTAGGCAGGTTGGACAAGGACACGGAAGGGCTGCTGCTGATCACCAATGATGGTATGCTCGGCCACAGTCTCCTGTCGCCCAAAAAGCACGTGGAAAAGGAATACTACGTGGAGCTGAAGCATGAAGTAAGTGAAGCGGATGCCGCAAGGATCGCAGAAGGCCTGACGGGTGAAAACGGCACCGTCTACGCACCGGCGGAGTGCAGGGATATCACAGGCAATACCTGCCGGATCGTCCTCCATGAAGGGAAGTATCATGAGATCAAGCGGATCTTCATGATCCTGGACAATACCGTCACCTATCTCCGTAGGATCCGGATGAAGAACCTGGTGCTGGATGAGGCACTGAAGCCGGGAGAATACCGCAGGCTGACCCAGGATGAAATCAAAGGTCTGTACGAATAGTACAGACCTTTATTTCTGTTATTGCTGTGCCAGGGCATGCAGTCTGTCGATCACAGCCTGCGTCAGCTCGTTCGGTGTACTGGAGCCGCTGGTTACAGCGATGCGCACTGCACCGGCGATCATATCATCCCGCAGCTGTTCCGCATTCTCGATCAGCCAGGTACGCGGTATACCGTTGTCCTGTCCGATGCGGGCAAGCTGATGGCTGTTGTTGGAATGCGGATCCCCGACAACGATCAGGACATCGGTATTCTTCAGCCTGAGCACTGCTTCCTGACGTATTCTCGTCGCATTGCAGACCTCCGGATATACCTTCGCGTCCGGATACTTCCTGAGACAGGCATCCAGGATCCTGCGGGTATCCAGGATGCTCAGCGTTGTCTGGGAAGTGATCAGTACATCCGCAAGGCCTTCCAGCTGCTCCGCTTCCTCCACGGAAGAAACCAGATGCACATGGGGGGAGATGCCGACGGTACCTTCCGCTTCCGGATGGTTGTGCTTGCCCAGGTAGATGACATCACCGTGCTCTACATGGCTGCGGACCAGGGTGTGGGTCTTTTCAACGTCGGGACAGGTCGCATCCACGATCTGCAGGCCTTTTGACCGTGCTTTGGCGAACACTGCGTCATTGGCACCGTGCGCAGTGATGATCACGATTCCGTCATCGATGTCATCCAGCAGTTCCAGACGGGTACGGCTGCTGTCTTCAATGCAGCGGATGCCCAGGCTTTCGCATTTCTGTACGACGTAGCGGTTGTGTACGATCATACCGAGCATGGTGATCGTTTCTCCCGGATGCTTTCCGGCAGTTTCCTCAGCGATGCGTATTGCCCGTACAACACCCTGGCAGTAGCCGCGCGGTGTTACACTGATGATTTCCATATCGGATTTCTCCTTTTTCCCAGAATCCTGTATAATAACCAATGCTATTATAACAGTTGGTGATTGTATGAAAACGTTGAGTGAAATCGGTCTTAGTGAAAAGACCTGCGGGTTTGTGGAAAAGAACGGCTTTGCGGAGCTGACACCGATCCAGGAGAAAGTCATTCCTGCGGTGCTGAAAGGCAAGGATGTGATCGGCCTCAGCAGAACCGGCACCGGCAAGACACATGCGTATCTGATTCCTTTGATGGAGAAGGTGGATTCTTCCCTGGATCATCCGTATGCGGTGATTACAGCCCCGACAAGGGAGCTGGCAATGCAGATCTATGAGAAGGCCAGAGTGATGGCGGAAGTGGATCCAGCGCTCCGTATCCGGCTGTATACCGGCGGTACGGACCGGAACCGGGATCTGAAGCAGCTGCGTTCGTCCCAGCCGCACATAGTCATCGGCACACCGGGAAGGATCAAGGATCTCTTCCTGAATGAAGCAGCGCTGCGCATTGATCTGGCTCCGGTTCTGATTGTGGATGAAGCGGACATGACACTGGAATACGGCTTCCTGGATGAAATCGATGCTTTTGCCGGCAGAATGAGCGAAAGCCTGCAGATGCTGGCGTTCAGCGCTACCATGCCGGAGCAGCTGAAACCGTTCCTGAAGAAGTATATGCATCATCCGATTACGATGCGTATGGAGGAAGAGGATGCTTTCAGTCCGCAGATCCGCCACATTCTGGTTCCGTGCTATCATCACACCTATCCCGAAACCATCCGTTCCATACTGGAAGGCATCCAGCCTTATGTCTGCCTGATCTTTGCCAATACAAGGGAAGAAGCGGCAGCCATTGCGGCAGATCTGCGCAGTGCCCGCAGAAGCGTAACGGAGCTGCATGGTGATCTCGAGAGCAGAAAGCGGCGTCAGGCGATGAAGGAACTGGCATCCGGCCGGTCAACTTTTGTCGTAGCGACGGATATCGCAGCCAGAGGCATCGATGTACAGGAAGTATCCCATATTATTTCCTGTGGATTCCCGGAAGACCTTTCCTTCTACATCCACCGGGCAGGGCGTACGGCAAGAGGCGGTGGAAAAGGCATCTGCTACGCACTGTACAGAGAGAGTGACGACGCTTCGATCCGGTCATTGATGAAGAGCGGCATTCATTTTGAGCACAAACGCTGCCGCAGCGGCAAATGGCAGGATCTTCGTCCCTACGGACAGCGCCCGGAAAGGAAGACAACGGAGATGCAGAAGGAAATCTCCCGTATGATGACCAAGAAGAATACAAAGGTCAAGCCGGGCTACAAAAAGAAGCGGAAACAGGCCATCGCAGAGCTGGAACGCAGACAGAGAAGGGATTTCATCCGGGAGAAGATCCGCGAGGAGAAGCAGGCAAGATACCGCCAGCGTGCTTTGGACGCAAAGAAGGATAAATCATGATTCTCGGCTCCCATGTCAAAATGAAGGCGCCGGATTACTTCGCAGGCGCAGTGCAGGAAGCGCTGTCGTACCGGGCGGACGCACTGATGCTGTATACCGGAGCACCGCAGAATACCAGACGTACCGATACAGCCAGGATGAAGATCGAAGAGGGACAGGAGATGCTCAGGAAGGCAGGCATTCCCCTGAGCCGGGTCATTGTCCATGCGCCGTACATCATCAATCCTGCCAACCGTACGGATGCCGGTACTGCATCCTTCGCTGTAGATTTCCTCTACCGTGAGATCCAGCGCACCGCAGCGCTCGGAGCAGAACTGCTTGTGCTCCATCCTGGATCCTGGACCGTTACGGATCCGGAAACGGGAATCCGTTCAGCTGCAGAGAGTCTGAACCGTCTGGGTGATTATCCGGAACCGGTAACCGTCTGTCTGGAAACCATGGCCGGGAAGGGGACTGAGCTCGGTTCATCATTTGAAGAACTGGCACGGATTCTGGAGAAACTGAATCACCCGGAACATTACGGCATCTGCCTGGATACCTGCCATATCCATGATGCTGGGTACGATGTTACGGATTTTGACGCTGTACTGGATGAATTCGACCGGGTGATCGGTATGGATCATCTGAAGGCAATACACCTGAATGACTCGAAGAATGTACGCGGCGCCCGCAAGGACAGGCACGCGAACATCGGAAAGGGAGAGATCGGTTTCGATGCCCTGTACCGCATTGCACACAATGCGAGGACAGCGCATCTGGTCAGAATCCTGGAAACACCCTATATCAAGGAAAAGGCACCGTACGGCGTAGAGATCGATATGCTGAGAAGCGGTGTCTACGAAGAAGAACGCCTGTCGTTCTGAAAGGAGCTCCTGTGGAAAGAACTGCATTGGTTGATCTGCATCTGCATCTGGACGGGTCGCTGGACCTGCCCTGGGCATATCAGAGGTCTCTGGAGGAAGGGCTGCTGGGTCAGGGCTGCAGCTTTGAAGACTACTACCGGATTGTCTACCGGACCAAATACAGCAGCCGGGAAGACGGATTCCGTAAATTCGATCTGATGTGCGATATTCTGCAGACGCGGGAATCGCTTTCCGAAGCTGCGTACCGGCTGGTCAGGAAGCTCGATGAAAAGGGCATGATCTACGCTGAGATCCGCTTTGCGTCCCAGCAGCACATGAAAAAGGGACTGACCCAGTCCGAAGTGCTGCAGGCCGTCATTGAAGGTGCTGAAAGAGCCATGGGGGAGTGCCCGGATATCAATGTCGGGATCATCAACTGCCTGATGCACAAAGGAGACAGCGCCGCCTTCAACCGTTCACTCAATGAAGATGCCGTCCATGCGTCAAAGGAATTCCTCGGAAAGGGACTGGTCGGTATGGATCTGGCCGGCTATGAAAACAACGGTGTATTCATGGACTATGCTCCTTTGATCCATCTGGCGAAATCCCTGGGCATACCCTGTACCGTGCATGCCGGAGAGATGGGCATCGGCAGCCATGTACACGATGCGATCCTGATGGGGGCAGACCGTATCGGTCACGGAATCGGCTGTGTCCAGAACGAAGAATGGCTGCAGGAGGTGGTCCGCACACAGATTCCGCTGGAAGTCTGTGTGACCGGCAATTGCCGTCATGGCCTGCTTTACATAGAACACCCGGTCAGACAGCTGCTGGAGAGGGGTGCCTGCGTAACACTGAACTGCGACAATATGACCTTCGCCGCAACAGACCTGGCAAATGAACATGCCCAGCTGCGCAGGATCGGCGTTGATGCGGATACACTGAAGGCATGTACGCTGCGTGCCATCAATGCGGCATTCTGTACACCGGAGCTGAAGGAACAGCTGCGCTTGAGAGCAAAGACGATTATGAATCAGTAAAGGAGGAGCCTGGGCTCCGCCTTTTTACAGCATTTTTCTGATTTCTTCCTGCAGCGCTTCCAGAATCTCTGCCTGCGGCACTGTGCGGAGAATCTGGCCTTTGCGGAACAGGATGGCAGAATCATAGCCTCCCGCTACACCGATATCCGCCCGGGAAGCTTCCTGGATCCCGTTGACCGGACATCCCATAACAGCGACGGAGATATCCTTGTCAATGGTACGCAGCCAGTCCTCCATCGCTTCTACGATCGGGATCATGTTGTACTGGATCCGTCCGCAGGTCGGGCAGGCAATCAGCTCCGGCACATTGTCCATGAGGCCGGTAGCTTTGAGCAGATTCTTCGCAATGATCATTTCATCCTGGGGCGGACCGGATACGGAGACACGGATGGTATCACCGATCCCTTCGTACAGCAGTGTACCGAGGGCAAATGATGACTTGACCGCGCTTTCAGCGAATCCACCGGCTTCCGTTACACCGAGATGAAGGGGATAGGGAAAGCGCTGGGCGGCAGCCCGGTAGGCTTCAATGGTCAGAATGGGATCGCTGGACTTGAAGGAAAGGCAGATGTCCTCGAATCCGAGATCTACCAGAATGCCCACATGCCGCTCTGCGCTTTCCATCATCGCTTCCTTGCACGGACCCCCGTACTTCTCCAGCAGATTCTTCTCCAGGGATCCGCTGTTGATGCCGATACGGATGGGAACATGCCGTTCTCTGCATCTGCGTACGACGGCTTCCGTGTGCTCCCGTGAACCGATATTGCCGGGATTGATCCGGATGGCATCCACGCCGCTTTCCAGCGCTTCCAGCGCCAGGAGATGATTGAAATGGATGTCCGCTACAAGGGGAACGTTCGTCTGTTCCTTGATTCCTTTGATTGCTTTTGCGTCACTCTCGTCCAGTACAGCCAGACGCACAATCCGGCAGCCCAGGGCCGCAAGTTCATTGATCTGCCTCACGGACGCTTCAATATCCTTCGCCCGTACATTGGTCATGGACTGAAGTACACACTGATCCTGGCCGCCGATCTGTACACCACCGACATAAATAGGCCGGGTTTCCTGTCTTTTCATAGGCGTTTACCTCTGTTCCATTATCTCATAATCAGAGAAAATGCCGAAGATGAATTATCTTGGAAAATAGCAGGAGCTATGATATACTCTTTTTTGTCTATTAACCAGGAGGGATACTATGCCTAGAGAGAATATTATCTTCAAGTGCTCGGTATGCGGAGAAGAAAACTATATCGGTACACGCAACAAGCGTACGCATCCGGAAAAGATGGAGATCAAAAAGTACTGTCCTGTCTGCCGCAAGGTCACAGCGCACAAGGAGAAAAAATAACCGTCCGGTTATTTTTTTGTAGAAGATCATGAGAGTCGATGTCCTGCCCATCGGGCTGTACGAAGAGAATATCGTGATACTGCACGAGGGAAAGCATGTACTTGTCTTTGACCCTGGCAGAAGCGCAAAGCAGATCATGGAAAGCATTGCGAAGGATGAAACAGTGGATGCCATCATTCTTACACACGGGCATGATGATCATACCGGAGCCGTGGATGATCTTGCGGACCAGTATGAATGCCCGGTGTACATTCATCCGGGAGATGAAGCGATGATCCGTACGAGGGGCAGTGCCGCAACCGGCGGTACCATGAGCCCTGTTTATACGGAGACCGAACCGTTGATGGAAGGGACCATGAGCATCGGTCCGTTCAGCCTGACCGTATATCACACCCCCGGCCATACTCCGGGCAGTGTCTGCATCCGCTGCCGCAGTGTACTGATCAGCGGCGACACCCTGTTTGCCGGCAGTATCGGACGGATGGATTTCTTCGGCGGCAGTGAAGAGGACATGGTCCGCTCCCTGCAGATGCTGTGGAATCTGGATGATGATCTGAAGGTCATACCCGGACACGGACCGGCCACGACAATCGGTCATGAAAAGCAGGTGAACTGGTATTTCAGAAGGGCAGAAGCCGGTCTGGCGCTGTAGCGTCAGCCGGCTTCTTTTCTTATGGTTTCATAGTCATAGATATGACCGTCGTGAAGGGTAACGATCAGGGTCTCCGGCGCAGGATCGGAAAGGCTGAGGATGACCGGGGAAGTGAGTTCTTCTCCGTTCTCCAGGCGGCACCTGAGCTCATCCAGCGCCCTGGATTCCGCCGCAAGATACAGATTCTCCCTGCGGATATTGTGAATGACTTCCGCCCGGCGGTTCAGGTTTACAAGAAGGACAGCATTCATCGCACAGATTACGATCATCGCTGCAGCAATCCAGACCGTAATGAACCCGGACTCATTCCCAGGCAATGATTCTTTCTTCTTCATGTCCGTTTCTCGTCCAGACAACCGTGATCTCATGCCCGGCCTGCCGGAAGGATACAGAAGGAATCTCCGAGAGAAAGATCTGTGTCCCGGGCGTGAGGATCAGATGGTCGTTGATGCAGTACAGACTGCAGGTTTCTTCGTGGTAGGTAAAGGACAGCTGCGCATGACCTGTATGGAAGTCCTCGGCTGCATTCAGGATTCTGCGCAGCTGGGCTATGGCAATCTCATCCTGAACGGATTCATCGAAGGCTGCCAGCTTCAATTGAAGGGACAGGATGAGATTGATGGTCGGCGCCAGCAGCATCAATGCTGCCAGCGACAGCAGGAACTGCTCCAGGATCATTCCGGATTCACTTCGGTGCACAGGACGCACTCCTCCGTACACTGCAGCTCTGCACGGTACACTTGTTCATTCTGCTGGATGGATTCCCGCAGACGGCTGCTGGCATTGCTGTACAAGCGTGCTGTGCTCTGCATGATTTCCGCACACAGGGCAACGATGACGACCGCAATCAGGACATCAGCCAGTATGAACCCATCATCGGAAGACAAGACGTCCGCCTCCCAGCTCAATGATGACCTGCTTCGCACCGTAGTGCAGTGTACGGGCAAGGTTGACATTACCGTGTTCATTGAACGTTATGCCGTTCTCCGTCTGCTGCGGCCGGCTCTGCAGCATTGCCCGGCTCTGTACACAGAGGTATTCATCGGGGAAAGAATGAATGTCGGCAATCCGGATTCCGGCAAAGGGGAGGGCACACAGTGTCAGCATGCCCAGAATCCATACAGCAATGCACAGCTCCGCCAGGGTGAAACCGTTATCCTGCCGATGCCTGTCCATTGGATACCGTAATGTTCCTGCCGTCCTTGCAGGCACTCTGGGCAGAGGTAAGATAGCCGGCATTGATCAGGTCAGCGATGCTGCCGGGATTCTCATCGTACTCCAGCCGGTACTGGAGAATGGCGGAATCCACGACCTTGACCTGAGCGTCGCATCCTTTTTCGTTGACGACGGAGAGCACTTTCTGGATGTTGGGCACTGTCAGAAGAAACAGTACAGCAATGATGGAAACCACAATGACCATCTCCAGCAAGGTAAAACCATCTTCTTTCTTTTTCATATTCTGACTCCTTTCATATCTGCATCATCAGTGTCAGCGGCAGCATCAGCACCTGGTAGACCAGGATGATGATCATGCCGATCAGGGCATAGGAAGACACCTGGATGATGCGGGAGATTCTGCGGCATCTCTGCCGGATGCGTTCTTCCGAATAGTCAATATAGGCATCCAGCATTTCATCCATTTCCGAGGACATGACCGCAATGCGCAGGAACCTGAGCAGTGTTCTGTCCAGCCCAGGGCACTCCATCGCCTGCAGGAATCCGGTTCCTTCATGCAGGGACTGCGCGATCTGTGAACTGAGGCTCTTCAGAAGCGGCCGTTCGGGCAGTTCCTGCAGGATCTCCAGTGATTGCTTTGTCGGAAGACTGAGCCGGACACACTGCCGGAAGCAGCGTACAAAGTCCACGGACACATAGAGGACCGGCAGGGATGATGGCAGGAAGCGAAGCAGGACAGCGTAGCCGTGTACGATGTTCTTCCTGCGGGTGAAGTACAGCAGCACAGCTGTACAGGCAATGAGAAGAAGGCCGGAGAGAATGCTCATTGTACGCAGCAGTGTCTGTACAGCAAGCCAGCGGGCAGGGGACAGCCGGAAGCTTTCCATCATCCGGATCAGCGGAGGAAAGCAGAGTTCGTTGAACAGCACGATGCCAAGATAGGTTCCGCTCATCAGAACGGAGGGATAGAACAGTTCCCGCAGGGTTTCCCTGCGGAGGGATCCACGGGTGCTGATGATGGCTGTACTCAGCTGCAGACTCTCCGGAAAGCTCAGAATCCGCAGGAAACCCGTAAGATGTTTCCGGTAGGGACTGCTGCAGTATTGAGGGAAGACAACGGTGATGTCCTCTCCTTCATCCAGGCGTTCCCGGATGGCAGAGAGCACATCCCGATTGGTGTCCTCCTCAATGAGCGAGAGGCACTCCTGAAGGGTGAATCCCGACTTCATCAGACGGCTGATCGAAACGCATTCCTCTTCCTCAAGCAAGGTCCTGCGCCGCTTCTTCCGCTGAAACCGTGCCTGCAGCCACGGCTTCCCTGATCCTTTCCTGAAGGGGAATGGAATCTTCACTGGGGTGTTCATGGGCAAAGTAATACGCAATCTCCTTTCCGTTGAATACTTCGTAGACGCCGGTGCGCCTCCCGTCCTTGGTGCTGTACAGGCGCTGGTTGCTGATGCCCTTGAGTACATCCTGCAGCTGCAGACGGCTGACACCAAGATCGATCATCCGGTCAATGGCGCCTGCACAGCTCTGGGCATGGATGGTGGAAACGACCAAGTGGCCGGTCAATGCGCTTCGTACCGCCATGCGGGCAGCCGTGCTGTCCCGGATCTCACCGATCATGATGATATCCGGATCATGGCGCATCAGCTGTTTGATGCCAGCATCGTAGCCGAGATTCTGCTTCTCATTGACCTGCAGCTGAACATACTTTTCGGAATAGATCTCGATGGGATCCTCCAGGGTGAATATCTTCTTTCCTTCTGCCGCATTCAGGATCGTATACAGCGTAGTCGTCTTTCCTGAACCTGTCGGTCCGCTGAACAGGAACATGCCGGAACGGGTGTTCAGGATGCTTTTCATCCAGAGGGCTGTTTCCGGTGATGCACTCAGCTCATCAATGGACAGTGGATCATGGTTGTTCAGAATGCGCAGAACACCGCTGGCAATCCGGTAGCTGGATACCAAAGCAAAGCGCAGGGAGATCTTTGTTCCGTCCACCTCTGTTTCAAACCGTCCGGTCTGGGGATACATCATGCGGCTGACATCCATGTTGGAACGGTAGAGAAGGTAACGGAAGAAGCGGATATCAGCCTTCTGGTCCTTCAGTTCCCGGATGATTCCACCTACGCGCATTTCGACTTTCAGCCGTTCTTCGTCCTTCAGGGAGAAGTGAATGTCGGTGACATGGTACTGCAGAGCGATCCTGAGATAATACATCAGCAATTCTTCCATACGGCCTCCGTTTCTATACTTCTCCGGAATGATCCGAATCCCCCGAAACTTCTTTCCATTCGTTGACAATCCTGCCCGAACACTTACAATAATTACGTAGGAGAACAGGAAAATGATTATTGTAAATGAGTTGAAGCCCGGTACAACTTTTGAATATGACCGGAATATCTATCAGGTTCTGAACCTGGATCTGAACAAGACAGCGATGCGCCAGATGGTTGTCAAGGTCAAGGTCAGGAATCTGCGCTCAGGCGTTATCAACGAAATCTCCTTTGTCGGAGGCGACAAAGTCGAGCAGGCTCACATTGACAAGAAGGAAATGCAGTATCTCTACGATGCCGGTGAAGCACTGGTATTCATGGATACAGAGACCTATGAGCAGATCGAGATCCCGAAGAGCCGTCTGGAGTGGCAGATGCAGTTCATGAAGGAAAACGACATGGTAAACGTTACCATGTACCAGAGCGAAGTGCTCGGTGTTGCGCTTCCCGACAAAGTGGCTCTGCAGATCGTAGAGTGCGAGCCGGCGGTCAAGGGTGATACCGCAACCAGTGCGACAAAGAACGCAAAGCTGGAAACTGGACTGGAGATCCGTGTACCGCTCTTCATCCAGAACGGTGAAATGGTATTGATTTCCACCGCGGACGGCAAGTACTCCGGAAGAGCGTGAGAAGTGCTGAAAAGCACTTTTTGAAACGGAAAAGGGCGTTTTATGAGTGAGATGGTAGAACAAGGGTCTCCGGAAACGGAGCCTGAAGAGCCCTCTGTCCGTAAGACTTCCGGAAGGAAAAGAAAGAGCGCTGTACAGAACGCAGAAGATGTACAGCCGAAGAGAACCCGCAGGAAGAAAACGGATGATACGGCATTTGCAGCAGACGCTGAGAAGCCGAAGAGGACAAGGAAAAAGAAAACAGGCAACGCTGAAGCTTCAGCGCCTTTTCCGTCTGCAGAAGAGAAACCGAAGCGTACACGCAGAAAAAAAGCAGAAGTGAAGCCGGAGGAAACAGTGCCCGAACAGGCTGATCCTGCTGTACCGACGGAGGAGGCTGCTGCAGTGGAAGCACCGGTGCCCGAAGAAACAGCTGTCATTGCTGAGGCGGCTGTGGAGCCGGCAGCGGGCACTGTTGAAGAAGTTCCGGCAGTACATAATGACACTGTAGAGGAACAGGAAGAAACGGATCCTGCTGCGGAGATGGAGGCAGTGGAAAGCAATCCTGCCGTACCGGAAGAACCGGTGCTTGCCGAAGAAGCAGTGATTGCAGAGGAACCCGTTCCCGCGGCACCGGAAGATCCGGAGCAAACAGCAGAACCGGATCCTGTGGAAGAACCATCCGAAGAACAAAAGGAAGAACCGCTTGAGAAGAATCCAGCACCTGCAGATAGTGCACCTGCGTCCCAGGCGAGCCCCTTAAGTGAAATAACGGCAGGGATTATGACCGGGCTGCAGAAGATGCTGAAGAGCTTTGGGACGATGTTCACTGCCGGTAAGCAGGGGACTGCTGCGCAAAAAACGAACACCAGTGAAGAAGAATCTGTACCTGCCGAAGCGCTTTCTGAAGTTCCGGCACAGGAAATGTCTGCCGAAGCAGAAACCGATGCAGAGACACTCTCTGTGCAGGAAACAGCAGAAGAAGCATCTGAAGAGACTTCTGCTGCCCCGGAAGAAACCGAACCGGCAGAAGAACGGGTCAAGGCCGCTGAAGAAACATCCACTGAACCGGACGAGACTAACACGGCAGAAGCACCGAATGAGACGGTTGAAGAAGTACCTGCCGAAGGACCGCTTCCTGAAGAGAACCGGCTTCCGGATGATATACTCGCCATCCTGAACAGACC
>JAEEGL012290309.1_pt1 | contig 12097 bp, 10 predicted proteins | sample 9134231 | NCBI WGS metagenome assembly JAEEGL01 (sample SAMN16246548, study PRJNA631951) | gut metagenome | biome: gut microbiome; feature: rumen; material: fiber-attached | host: Bos | place: Iran: Karaj | collected 2018-10
AAAGACGGTTCTTGCCTTTCTTCAGATGCAGCACGCCTACCTTGCTCCACATCGGTCCGACATAGGGAGCATGCCACACATTATTAATCGGTGTGGCAGACGCATCGAAGGAGTCATTATCCGTGGTAACATGACAGAACACGTTATCCTCCAGGGCTTTGGAGAAGTTGCGGATAGGCGAGAGCGCCTCTATCCAGAGCGGGATGTCGGCCTCATTTTCACATTCGATGACAAGTCCATCAGCCGAGAGGGCATCAGCCACATTGAGAAAACGTGCCTTTGGCGCACGTTTCGTCTGTGAAAGCAAATCGGGCGTCGCAACAGGCTGCTCAATCTTGTCTGACCTGAACCAATGGTAAGGCTGCCAGTTGAAGAACTCACGCCATTTTCCTTGCCGGATGTCTTCGTTGTAGCGGCGTGTCCAATCATTGAGTCCGTTGAACATCTCTTTTACGCGATTGGCATCGGCCATGGAGCCCAGGCTGTCAAGTCGCGTGGCGCAGACCATGCTGCGACGAGCCAGCAACTGATACTCATTGAGCATGGCTGCCCCGCGAACCGGATAAGAGACAAGTTCGAAATAAGCATCCTGCAAGTAATCGGGAATGCGGTAGGCAAGCGATTCAACCTCGGTCTCAAGTTTTCTGGCCTCGCTAAGCCGTTCAGCCACCTGTTGCTCCGTATAGTTGACGAACCAGACGTGAGCGTCTTTCCCGTCGGCCTGCAACCGATAATAACGGGCTATCAAGTCGGCGATGTCTTGTGCCACGGAGGAGCCGAAAGTCTTTTCAGCCCAATATTTTATATAGTTGTGAGCCTCTGCGGGTTGCCAGCGGTTGATGTCCCACGCCAAATCCATGACAAAAGAGATTTCTTTCTCGGCGGGTTTGATGTCACCCACATTGAACACCCAGATTTTCCTTGCCCCATAGGTATAGGCCTTTGTCAGTTCTGTGGAGAGGAAGGCAGGCGACAGCGGACTGAGCCATATCCAACTGGCCGGGTCGCCGTGATATGACAGGTGGTAATAAATGCCCGCACCGCCCTTTCGTTGCTGCTCATGAGGATTCGAGAGATTGCGGCAGTAGCCATGCTTGTCATCGCTCCATAGAAGAGTCACATCGTCGGGCACTTGTAACCCGTTGTGATAGGCATCGAGCACCTCCTCGTAGGTACACAGTAACTGCGGAATGTCCTCAATAGGCTTGTTGATGTTGCGACGGAGCATATCGCGCTGGTCGTTGATGGCTTGTTGCATGAGGGCGACACGCTCCTTGGTGTCATTGGCCCCTTCCATCGGATAGTCATGAATGCCTCGAAGGCCGAGGGTATAGGTGTTCTCGTATTTGCCATTGGTTTTGACACGCTCCTCCCAATAGTTCTGCATCGTCTTGCGGTTAGTGATGTAGTTGAAGTCACCCAAACCGCTCTCACCTCTGGCTTTCGCCCGTTCATTCACCGCTTTCCATTCGCCCTCATTGTTACGGAGCATTTGTTCGCAGTGCGACGACCCCATCACGATGGCATAGTCATCGGCCAGACGGGCATTCTCAGGGTCATCGTTGAAAGCCTGTGTACCAGGATGCATGGCGGGCCACAGATAATTGGCCTTCAAGCGCAACAGCAATTCGAAGACGCGCTTGTAGGTTTTCGGCCCGACCTTTCCCGTCTCACTGTCATAGGTCTGTTCCGCCCAACGAGCCCATCCGCCGAAACGCTCGTCGTTGATAAAGATGCCGCGATATTGCACAGACGGTTCGCCCTGCTGATAGGTTCCCGGCTCAATGTAGAGAGTCTGTTTCCGGACGGGAGTGACATCAGCCCACCAATACCAGGGCGACACTCCTATGGCTTCGCTGAGGGATGTCAAGCCAAAGGCTGTTCCACGTCTGTCGCTGCCCACAATCACCAACAGCGGCGTATGGCTCTTGGGGTGCTCTATTGTCGCGACGATGAATGACTCCCACTTGCCTCGGATACCACTGACATCGATGGACCGACTCTTAACCAGCCCGTCTATCAGGTGGCTCTTGCCCAAAGTGCCCGCCACGATGGACGCACCTTTAGGCAAGTCATGCCTGACTTCAGGGCGAAAGCCCGTCACCCGTTCGATGTCATCGGCGAGCATCCCGGCGGCAATACCTACCACGGGATAATCACGGGCATCTGTACATATGGCGGCCACGTTGCCGGCGGTCACCATCGGGAAATAGTCTGCCACCGGCATCTCCGTCACATGAGGGAAACTAACAGCAAACATTGTCCATACAGACATCAGCCCAACAATGAGCATTGCTATTCTTTTCATTCGATTTTTTCAAGGTAAGTCAATCAGGGCGACATACCGTCTTAAAAAGACGAATGCCGCACCCAATATCGTTCCTAACAAAGGGATGATGAATCCCGAAAAAGTAACTTTGACTACTCAGCCGGCGCCCATTTGCAACGGACGGGCGACACGATGGCACCCTCTTTCTTCAACTCGGCAAAAGCCTTGTCAACCTCCTTGCGGTCGGCACCCAGTGCCTTCGTCACTTCACCAGCCGAAACGGGTTTGCCCGCCTCGCGCATAGCCTGTAATACTTGTTCTTTCATATTTGCTCTATTGATAATAATGTAACAGTTCTGAATTCCTGATTATCTCAGCAAGAACACTCAACCTTAAACCTTCAGATTAAAGTGCCGTTTTAATGAGCCAGGGTTTAGCGCCGATGCACTCGATGAGTCCCAGTTGCTCCTCGCTCCAGTACATATCCTCTTCTTCGTCTTTCAGATACTCTTTCATCATGTCGAAGGTGGTCAGATCGTCCTTGATACCGTCGATGCACTTGCGCAACAGTTCGATACCCTCTACAGACACCTTGTAGTCGGCCTTAAGAAACTCCACGGGGTCTTTGTACAGCGTCTGAGCCTCAACAGCCTCTTGTTTCAATTCGCCGCCTAAGTCGAGCAGACGGTCGATAAACTGATCAACAAAACCTTTCTCCTCCTCTGCATGCTCCAAATATTTCTTCTCCAACTTTTTGAATCCCAGTGAGCCGAAGATTTTGGCCTGCAGTTTGTGCTGAAACGACTGCGCGTTGAGGTTGGTCACGAAAAATTGTAATGCTTCAATTGATTTGTTTTTGTCCATGATTATTCTATTATTAAATTAAAAATGTGCGAATAAGTATGCGCAAAAAACTGTCATAGGTGAAATCTTTGCGACACAGCGACAAAGATACGACAATTCATTGGAAAAAGATTAGGCAAAAACAAACAATAATTCTACCGAAACAAACATTCCACTGTTTTTCTTTGGTATTTCGCCCACTTATTTATATCTTCGCACCCGGTATGTACACACTGCGGGAATTTTTGACTTCTATCCTCGGATTGCAATACGACGAAGTACCTTCCGAAGAGATATATTGCTCAAAGAGCGATACGGCCACCACATTTCTCACCAATCAGATGCAAGAGAGGTTGGCCGGCTACTCTTATACGTTGGTACGCGACGGGTGGCTCACGCTGATATACAACGGCCAAGAACTGACACTTCAACGGGGTGACCTGCTGATATATTCCCCTGGTTTTCAGATTACTATCGTCAGTGGCTCTGAGGATTACCAGTCTGTTTGCCTGATTATCGACGAGCAGGCAGCACTCGCTATTCCCAGTGTGCGCAATGTGGTTCGAACCGCCTATCAGCCTATTGCTGAGTTGGGACGTCCCGTTGTACATCTCAGCGATGAGCAGACCGCCCATTTCTGGCAGCACATGCTCGAGATTATCCGCTATCAGCACTCCTCTCACCGCTACCTGCATGAGAGTCTGCGCACACTTTTCACGCAGTTTATTCTCGACTTGATGGATGCGATGGAACAAAACATCGGCCATAATCTGGTCAGTGAGCGCACCACCGAGTTGTTTGTGGCTTTTATGCACCTGATTACCGAGCATTTCATCGAGCACCACGATCTGCGCTTCTATGCTGACAAACTGCATATCACCACCATCCACCTCTCACGCATCGTGCGTCAGTTGACGGGCCGTACCGTAGCCGACTACATCAATCAGATGCTGCTGATGGAGGCTGCATGGCTGTTACAATCCACCGACCTCACTATCGCCGACATCGCCGAGCGCCTGCATTTCTCCGACCAATCGAGTTTCGGCCGTTTTTTCACCCGTTTGAAAGGTGTCAGCCCCAAGGCATATAGAAGCTTACCGACAGGAGCCCAACCGGGAGCCCCCTCCCTAACCCTCTCCAAAGGGAGGGAATAAAAAGAATGGAATACCTTCGTTATCCGGCCTGGTGACGCAGCGTCACACCAACAACAATTCATATCGTGGAAAAACGGCATGCCCCATTAACGCATCGCAAATGCTTATATTCATAGCGGGGGGATATCCCCCCGAACGATAATTCATGTTTGAAAAAAGAAATACTTATTTCGTTATTGTTATTATTTACACGAATGGACATTAATGGCCACGAATTATCAGAAATATTTATATCAAACCTCTTTGAAGATGCACAGATTTACTCCCAGTCAAAGTTGGTGACTTTTTCGACGAAAGCGTTGCCAGTCCACTTGAGGAGATAATTCTCATAGAGGAAATCCTCTTCGGGATCCCATTTCACATAGCCTACGCAGATGTCTTTATTTTCGTTGGGCAAATAGATGCAGGGGGTGCCAGCCTTCTTGTGCTTCTTGAAGAAATTGTCGACAAACTGTTTGATTTTGAGATCAGGGGTCAGTGTGCGGGTTTTGGGGTCGTAGTCATAGAAGAGCAGCGCATTGACGGTGTAAACGCCCTCGCCTTCGGAACCGATTTGCATGAGCATGGCTACAAGCGCATGGCCGTTGGGCCTACGCCAATAGCATATCTCTGTCATATAATCGCACTGTCCGCCCATGTCGCATTTAATGTAACCGTTGCGAGGAACGTCATCCACAAGATAATGTTTTTCCTCCCAAGTGTATTCACCTGGTTTTTTGAGGTAATCGACCATGGAGGCGCAAGGCGAATAGTCCATAAACTGGCTGCACAAGGCGTTGGCATAATCATGTATTGGCGTTTTGGGGTGCGAGGAGGTCACACGGATAGTTTTAGCGGTCCACTGTTTGGCGATGGTTTTCATCGCCTCTGTGTCATTTTCTATTGTATTCTGTGCCCAAGAGGCAACAGCGCACAAGAAGGAGATAGCGATTGTAAAGATTGTTTTTTTCATAATCAGGTGGTTTGAGAGTTGATGGTATTTAAGGAATTTAAGGTCATTAACGTCAGTAAGGTCGTTAACGTCTTTTTTTGAGTTTGGGGATAGGAATGAGTTTTATCTTTTTTTGCGCGAAGAAGGTTCCCATGCGCCAGAGATTGAAGAGGGCGATATTGGGATGGCGGCCAACGAGGTTTTTACGCTCTAAACGTCCGAAAAGTTTGTGCCAGAGGCGCAAACAACCTGCGAGATGCCAACGCTCGATTTTCTCGGCTTTTTCGAGCAGTCGAGAATAACCCCGCAGGTCGTTGCGGCGCTCGGACAGGGTGAGCAGGCCCTCGGCGGTCTTTTCAAGGAAACGCTCATTTGACTCGAAATCATCAAATCCAACGGGATTGTCGATATGCGTCACCGGGATGCCTGCTTCCTTCAACTTACGGCCGAAAAACACGTCTTCATAGCCATAGCGGCGGAACCGTTCGTCGAAAGGATGTTCGAGCATGATGTCGCGCCGTATCATGAAATTAGACGTGTGGAAATCCTGATATGGGTGCGCCTGCCGTTCCTTGATGCTGATGACATGATGGCGCGCCTGTTCATAACGATAGCGCAGGTTGCCCTTCCACTCTTTCATTCCCTCGGGCACATGATAGCCGCCATAGGCCACATCAGCGTCGGCACATTGCAGATAACGCATGAGGAAATCTTCGGCGATGATACTCATGTGACAGTCGATAAACAGCAATCGGTCGTACTGTGCAGTCTGAGCCAGCAGGTTGCGGGTAGCAGCCCTGCCGGCGTTGATATCGCGACGCAAATAACGGCATCCAGGCTGTGCATCGATGCTTTTATTGGCAGCGATAATTGCCTTGTCGGTGCTGCCGTCATCGCTTACCAGAATCTCATAACGCATACCTTCACAGGCGTCGGCCAGCCGCTGCAGGTCACGCACCAAGTCCACACACTCATGATTGTATGTGGGGATGAGGATGCTGATGGATAATTCACTGTTCATAATTTAAGCCCCCTCAAACTCCCAGTTGGGAGCCCCCCCTCTGACTCCCCCGAGGGGGAGAAAACGGCTCTGGACGGAGGGTTGATATTGACTGTATTTATGTTTTAAGAGATAAGTCACTCTTCATCAATTCCTCGAGGGCATCGTGGTGATGACCGGGGAAGATGATATGATGATTGCCGATGGGACTGGTGAGGAAATAGCTGGTGAGTGAAGGATCGTCGAGACGGATGACCTGCTGTGTGCGACAGAGGTCGGGTTCAGACTGGTTGCGGATGAGATGTCCCTCTGCGATGAAACAACGTGAGAGATCGCCCGCCACCTTGAACAATGTGACCGGTCCTTCCTTCATATATCCACGAATGCCTACACCGATGCCCGACTCGAAATGAGTGTCAAGTTCATATCGCTCGACCATATCGAGGGGTATGGTACAATGAGCAAAAATCATCTCGCCCGTCTCGAGATTGATGCTGGCAGGATTGGCTTGGAAGCCCGAAATGCCCGTCAGCGCGCGACCTATCATCATGGAGAGCATGGCTGGCACGTCGCCCTCGCAGCCAGCCACGAATCCCTCGGCATTCAACTTCGCCAATGCCCAGCAGCCTGTGTTCTTCACGGCGGTGAGCAGGTCGAAGCAACGGAGGGTAAAGCCCTGCAACTGATGACGGGCAATGAGGGATTTGAGGGCGGAATAAATATAAGTGGCACCTTCATACACGGCTGTTCTATCACATCCACCCTTTTCTCCTGCACCAGGGAGGGAAGATGATAACGGGGATGATTTACCTGACACGGCTATCTCATCCAACAACTCCTGCATGGGTATGTCGATGAGACTGACACCAAGGCGACGCTGTATCTCGGCGGCATCGGCATGGCTTGAGATGAGCCAGTCGGAGGGTTGACCGATGATGCCCAGACGGCAACCACTCAATGATTGCAACGCCTTGCCTACCCGTTCCAAGAGTTGTATGCGACTGGCCACATAGCCAGTGCTGCCGTGGATGATTTCGCCCTGCAGACCTTGTTGGCGCAAGTAGGACAGAATCTCCATCGATGCTGCGAGCGAATTGCTTTTGCCAGATGTGAGCAGCAGGAAAGGACGGTGCGACTGTTTGCGCAACTGCGGCAACATCCGTTGGAAGACGCCTTCTGTGCCACCCGTTCGCACATAGATGAGGTCGGCATCGTGAGCGCCATAATCGGAGAAATCACTGCCCCGGAAGACATACGCTATGCCGAGACTTCCCAAGAACTCCCGTGTCGCATCCGCCACTGCCTTCTCGTCATGCAGGGGCGAAGTCAAGGTATAGACGACAATGCTCATTCTTTCTTCTTGAAATAATCGTTATGCATCTTGATACAGAAGACGATGGCACTACACACCATGGTGACAAGATTGGTGATGAAAAGCGACCAGATAATTTCGGGTTTGTGAAGGATGCCTTGCAACATAAAACAGACGGCACCGATAAACATCATCAGAAATCCGGGCAATGAGATACCGTCGGTATTGCGTGTTCGAATCGTGGTGATGGCTTGTGGCAGATAACCGAGAATGAGACATATACTTGCCATCACGCCGCAAATCTCATAAAATAAGCCTTGTTCCATAATCTTGATTGTTTAAGGTGAGTTCAAATAATGACAACGCAAAAATACAAATAATTTAGAATAATACAAGAAAAAATTGTACATAAATCTGATTTTTTAGTTATATTTGCAGCAAAATCGACATACTATGATGATGAAACGTACAGGAAAAGTTCTGCTCATCTACACGGGAGGCACCATCGGCATGGGGCGCAACCCCCAGACAGGAGCCTTGGAGCCCCTGGATTTCGACCATTTAGCAAGCGAGATGTACGAGTTCCGCTACCTGAAGGCCAGTTTCGACACCTATCAGTTTACGCCGCCTATCGACTCATCTGACATTTCACCCCGACAGTGGGCGCAACTGGTGCGCATCATCGCCGACCGGTATGAGGAATATGACGGTTTCGTCATCCTTCACGGCACCGACACGATGGCTTATACCGCCTCGGCACTGTCGTTCATGCTGGAAAACCTGACCAAGCCTGTGATACTGACAGGTTCGCAGTTGCCCATCGGACAGTTGCGTACCGACGGCAAGGAGAATCTCATCACGAGCATCGAACTGGCAGCCGACGCCCACGACGACGGCACGCCGATGGTACCCGAGGTGTGTATTTATTTCAATGGCAAGTTGATACGCGGCAACCGTTCGACAAAGATTGCCGCCGACGGTTTCAACGCCTTCGACTCTTTCAACTACCCTGTGTTGTGTCATGCCGGTGTGAATTTCGTCTATCACGAACATCACATCCTAAAACCAGACTACACCCGGCCGATGGTGCCTCATACGGCTATGGACCCGCATGTGCTGGTGTTCTCGCTCTTCCCAGGCATCGACGAGAGTGTCTTCCGTCACACGCTCGACTCCCCCGAACTGCGCAGCATCGTAATACGGTCGTTCGGCAGTGGCAATGCCCCCCAACAACCGTGGTTGTTGCGATTGTTCAAAGGAGCCTCGGAGCGCGGCATCACCGTGGTGAACATCAGCCAATGCGTAAGCGGTACCGTGGAGATGAGCCGCTACGACACAGGCTATCAACTGCAAAGCACCGGTGTCATCAGCGGTCGCGACAGTACGGTAGAAGCAGCAGTGACCAAACTGATGTATCTGCAAGCCCGCTACACCGACGCCAACACCATCCGCATGATGATGAACCGCAGTCTGGCAGGAGAGGTGACGATATAAGGAGCCCCCACCCCAACCCTCCCCTCGGGGAGGGAATGTTTAGAGCACTAAGACCTAAACTGACAAAAGGCTAATGTCTGAACTCCTGATCTCCTGAAACCCTTTAGATAGAACATTGGACCATAAACCCTAAACCAAATAAAACATTATGAAAGAACTGAAAGGAACAAAGACAGAGAAAAACCTGATGGAAGCATTCGCAGGTGAGAGTATGGCACGTAACAAATACACGTATTGGGCATCGAAAGCCAAGAAAGACGGTTATGTGCAGATCAGCGCCATCTTCGAGGAGACGGCCAACAACGAGAAAGAGCACGCAAAGATGTGGTTCAAATATCTGGAAGGCGGCAAAATCAAAGCCACCACAGAAAACCTGAAAGCCGCTGCCGACGGTGAGAACTTCGAATGGACCGACATGTATGAGCGCATGGCTCGCGAGGCCGAAGAAGAAGGCTTCACCGAGATTGCCGAGAAATTCCGCGGCGTGGGTGCCATCGAGAAACACCATGAGGAGCGCTACCGCAAACTGCTGAAGAACATCGAGGATAAAGTGGTGTTCTCACGCGATGGCGACGCCATCTGGAAGTGCCGCAACTGCGGACATATCGTCATCGGCAAGGAAGCCCCCGAGGTATGCCCCGTTTGCGACCATCCACAGGCTCATTTCGAGTTGCTGTGCGAGAATTTCTAAGACGCCTCACCCCGACCCGTAACCTTCCCAAAGGGCAAGGGGATGTATAACTCAGCGGGACGCAACTATTGGTTGCGTCCCGCTGATTGATTAAGGGTGGCATCGGACTCGGCTACTTTGTTCTTGGAGATTTAAATCCCCCCGAACAAAGGAACAGAAATAGCTGAAGCTCGTGCAAGCGGGCACAGGGGCACCACCCCTACAGACGACGGGTATTCACTCCCCTCGCCTTTTGGAGAGGGGGCGGGGGGGTGAGGGTGTGTTTATCCTCTTGCCATTTGATAGATGGCTTTCATATCGTCGGCATGGAGGGTTTTGAGACATCCGCAGGTAGCGGTGTAGTTGTGGCTGCACTTGCGGGTCATCTCGTCGATCTCTTCGTCGGTGATGTCGCGCCCGATGAGTTCGCGGATATTGACAGGCATGCCGATGGCGTGATAGAAACGTTCCATGGCCTCAATGCCTTTCAATGCTGTTGTCTCGGGGTCGGAGAAATCGTTAGGCACATCCATGACATTGACGGCGAAGCGTACAAAGCGGCTGAGGTTCTCGTGCATGACATAGCGCGCCCATGAGGGCCAAATGGCAGCCAGTCCGGCACCGTGAGTCACGTCGAACATACCGCTCAACTCATGCTCCAACATATGCGTTGCCCAATCGTCGTGCACGCCGCAACCGGTCAGTCCGTTATGCGCCACACTGCCACCCCACATTATCTGCGCGCGGCTGCGGTAATCCTCGGGATTATTGAGCACATCAAATATCGCTGTTCTCATTCTGCGCATCACACTCTCTGCTAGGTCTGTGGTCAGATCCATGTCATCGTCTTTTGTGAAATAACGCTCCATGGTGTGCATGATCATGTCAGTGACACCCGCAGCCGTCTGATAAGGCGGCAAGGTGAAGGTGCGCACCGGATTCATGATGGCAAACTTCGGACGCGACATATCGTTGGAATAGCCCAGTTTCACATCGCCGTTCTCATTGGTGATGACGCTGGCCTCGCTCATCTCACTGCCTGCCGCAGGAATGGTGAGCACAGCCGCCACAGGAAGCATCGCCTTGGGTTCAGCCTTACCGAGGTAGAAATCCCACACATCGCCGTCATAGCACACACCGTAAGCGATGGCTTTCGCCGAGTCGATGACGCTGCCGCCTCCCACAGCAAGCACGAAGTCGACATTCTCGTTGCGGCACAGTTCGATTCCTTCTCTCACTTTTGAGAGTCTGGGATTGGGCACCACGCCACCTAGCGTGACGAAATCTACCCCACCCTCTTTGAGCAGGTCGCACATCTTATCCAGCAATCCAGAGCGTTTGGCACTCTGTCCGCCGTAATGCACGAGCACTTTCGTGCCACCGTATTTTTTCACGAGATGAGCCACCTGCTCCTCTGATTGTTTACCGAACACCACTTCCGTCGGTGCATAATAATTAAAGTCTTTCATCTTGTTTATTCTTATTTTTGTGATTATCGTCTCTGTCTCTGGTCGTTTCTCCGGTCGTTATTACCCCATTTCTTGTCATAGCGTCCTTCGGTGTCCGCTTTGCCTCCGAAGACATTCAGACGGTATCTGACGTGGAGCATGGCATAGGAGTTGACACTGTTGTATCGGGTGTCGCTTCTTCCCGTAGCATTGACCCACCGTTCATAGTTGCTCTGCTGTCCTAAGATGTCATAGAAATTGAGTGCCACGATGAGTGATTTGCTCTTGAGGAATGACTTGGATATCTGTCCGTTCCAGATGAGTTCGTTGGTATTCATCGACGGGTCGTTGTATCCTCGTCTGCTCCGCTCGTGGATGTTGCAGGTGACCTCGAGTCCGAAGGGAAACCTCAGCATGAATTGACCGCCGTAATTGAACTGCCACGAATCGAGATTGGCATTGGGTTGCAGTTCATTGCGCGAGTGCTGATAGTTGACATTTCCGTCGAGCGTCACCTCCAACCAGTCGTTTCTGAAACTGGCTGTGAGGCGCTCGTTGAGATTGAGCGTCTTGGTCGTGTTTTTCTGCGAAATCCAATTCGCTGCCCCGTCGGCGGCATTCGACACGTAGGAGACGTAGTTATTGTACCTGATACGGCTGTCGGTACCTATGTTCCAATGCGCCGTGGAATCGAGGGCGGTGTTGAAAGTGAATCCGCCGTTGACATTCCAGTTGCCGTTGATGTTCTCAGGTTGCGAGATACTTCCACCCGTCTCGGGATTGTACCTGACCATATTGGAAATGCTGTTTCTGATATGGCGGTAGTTGGCATAGACGGTGATGACACGCTTGTACCGGCTGATGTAGGTATTGAAATAGGCGTTGAGCGAATTGGTGAACTGCGGTTTCAGTCCCGGATTACCTTTTGTGATGTAGAGCGGGTTGGAGTCGTCTGTGATGTCGAGCAATTGCGTCA
>JAEEGL013728637.1_pt1 | contig 12097 bp, 9 predicted proteins | sample 9134231 | NCBI WGS metagenome assembly JAEEGL01 (sample SAMN16246548, study PRJNA631951) | gut metagenome | biome: gut microbiome; feature: rumen; material: fiber-attached | host: Bos | place: Iran: Karaj | collected 2018-10
GCTGGCTCATCATTCCGTGCAGACCAGAAGGAAGCTTATCGTAAGGCTATTGCAGATGAGCAAATAGAGAGTTCTTGCTGGGTAATGAAACAAGTGCTGGATAATGCACTTGTAGCAGAAAAGAACCGTAGCCCATTGTGTGATGATACAGGCATTCCTCATCTTTTCCTTGAAGTTGGTCCAGATAAGTGCGTTACGGGAGCTCTGCTTGAAGAGATTAAAGAAGGTGTTCGCCAAGGTTTGAGAAAACTTCCTGGCCGTCCTATGGCCATCAAGGGTGATGATTATGCTAGAATTGATCAGAGTGGAGGATTGGATGAAGATAGTGGTGCTTTGGCTCCTTCTCCCATTATTATTAAACCTGTTGATGAAGATGTTTTGAGGCTGACTGTATTGATGCTCGGGGGAGGCCCTGCCATTCGTGGAATAACACAGAGAGTGTTCCATAAACATAGCGTTGATGTAGTTATTGAAGAGATTGTTAATCGCGCCAAGCCTGCTGTCAGTCAGCTGGGATGCTCTCCCTGTACTCTGGCTATAGGTGTTGGACGCAGCCAATTTGAGGCTACCAGCCTAATGATGGAAGCTATGGCCAAAGGAGACTTCGGTGTGCAGAGTGATTTTGAGAAGAGTATCACAGTAAAGGTGAATGAAGCTAAAGTAGGCCCCCTTGGATTGGGTGGCAAGCATAGTGTATTGGCTACTTTCGCAAAGATTGGCCCCCAGAGAGCAAGTGGTGTGAGAATTGTGGCATTAAGACCCTGCTGTTGTTTTGAACCCAGAAGGGCAAGTGTAGAATTGTAATAAATCGGAAATATATGAAAAGTCTTAAAGGAAAGAAACTGTTAGTTCTTGGTGGTTCTGCATCAAACGTGCAATTGGTCCATTATGCTCAGCAGATGGGTGCCTACGTAGTTGTAGCAGATAACAGAGAGAATAGACCTGGTAAAGACGCAGCTGATGCTGCTGTTCTCATAAGTACAGATGATTATGAAGGGCTTTGCCGTTATATTAAAGAGAATCATATTGACGGTGTTGCTACGGGTGCTGGTGAGTGGAATGTGGTGAATGCAATGAAACTATGTAAAAAAGCCGACCTTCCTTATTATGCTAATGAAGGGCTTTGGGATATCTGCCAAGATAAACGAAATTTTAAAGACTGCTGCAATAAATATGGGGTGCCTACTGTACCGGAGTTTTCAAAGGATAACAGACCAAAAGCAAAGGATTATCCAGTAATTGTAAAGCCTGTAGATGGCTGTTCATCCCGAGGTATAACAGTTTGTCACAATGATGAAGAGTTAAATCAAGCGATAGATTTCGCTCTGTCTCAATCACAATCATCAAATGTAATCATTGAAAAATACATTGATAATGGTGGTGTAACCATTGATGCAAAATATGTAGTGATAGATGGGATTTGCTATCTAGAAGCATTAGGAGAGCGATATGTTCTTGAAAACGGTCTAATTACCGCGATTAGTTTTTATCCGTCTTCTCTTATGGAACGCTTCAAGGAGAAGGTCAATCCAAATGTTCAGGCGATGTTTGATGGATTGGGTTTAAAGAATGGTGTATTCTTTTTTCAGGCAATCCCAGATGGTGAGGAAATATACGTGTATGAGATGGGACTTCGTGTGAGTGGAGGAATGATATATAATATGACAGAAGCCGCTGGTTGCAATAATGTAATGAAAATGCTTATTTATCATTCATTAACAGGAAAGATGTGCGAAACGGAAGATATAAAACTAATAGATCCTCTCTTTAATGGCAAGCAAGCGGCAACAGTGGCTTTTCCTTTGAGTCTTGGGACGATTGCTCACGTTAGTGGTTTTGAAGATATTAAATCTATTCCCGGTGTTGTTGATGTGACGATATACTATAGTGAAGGACATCAATGTGAACCGAAACATATTAATACCCTTGATCAGCTTTTTGCTAGGGTTATGATTGTTAAGGAAAGTAAAAAAGAACTGCGTAAGTGTTTAGAAGAAATACGTCGCCTCGCTTCTGTCATAGACACCAATGGTAATGATATGATTCTTTGGAGCACATTTGATAAAATTATCGAAAAATTATCATAAGTTTTCAAACAAATTCCTCAATAATTAATAATGCAGCCAAAGAATAAAAAAATAGAAAATCGTAGTATCTCCTCGTCAAATAGTCTGCTTTCTTCGTTGAGACAGATGGATGAAGAGAAAGTGAAGATGCTTTTTGTGTTCGACAATGAACGCTTTATAAGCATTTTGACAATTGGGGATATTCAACGAGCTATTGTAAAGAATATAGCACTGGAAACTCCGATTGCACAAGTAGTTGATCGTAACAAGAAGTTTGCTCATACGGGGGAACCGATGGATGCTATCCGCGAAAAGATGTTGCGCCTGCGAGCTGAGTGTATGCCTGTATTGGATGAGCAGGGTGACTTGGTAGATGTTATCTTTTGGAGAGATTTGTTTGAGAATGAGGAAACAGATTTGCGCCCGAAGATAGACCTTCCTGTAGTCATTATGGCCGGAGGCAAGGGTACACGCTTGAAGCCTATCACAAATGTGATTCCCAAACCGTTGGTACCTGTAGGGGATAAGACAATGCTCGAAGTCATTCTTGATCAGTTTGAAGGAATAGGATGCCATAAGTTTTATATGTCTGTCAATTACAAGGCTGACATGATGAAGTACTATCTTAGTCAGCTTGACCACAAGTATGACATAGAGTTCTTCATGGAGGATAAGCCGTTGGGTACCATTGGTAGCGTTAGTCTGTTGAAGGGCAAGATTACGACTCCATTCTTCGTCTCGAACTGTGACAGTATCAATGAACAGGATTATCGTGATGTATGGGATTATCATGTGAATAACCATAATGATATGACTATCGTTACTATGGTGAAAAGTTTTAAGATACCTTATGGCGTAATTGAGACTGGTGAGGATGGCTTGATGACAGCACTGAAAGAGAAGCCCGAACAGACCTACCAGGTGAATACAGGTGTATATATCCTGAATCCAGAGTTGATAGACGAGATCCCTGAGGGAGAGTTCTTTCATATTACACATTTGATGGAAAAGGTTCAATCTCGTGGCGGACGAGTAGGCTGCTTCCCCGTAAGCGAACACTCATGGAAAGACATGGGCGAATGGCCAGAGTATTTGAAAATGATTAATGTACTATAATTATGACAAACCGAGAGAAATACCATTTTGATGATTTTACGTTCGCAAATTACAAGCGACTCATTGAGTTGGCAAAGGCAAAAGGGTTTCAGTTTATACTCCATAAGGACGAATTCGTAGAAGAACGCAAGGATGTTATTTGGCGTCACGATGTGGAGTTTGAGCCAGACTATGCTTTGAGAATGGCTCAAATAGAACATAAGGAAGGAGTTAAAGCCACATATTTCTTCCAGTTACACAGTCCTTATTACAACGTAGTTGATTCTCATTATCGTGAGGTGTTCCATCAGATTAAAGATTTGGGTCATTGTGTTGGTTTGCATTTTGACTCTGCCTATTGGGGTATTAATGATGAAAGCCAACTGAATGACTATATAATACTTGACAAAGAGTATTTGGAGAAGAACATGGGGGGTGAAATAGACACCTTCTCTTTCCATAACACAACACCATTTACACAAAGTTGTCTTGAATATCGCTATGGTGGCTTAATTAACGTATATTCATCATACTTTAAGGAACACTATAACTATTGTGGCGATAGTCTCGGTTTTTGGCGCTTTGATCGTTTGGAAGATGTACTAAACGATGAGAATGTACAGCATCTTCAGGTGTTGACCCATGATGCTAATTGGTCTGATGATGTTTTATCTCCACGCAAACGTTTTGCTAAGGCCATGCGCAACCATGCAGAAAGGTTGATAGAAGGACAGGTTAATGGATTGCATTCTAAAGGTATGCTGTGTCCCGATGATAATGAAGACTAGGTATGGAGTTTGCTGTCGATAATAAAAGAATAGCAAAGAACACCGTAGCATTGTATGTGAGAACGATAGTCACTATGGTTATATCGTTCTTTACGGTGCGTGTTACCCTACAAGTATTGGGCGTAGATGATTATGGGCTAAACAACTTAGTAGGTAGTGTTGTTGCGCTTTTCTCATTTCTGAATGCATCGATGGGAACGGCGGTTCAACGTTTCTTTAACATTGAGATTGGAAAAGGGAATGATGAACGACTGAAGAAGGTTTATGGAGTAGGTATGAGTCTCCACATAGTTGTGGCTGCTATTACCGTAGTCATAGCGGAGGTTTTTGCTATATTCTTCCTTTCTCGGATGAATATTCCAGAAGAAAGAATGACTGCAGCACATGTAGTGTTTCAAATTTCTATTCTATCGATGGCTGCGAGTATCATAAATGTTCCGAATTATGCACTAGTGAAGGCAAGGGAACTTTTTTCGCAGATGGCTATGATAGAAATCGTACAGGCATTGTTGAGATTAGTAGTTCTTTATTTCCTGTATATCATAGACTATGACAAACTGATAATTTTCGCACTTCTCAACCTTGGTGTAACGGCTTTTTATGTATTATCTCTTTTCAAATTGGCTAGACATTTCCCTGAGTCACATCAGCGTCCATGTCGTGACCGTCAGCTCGAGAAAGAAATGCTCACCTTCATATCATTGCTCATTGTGACAGTGTTAGCTGAGCTTGGGCGAAAACAGGGACTTGTGATGCTTATCAATTTGTTCTTCGGATTGGCGGTTAATGCAGCATACGCCATTGCTGTACAAGTTTCGAATCTCATCTCCACATTTGTTATCAACATTAAGCAACCAATCATCCCGCAAATGATGGCAGCATACGGAGCTGGCGACAAACGGGCGATGTTCACACTAATTACGTTTGGAACAAAGATAACAGCCCTAATGATGCTGCTTATGACTTTTCCATTAGTCTTTGAGATTGACTATTTGTTGCATCTATGGCTAAAGACACCCCCCGAATATTCATCCCAACTTGCAGTTCTTGTCCTTGTCAATATAAATATATCTTCGTTCACATATTTCCTGTACCAAGGAGTTCACGCAACGGGTAATATTAAGAAACAGCAGATATGGATGTCGGGGTCATACATCCTCAACATTATCCTTATATATCTGGCTTTTAAGATGGGATTCGGCTTTTATGCAGCTCTCTATGTAACAATGGCAATCTCTGTATGCCAAAATATTCTTAATATGGTAATGGCTAAAAGATACTACGGATATGACATTCGCAGTCTCCTAATGGGTAGTCTGGCTCCATGCCTTGTTTTAGTATTAATAGTGTCTCCATTACTATATACAGTAACACAAGTGCTTCCATCGTCTTTACTGCGGGTAGCATTGATCACCATTGTCGGATCTGCGTTAACACTTGTTCTGGGCTATTATTTGGTACTTAATAAAGAAGAACGAAACAAAACAAAAGTTTTCCTCAAACAATTGAAAATAAGAAAAGGATAGGAGTATTATATATTATGAAAAGAATAGAAATAGTGGAAATCGTCACCTTTCTTGGTGGCAGGCTGTTGTCTGTAAAAGGCGACTACAATGGTGCATTCGTTGACAATGTGGCTGATGTAGATCATGTAACAGAAACAACACTCGACTGGGTGAATAAGTCAAAAAAAGAAAAACAGTTTATAGCAGAAAGTAGTGTAGCACACGTGCTTTTGACAGACCCTTCTGTAGAATATACAGATACATTTAGCGCTCAAAAGAAAGTATTGCTGCAAGTAGATAATCCAAGGAAGGAAATAGCCAAAATAATAGACCATTTCTTTATTGATAAACCTGCTCCAGGAATTCATCCTTCAGCAACTGTCAGTGAAAAAGCGGTCATCGGCGAGGGCTCCTTTATTGCTGCAGGATGTGTTATAGGCAAAGCTAAGATTGGCAGAAACTGCATCATTAATGCTAACGTGGTTATCTATGACAACTGTGAATTAGGCGATAACTGCTTGATACAAGCAGGTACGGTTATAGGAACTGATGGATTAGGCTGCATGAGGGAACCCGATGGTAAGTTGGTGAAGTTTCCGCATCTTGGTGGAGTGAAAATTGGTAATGATGTTGAAATTGGTGCAAATTGCCAGATAGCAAAAGGCGTGCTGAGTGATACAATTATCAGCAATGGGTGTAAGATTAACGGCCTTTGCTTTATAGCGCATAACTGTGTACTTGAAGAGAATGTCTGGATAACCGGTGACACTATGCTCTGTGGGACAGTTCATGTAGGGCGTAATGCAACCATCTTCTCAAATGTAATTGTTCGCGATCAAAGAATGATAGGATCTGGTGCAACGATAGGTATGGGAGCTGTGGTGACCAAACACGTTCCTGAAGGAGAGACTTGGTTGGGGAACCCTGCAAGAAAACTTGAAAAGGATTAAGTAAGATGAAAACAAAAATTGCTTTTATATGCTATTACTCCAATAAGGAGTTAAGAAGCATTTTGCATCAAAACATACCCTTGTGGGAAAAAATAGGTCGCAAAATAATGCATGTAACGCCACCAAAACTTTCTGACCATGGAGTATGGAATGCTAATGCCATAGAGGAGTTTGAGAAATTTGACGATTTAGAAGTTCATGTTATCTCACCACAAAAATTCATCAAGCAACGTGATTACTGTTTTGAATTGCGTGGCATCCATTACCATATTTTCCGTGATGAGGATAGTTTTCTTTTTTCTAGGATAAAAAGGATTTTCCATATAGAAAAGCATGGGGAATATCGAGAAAACAGGGCGTACATAAAGCGGACTATCGAAGAAATACAGCCACAGGTGGTACATCTGGTTGGAGCGGAAAATACTTTTTATTCGCAGGCACTACTCGATGTGCCCAAGTCTATACCAACTATCATTCAACTTCAGACGCTAATCAATGACCCCATTTTCTTTGAAAACTATTTTATGTCGAAAGAGGGTTATGATTATACAGCGAAGATCGAAAGGGAACTGCTGCAAAACGCAACATATGTGGCAACACGCGCAGAAAAATGGGAAAATATCATCCAAAAAGATATAAACTCCGAGGCACAGATACTCCATTTTTCATTAGCACTTAATGAACCTGTTGATTTAGGAGAAAGAAAAATAAAGTTTGATTTTGTATATTTTGCCAAAAGTCTTGCCAAGGCTATAGACTATGCTATTGAATCTTTTGCAATTGCATACAAACAGCGTCCAAACATCACACTTGATATTGTTGGGTGTTGCCCACCGGATCTACTGCAGCAAATAAAAAACCGATTGAAAGAACTAGGAATAGAGCATGCTGTTACTTTTGAGGGCGAACTGCCCACACATGAAGATGTAATCAAGCAGATTAGGAAATCGCGTTTCGCATTACTTCCTGTAAAGATCAGTCTGACGACGGGCACCATCCGTGAATCAATGGCAAATGGTCTGCCTGTAATAACTACAGATACGGGCGCATTGGGTACTCAAAAATTAAATCAGGAGAAGGAATGTGTTCTTTTGTCACCCAGTGGCGACCATGAGGCAATGGCAAACAACATGATACGTCTTATGGATGACCCAAAGTTAGAAGAGCAATTAAAAAGAAATGGTGGTGAACGAGCACAAGCTATGCGTACAAATTATAATGTAGTGAAAGAGTGGCATGATGCCTATTTGGAAATATCTACGATAAAATAACTGTTTTACTGAAAGAATGACTGTATTTTTCTTTTTAGCCATCTATCTGATTTTGGTCCGCTTGATATGTGGAGAAAAATCACCTATAAAAGAGACTATTTTGTGTGCAATAGGTTTTATATTAGTGTTGGCACTTCGTTCCCCATATAATGGTTGCGACTTGGTGGGTGGAGATTATACCTTGACAAACTCATATTATGGTACCTTTGTAAGGCTGCCCCAGTATAGTTTTAATGAACTAATTTCTAAAAGCTTTTATTTAGACTTTGAAATAGGTTTTCTGGTATATAGTAAAATTATATCTCTCATTACTACAGATTTTCAATGGTATATTGCAATTACATCCGTAGTCCAGATTGTACCATTAGCATATTTCTTTTACAAATATTCCCCGAATGTAACATTGGCTTTCTTTATATTTGGCTGCCTTGATTTCTTTTCATTTTATTTTTCTGGTTTACGACAGTCAATTGCCATATCAATAGGCCTTATTGCCATTCATCTACTCATTAGCGGGAAAATAAAATTTTTTTTATTGCTGGTTTTGTTGGCATTTATGTTTCATACATCTGCAGTTTTTTTGTTGTTGATAGTGGCAGTTTACAAAATTAAACTTTCATTCGAAAAGGCTTTTGCTTTTTGTTTTATGATAATACTTGTCATACCTTTTCTTCGGCCTATTCTTTTATGGATAAGTGGTACATTTAATTTAGGTTATTATGAAAGATATATGACTAGTGGAGAACAGGCATTGACGATGTTTGGCGTTTACATATTATTATTGCTTATCTCCTTTTTATACAAGAGAGAAACTTATAACATAGGTATTATACGTTGGGTCGTGTTGATTGGAGTTTTCTTTCAGTCATTTGGAGCACTTAATAATGGTGCGATAACTCGTGGTGGTTTTTACTTTCTCATCTGTTTGTCAGTATTACTACCTTATGTAATAAACTCATATAAAGATAGGAAAGTACGGAATTTTCTCTTCTTCTGTTCCCTCTTTTTACTTTCGTTATTCTTTGTTCTTACTGTAGAAGGACCTAGAAATGTTGTTCCGTATTATTTCTTCTGGGAAAAGCCATTATAAATTTTAATATGAAATATTCTATTATTACAATTTGCTTCAATAGTGACAAAACTATTGAGCGAACTATAAAGTCTGTTCTTGCTCAGGCATACAAAGACTATGAATACATCATAGTAGACGGTGCTTCAAAGGATGGCACAATGGACATCGTGAAGCGTTATGAACCGCAATTTGAAGGGCGTATGAAGTGGAAGAGTGAGCCGGATAGAGGTATCTATAATGCAATGAACAAAGGCATTCAGAGAGCATCTGGGGAGATTATTGGTATTGTAAATAGCGATGACTGGTTGGAGCCAGATGCGCTCGATAAAGTCGAAGAAGCGTTTAAGGCAAATGGTTGTAGTCTGAACTCATTGTATTGTGGTGGTATATATTTCCATTATACGGATGGTAGTGTTAAAAAAGCAGGAGTGAACATATCTGCACTTCATCGTAATGCTAAGTTTTATATGGTATCTGGTGTACGACATCCAGGGCTATTTGTTCCTAAAAAGGTGTACGAAGAAGTAGGGTTATTCAAGGAAGAGATGAAGTTATCTGCAGATCTGGAATTCATGCTTAGGTGTTATTATCAAAATAAATCATTTATCGATATTAATGCCATAGTCAGTAATATGTCTGAGGGTGGTATCAGTACCATTGGCTCAAAAAAGGCAAGAGCTATTTCGAAAGCAGATCGTAAGATTCTACTTAGCTCTTTTGGGAAAAAAGGCTTTTCGTACTATTGGCTTTACTATTCTTGGTATATGAGAGGGCTGCTTGCAAGGTGTGCTAGACATTTAAGACTTTACAAATAGTTTTACCATAATGGTAGAAAAGTTTTCAACCGTACAAGTCGAAATCTTTTTAAAAAAAGAATCGTATAAACATGTATTATTACATGACAAAAGATGGAGAAGGAGTATTTATCTTTAGAGCAAGTAAAGAAGTGTGAACTCAACATACTATTGGTAATTATGTCGTTATATAAAATGGCGTGTTGCATTTAAAAAACAGGCAGTGGAGAGTATATTGACACAATCTTTTAAGGATTCTGATTTTTATATTTAATATGATGGTTATGTGCAGAAGGATATGGATGTCTTTATTCTTGGATAGAATGATAATCACGTCCAGTAGCACCACCCATAGAGAATCGTAATAGGCATTTTTGTTTGTGAATCCCAATTACCAAATTATTTCTTATGGATAAGGTATCATTTATCATAGTTGCATTAAATGCGGAGAAGGCTTTGCCATTCTCGTTAGGAAGTCTTACTGTTCAGGATTACCCGCACAATAATATTGAAGTCATTCTTGTTGATGGTATGTCAAAGGATGGCACAAAACGAGTCATGCTTGACTTTCAAGAAAAAGAATCTTCTTTTGCAAGAGTAGTTGTGCTCGATAATCCTAAGCGCTATTTAGCGTGTGGGTGGAATGTCGCTTTAAGAGAAGTTACAGGGGATGTAGTTCTAAGGGTTGATGCCCATACTAAATTTCCAGAGGATTTTGTTTCTAAAAATATGAAACTTATTAATGAGGGTAAAGACATCTGCGGCGGAAAAGTTTTAAGCATACTTCAAAATGATACATCTTGGAATAGAACTTTGCTGTCTGCAGAGAACTCAATGTTTGGAGGAGGTTTTACTTTCTTCCGAAGAGGTGAAACTTCTCGCTATACTGATACTCTCGCTTTTGCTGCATACAGAAAAGAAGTGTTTGATGCAGCAGGCCCATATGACGAACGATTGGTTCGTACTGAAGATAATGAAATGCATTACCGCATGAGAAAAGCTGGCTATAAGTTTTTCTTTTCACCAGAAATAGTCTCATATAGATTCAATCGAAGTTCGCTTAAGGGATTGCTCCGTCAAAAATATCTTAATGGATACTGGGTAGGTCTAACACATGCTGTAAGTCCCATGGCTTTCTCTGTGTTTTATCTTGTTCCATTATTGTTTGTATTGGCTCTTTTAGCAGTATTGGTATTGATTCCTATCGTTGTATGGCCCTTTTATGCGTTAACTAGCGCTTATGTATTAGTATTATTGTTCGCCATGTGTGGTGCCCTACAGAAAGAGGGTTTCCGATGGTCTCTGCTTTCACTACCTGGCATTATATTCTCTTTACATATTAACTATGGTGTTGGTACGGCAGTAGGTCTGTGTCTAGAGGATAAGATAACAAAGAATAAGCCTATAGAATTAAAGGGGGTTATAACGAAGACACTATATTGGATTATAGAATTAGTGTTACTTCCCATAAAAACAGTTTGCTGGTTTATTAAGTTACTAACCAACCGGTAATTCGTAGAAATGGAAACTACTGATAATCATTTGTTGGAATCTTTTTTTGCATTATTGCAACTTGCTGTAGGAAAGACCCTTGATCAAGACATCGCGTTATCTGATAAAGAGTGGGTGCACATTTTTGATATGTCTACAAAACAGAGCCTTGTAGGAGTGGTTTTAGAGGGCATTCAGAAACTGACGGATAGATATCCTGATCATAAACCTCCAGTGGAGTTGTTGTTAGAGTGGATAGGTCAAACTGAACAGATAAAGCAGCAGAACAAGCAGATGAACGAAAAGTCTGCTATGCTGAAGCGAATGTTCGATGGCAAAGGGTGTGATAGCTGTATATTGAAAGGTCAAGGTGTTGCAAGGCTCTATCCTAAGCCAGAAGTTCGACAACCGGGAGATATTGACATCTGGGTTGATGGTAAGAGGGATGATATCGTAAAGATATTGAATGATGGCCTTATTAAAGTCTCGTATATTGATTATGTAAACTGTCATGCAGGTTTCTTCACAGATACAGAAGTAGATGTACACTTCCGACCAACCTGGATGTATAATCCCATTATTAACAGGAAAGTTCAGAAATGGATTCAGAAGAATAAGGACGCTCAGATGAAGGCGTATGACAGCGAAGTAGCCTTCTGTTATCCGACAATTGTGTTTAATCTGGTATTCTCACTAATTCATATATATCGCCATGTGTTTCAAGAGGGAATAGGTCTGAGGCAGTTGATGGATTATTATTGTATCCTTACTCATAGTAACAATGAAGAAAGAGTAAACGCTTATGCTACATTGTGCTCTTTTGGAATGAAAAGATTTGTTGGTGCTGTGATGACTGTTTTACGTATAGTATTTGATATTGATGAGACATTGCTCCTTTGTGAGCCAAACGATAAGGAAGGCAAGTTCTTGCTTGATGAAATATTGCGAGGAGGTAACTTTGGACAATATGATGACAGAAACGAGTCTATTCCTGTAGATAACAAGATACAGCATGGCTTGTTTAATATGAAACGTAACTTTCGTTACCTCAAACACTATCCCAGC
>JAEEGL014123736.1_pt1 | contig 12097 bp, 6 predicted proteins | sample 9134231 | NCBI WGS metagenome assembly JAEEGL01 (sample SAMN16246548, study PRJNA631951) | gut metagenome | biome: gut microbiome; feature: rumen; material: fiber-attached | host: Bos | place: Iran: Karaj | collected 2018-10
AGCGGCAATGGCATGGTTGGACTCGGGAGCGGGGATGATGCCCTCGGTGCGGGCAAAGAGCATCCCGGCATCAAAGGATTCCAACTGAGGAATATCGACGCCGTGCATCAGGCCGTCCTTGAGCAACTGGGAAATGATCACGCCGGCACCGTGATACCGCAGGCCGCCAGCGTGGATGTTGGCTGGCTTGAAACTGTGACCCAGGGTGAACATCGGCAGCAGGGGGGTATAACCCGCTTCGTCGCCAAAGTCGTAACGGAACTCTCCGCGCGTCAGTTTGGGGCAACTCTCGGGTTCGGCGGCAATGAACTCGGTCTGACGGCCGTCCTTCAGATGATGGCGCATGAAGGGGAAGGCAAGGCCACCGAAGTTGGAACCGCCGCCAAAACAGGCAATCACCACGTCGGGGTACTCCCCAGCCATCGCCATCTGCCTCTCGGCTTCCAGGCCGATGATGGTCTGATGTAGAGCCACATGGTTCAGGACCGAGCCCAAGGTGTACTTGCAGTTAGGCGTCGTCGTGGCAAGTTCCACCGCCTCAGAGATGGCTGTTCCCAACGAACCGGGATGATGCGGGTCAATGGTGATGATGTCCTTGCCCGCACGGGTGGACATGGACGGCGAACCCGTCACGGCGGCACCAAAAGTCCGCATGATCGATGAGCGGTAAGGCTTCTGCTGCATGGATATCTTGACTTGATAGACAGCAGCCTCAAGCCCAAACACCCTAGCGGCATAGGCGAGTGCGGTGCCCCATTGCCCGGCTCCAGTCTCGGTGGTGACATTGGTCGTCCCTTCCTGTTTGGCATAGTAGCACTGAGCAAGGGCAGAGTTGATCTTGTGGGAGCCCAGAGGATTTACCGACTCGTTCTTGAAGTAGATGTGGGCAGGTGTCTGCAGCGCCTCCTCCAGGGCATAGGCGCGCACCAGGGGAGTGCTGCGGTAGGCTTTATATTTGTCCATCACCTCCTCGGGGATGGGGATGAAGTCGTGCTCGGTGTCCAGCTCCTGCACACAACACTCACGCGGGAAAATGTGCGCCAGGTCATCTACGCCCAGCGGCTGCTTGGTGGCAGGGTGGATAGGAGGCATGGGTTTGGTAGGCATGTCGGCCTGGATGTTGTACCATGCTGTCGGCAACTCGTTCTCTTGCAGAATAAATCTTTTCTGTTTCATTTTGGTTATGTATTTATATTGATAAAAATTTAAAAGGTCCGTCGCAAGAACGACAGACCTCTTATTGTATTATAATCTTTAATGATTTCACACGGTCAGGCGACTCACGACTTTTTTAATCTTGAGCTGCGCCACCACCAGAATGCTGAAATCATAGCCATTATTATCTCATATTTATGTTGATGTTGCAAATATATAACCACTTTTTGATACGCACCAAGAAAAAACAAGAAAAAAACCGCCATTCATTCCCACAACTATAAAAATCGGTCATATTCTGCCCCTGAGCCACCCAAAAGATACGCAAGAAATAATGATTTGCAGACTTGATTTGCATTAATGCCAAAAAAAGTCTAACTTTGTGACCAACTAAATGACAGATTATAATAACCCAAAAATATAACTCAACTATGTACACTCAAGAGAACGGATTCTACATCGCCCACGGGCCCAACGGCCCCATCAGCATCCTGGGCAATATGGCCAACCGCCACGGACTCATCGCCGGCGCAACGGGAACAGGTAAGACGGTGACCCTGCAAGTGATTGCCGAGAGTTTCAGCAAGGCGGGCGTGCCTTGCTTCATGGCCGACATGAAAGGTGACCTCTCGGGCGTCAGCCAGCCCGGCAGGCTCTCAGGATTTATCGAGAAGAGGCTTCCGGAATTCGGCATGACCCAGGAGGCACTCACCTTCGAGGGCTGCCCCGTGAGGTTCTATGACGTCTATGGCGAGCAGGGCATCCCCATGCGCTCCACCATCGGCGAGATGGGTCCCGACCTGATGGCCCGCATCCTGGGCCTGAACGATACCCAGACGGGCGTGCTCAACATCCTGTACCGCATCCTCGACGAGAAGGGCATCCTGCTCGACGACATCAAGGACCTGCGCTCGGCACTGGACTGGCTCTCACGCCACGCCAAGGAGTACACCACCCAGTACGGTAATGTAGCACCCGCCACCATCGGCGCCATCCAGCGCGCCCTGCTGCACCTCGAGAACCAAGGTGCCGACAAGTTCTTCGGCATCCCGTCATTCAACATCATGGACCTACTGGAAACGCGTGACGGACAGGGCATCCTGAGCGTCCTCGCTGCCGATAAGCTGATGTTGCAACCCAAGCTGTATTCCACCTTCCTGCTGTGGCTGCTGAGCGAGCTCTACAGCACGCTGCCCGAGGTGGGCGACCTGGAGAAGCCCAAACTTGTCTTCTTCTTTGACGAGGCACACATGCTGTTTGAAGACACCAGCAAGGCGTTGACCGACAAGATTGAGCAGGTGATCCGCCTCATCCGCAGTAAGGGCGTGGGCATCTTCTTCATTTCACAGCTGCCCACCGACATCCCCGACGTCATCCTCGGCCAGTTGGGCAATAGGGTACAGCATGCCCTGCGTGCCTACACGCCGCGTGACCAAAAGGCGGTCAAGGTAGCTGCCGAAACCTTCCGTGCCAATCCCGAATTCAAGACCGAGGATGCCATCCTGGAGCTGGAGACGGGCGAGGCCCTCGTATCGTTCCTCGACGAGAAGGGCGCTCCCGGCATCGTACAACGCGCCAAGGTGCTCTTCCCCTTAAGCCAGATCGGTGCCATTACCGAGGGCCAGCGCCTGGACATCATGAACGCCAACCGCGACATCAACGCCAAGTATAAGGAGGTTCAGGACCGCGAGAGCGTGTTCGAGGTGTTCGCACGCGAGGCCGAAGCCGAAGCCAAGGCTGCCGAAGAGGCTGCCGCCGCCAAGGAGGCCGAAAAGGAAGAAAAGTCCAAGAAGAAGGAGAAGACCATCTGGGACAAGGTATGGAAATCTGTAGTCACCGCTGTGACAGGTACCCTGGCAGCCATTCTGGGAAAGACAGTCTCCGACACCATCACCGGCAAGAAGAGCAAGAAGAATACCAGTGTCAAGGACGCTGCCGGACGTGCCGTCAAGAATGCCACCACCGCTGCAGGGCGACAGATCCTGCGCGACGTCCTGGGCAACCTCGTCAAGTAAATCCACGCCCGGGCGAGGCACTACACATCGCGGTATACCCACAAAACACAATCGGTCTAGGGACTACCCTGGACCGATTGCTTTGTGCTTAATGGTCTTCGTTTTTCGCTTTATTTGTGCTTAAATTAATGGTTGTTTATATTTCTTTCTAAACGCTCATCCACAGGCTTGCCGGCCGCCTAATTACGATAGCAATGGTTTGAATTTTTCAGGTATTGTCTGTTTTATTATTAATGTGCGGCAAAAGTCGTTGTCTTAAGTGTTGTGACAGCCGGCAAAGCCAAGTGAATGAAATATCAACATTATTACATTATTATACAATCTATTTTCTACGCTGGTTCAAACTGTTCAAAGCGCCCGTCGTTGTAGAACACAAAAATATTGACCACACGACGCTCACTGTCTCCGGCAGCACCTCGCTTGGAAGTGCGGCCGACGACATTGCGCATGATGTTCTGCAGAGTCTCGATCGAGGCGGTGTTCGAGGCACGCTGTTGGGCTTTGGGAGCATTGCTGCGGTAACCCATGGGCTCGTCCTCGTCAAACGAGATGGCACGCTGGCCATTCTCCTCAATCCTGGACTCATTATTATTATGACGCGCGTCACCGTTCAGGTCACCGGAGTTACCCATAGGATCTGAACCACGAAGCAGCATCTCACCATCGCCAAACATGAGCCACATGACGTTCAGGGAAGGATAGGCACGATGTATCTTGCCGATCACCTCATCACTCACTTTCTTGTTGCGGCCATTGAGAAGCTGCGAGAGTGTGGGACGAGGAATATCGCAAGTGTCGGCAAACTGGGAATTGGAAATCCCGGCTTGCTCAAGAAACATTTTTAACCTCGATACGATATCCATTTAAGAACAATTTTTATATGGTGCACAAGTGAGCGAGATTAGCAAATTTACTGTCAGAAAATTTTCTGAACCAAACCTACGACCCGGGAAACCTCCCGAAATCGCCCAAAACCTCAAAAAATGGCTGTTTGCGATTTTTAATTTTGGGATTGCAAATTTAAAATGATTTTTTGAACTAACCAAATTTAAAAACGAAAATTTTAAAATTTGCAATTAAACTTGTCAAAAACTGACAATTATCGTACAATCTCAAAAGTAAATAAATTTAATTAAATTTACACTTTAGATATAGTCATATAATAGGCTTATTTATAGTGGTTTATTGAATTCATAACCAACAAAAACAACCCATTTACTCCTGCACATCAATAATATATAGTAAAACTAGATGTTTTTAGTGCATTTAGTTGTTTTTCAGTGATTTGTAGCATAGTTTAAGAAATGTTAATGCGTATTTTTGGTGTTTTTGTAAACTTTACGGTCGCAAATTCTCATTTTTTAAGCATGTGACGCAAACGCAAACTCCCGATCCAGGACCCAAACACCCAGTTTTCGTCCCCTACCCCATGTTTGAAAACGCAAACCAGGGACGGTTTTCAAAGCCGAACAAGGCGTTGGCAAAATACCATTTTTGATTTTCTGGAGGCTCAACTCGATTTCCTTGCAAAATTTTCCAGCCCACCCTACTCTCGGTGGAAAAATGGAATTATGAGAATTTCTAAGGAATTAAAGTTATTTCCATTAAATGGCAACTCGCTTTATTTCATCGGCTCTTATCGGCATTTTCACTATAGAAAAATACCCCTAAAATTGCAGCCTCAGAAAAGTGGAAAACTGATGGAAAATGGCATTTTTCCCTTATTTGACCGATTTTGACCTCGAAATGGGGAAAATCGGACTTTTAGACCAATTTTCTGACCAGATCACTTGGAGGTTTTTCTGGCTTTTCTCTCCCACCCTTCAAGCGGTTAGGGGTATTTTTTGTCGAAATCTGACAGGATTTTTTTCTGATTTTTCTGGGGGGAGCAACCCGCTTCGGGTACTGTTTTTTGCCCTCTGAAGTCAAATTATCTGACCCAAAATCCGTGCAATTTTTATCAAACGGCCATTCTGCCCCACTTCACCGCCCAAAAATTTGGGGTCAAGATGGACTGCTGAGGGCAAAAAACCGGGAGCAATTTCTGGCCAACCTGATCTCCGCAGTTCATCCTCTCACCAGAAAAAAGCCTAGAAAAAGTTCAGAATAATTCTTTTGGCCGTTTCCACGATGAAGACGCTGCCTGGTTCTCTTCTATCAAAAACGAGCCGATGATGATGACATGATCACAGATAATCCTGGAGCAAAAAAATGATGACGAAATTATCCTCAGGTCTTCCCAGGGTATCGTATTCCATCGCCGGAAAAATATAACGAGTCTGTAATGATTTTTGAAATCGGACGGACAGGTTCACCATGGAGACAAAACATCAGGGGGCGTCACTATGCATAGTAACGCCCCCTGTTATGAGTCAGAAAAAATTGAATAATTATTGTATAAGTTCTGGCTTGAGAAAACGGCCTGTAATGGACTGCTCGGACTGTACCACCTGCTCGGGAGTTCCGCTGGCGACGACCTGTCCTCCACCCCGCCCTCCCTCGGGTCCCATGTCGATAATGTAGTCGGCACACTTGATGACATCCAGATTGTGCTCGATGACGATAACGGTGTTGCCTTTCTCGACAAGACGGTTGAGCACGCCGAGCAGCACCTTGATGTCCTCGAAGTGCAGACCCGTCGTCGGCTCATCCAGAATATAGACCGTCTTGCCCGTATCCTTCTTGGCAAGTTCACACGCCAGTTTTACGCGCTGGCACTCACCACCCGACAAGGTGCTGGAAGGCTGGCCCAACTTGATATAACCCAGCCCCACGTCTTGAAGGACTTTGATCTTGCGCAGAATCGAAGGAACGGCGTCAAAAAATTCCACTGCCTGGTTGATGGTCCTGTCGAGAACATCGGCAATCGACTTGCCCTTGAACTTGACCTCAAGGGTCTCACGGTTGTAGCGTTTGCCGCCACATTCTTCACAGGGCACCAGCACATCGGGCAGGAAATTCATCTCCACCGCCTTGTAACCGTTACCGTTGCACTTCTCACAACGGCCACCGCTGGTGTTGAACGAGAATCGGCCAGGCTTATAGGCGCGGATCTTGGATTCCGGCAGATTGACGAAAAGGTTGCGTATGTCGGTAAACACGCCGGTATAGGTGGCGGCATTAGAGCGGGGCGTGCGACCCAGCGGTGCCTGATCGACGGTCACCACCTTGTCCACATATTCCAGACCACTGACGGTGTCATAGGGCATCGGGGCGGTATGGGAACGATACAGACGCTGACTCAGGATGGGCTGCAGCGTGGCGTTGACAAGCGTTGACTTGCCGCTGCCGCTCACGCCCGTCACACAGATGAAAGTGCCCAGCGGGAACGATACGGCAACATCCTTCAGGTTATTACCGTGGCACCCCGTGAGGCGTAACGTCTTGCCGTTTCCTTCACGCCGCTTGGCTGGCACCTCGATGCAACGGGTTCCGTTCAGATAGTCGGCGGTGAGGGTGTGCTGCTTCAACAGTTCCTGGGGAGTGCCGGCAAACACGATGCTGCCGCCCTTGCGACCCGCCAGCGGACCGATGTCAATGACATAGTCGGCCTGCAGCATCATTTCTTTGTCATGCTCGACCACGAGGATGGTATTGCCGTCGTCACGCAGGGTCTTCAACGCATCGAGGAGCCGCTGGTTGTCACGCTGATGCAAACCGATGGACGGCTCGTCAAGGATATAAAGCACATTGACCAGACGCGACCCGATTTGGGTGGCCAACCTGATGCGCTGGCTCTCGCCACCCGACAACGAGGCCGAGTTGCGGTTCAGCGACATATAGTCCAGGCCTACCTCGATGAGGAAGCTGAGTCTTGAGCTGATTTCCTTGACGATTTCGCGAGCGATTTCCCATTGGGTTGGCGTTACGTGATTGTGGAGGTCATCAACCCAATCTTTCAGCTCGTTGATATCCAACGCCGCCAGTTGGGCGATATTCTTGCCAGCAAGCTTGAAATGCAACGCCTCGCGGTTGAGACGCGCCCCACCGCACTCGGGGCATACGGCCCGCGAGAAAAACTGGCCTGCCCACTTCTGGGCAGCACTGGTGGCGGTATCGTCCTGCTGCATCTCGATGTACTTGACAAGTCCGTCGAAGGTGAGGAAGTAGTTGCTGGTGGACAGCGTCTCGGTACGCAGGTTCAACCGCTCGTTGGTGCCGTTGAGGATATCGTTCAAAGCCTCCTCGGGCAGTTCGCCCAATGGCGTGTCGAGCGTGCATCCGTATTTTTCACAGATGGCCTGTATCTGCCAGAAAATCTGCACATTCTTATACTTTCCCAGCGGCAGGATGCCTCCACCCCTGATACTCAGGGACATATCGGGCATGATCTTGTCCTTGTCGATGAGGTTGACATAGCCCAGGCCCTTGCAGTGCGGGCAAGCGCCCAATGGCGAATTGAACGAGAAATTGTGAGGCGCGGGCTCCAGATAGGACAAACCCGTGGCAGGATCCATGAGCGAACGGCTGTAATAGCCCACCTCGCCACTCTCGGCATCCAGAATCATCAGCTGCCCGTTACCCTGCTTGAAAGCCAGGTCGGCAGTATCGGCCAGTCGTTTCACATCCTTGTCGGCAACTTTGAGACGGTCAACCACCAGTTCCACCGTGTGGTTAACATAGCGGTCCAACTTCATGCCGAAAGTGATTTCCCTCAACGTGCCGTCAACACGCACGTTGATATACCCCTTCTTGCGCAAGTTCTCAAACAGGTCTTTGTAATGGCCCTTGCGGTTCTTGACCAGCGGAGCCAGAACGTAGATTCTGCGTCCCTGGTAGCGCTCAAGAATGAGGTTGAGTATCTTGTCGATGGTGTATTTCACCATCTTTTCGCCCGACAGATAGGAATAGGCATCAGCTGCGCGGGCATAGAGCAGACGCAGGTAGTCATAAACCTCGGTCGTAGTCCCTACCGTACTGCGGGGATTGCGGTTCACGGTCTTCTGCCCTATCGAAATGACGGGGCACAGGCCTGAAATCTTATCCACGTTGGGACGTTCGAGGATTCCCAACATGTTGCGGGCATAGGAAGAGAATGTCTCGAGGTAGCGACGCTGCCCCTCGGCAAAGATGGTGTCAAACGCCAACGACGACTTGCCGCTGCCGCTCAATCCAGTAATTACCGTGAGTCGGTCATGCGGCACCTCCACATCTATGTTCTTGAGGTTATGGACCCTCGCGCCCAGCACCTCAACGCTGTCTATTTCCTGCCCGTTAATTTTCATTCAGTTTTAAGTTGTCAGTTTTAAGTTGTCAGTTGTCAGATAATCTAGAACTCCTAACTCTAATCGATGACCCAGTCCTTATTATAGACGCTAAAGGTGCGCTTGCTGCGATAGAGCTCACTCTGCTTGGGAATGCGCACCTTATAGGTCTTGCCCGAGGTGTTTGTCAACTTAGTGGAACGGATCCAGGGGTTGGCTTCCCGCAACTGGGCGTAAGTAAGGCCCTTGTCCTTGGCCCAGTCTATCCAACTGGCAACCGAGCCGGTCACATCAACGGTCGTATAGTCCACTGGTTGCCACAGGTTCTTGCGCGAGAAGCGGTAGCCATAACGCTTGGGCGACTCCATCAGCAACTTGTAAGCCATGACGCGGAACACATAGCGCGACGTCTCTTGAACCAGATACAGGTCAAAGGAGTTGTCCACGCGTTGCTTGGACAGTTCATTGCTGATCTTCTGCATACCAGCATTATAACTGGCGGCAACAGTGGGCCAGTGACCATATTTCTTATAAGCCGACTTGAGATACTTGCAAGCGGCAACGGTAGATTTCTCTGGGTCATAACGCTCATCCACCTCGTCAGAGACCTCCAGACCGAAGTCACGCCCTGTCCCTGCCAGGAGTTGCCACATGCCGGCAGCCTTGGCGCTGGAGTAGGCGCTGTAGTCCATAGAACTCTCGGTCACAGCAAGATACAGGAAGTCCAGAGGTACGCCTTGCTCTTTGAGGATTTTGGCCAACGCAGGGAAATAGCGGTTGGCGCGCTTGAAGCAAAGTTCGGTCGTCGTCTGGCCATAGATGATGCTTGTCAGTTCCCTGTCCAGTCGCTCAGCCATATCCAGCCTGTCAAAACTCACGGTCTCGCCCGCAAAGTTGATACTCATGGGAATGTCAGGGCTTGCCGTTGTACTGAACACGGGCGACGAGTTACCCGTACTCGTCTTGCTGTACTCTCGTTTGAGTTGAGCCTGCGCCACCGTAGTAGAGGCCACCAGCAGCACAGCCATCAATATAATCTTCTTCATGAAATGTTTGTTCCTCTATAATCTGGGAGCAACGCGAGCATAACCGCGGATGCCTCACTAATCTCTAATCTCTAATCTCTAATCAACAAATTGCGGCTTTTGCCGCAATTTGTTTAATATCCTCCTCCACCTGAGCCGTTACCCGAGGTGCCGCTGGCACCCTTCTTGTAACGCAGGATGGTGATGTCGCCACGTTTCTTGTATTTCACGCCGTCACTGCCCAAAGCCGTCACCACATAATAATAGACACCAGTGTCAACGAGTTTGCCGTGATAGGTACCGTCCCAACCGCTGCCGGGATCAGTGAATTCACACACTAGGGTTCCCCAGCGGTTAAAGATCCAGCAGTGGAACTCCACAAGCGACTTGTAAGAGACTTTCCAGATGTCGTTCACACCCTCGGTTGAACCAGGAGAGAAGATATTGGGGCACACCAGCTCACTCTCGCTGACGGTGATGGTGTAGGTCTCGCCATAGGTCGGGCACGTGCCGGATGCATTGTCAACCATATAGCGCATGTAGTAGGTACCGGCTTCAGTAAAGGAGTAATCCACCTCATCCTGATTGTATTGCAGGATGACGTTTTCAAAATCCTGATCAGTAGCCATTTCCCACACACGATAGACCACGGCATCGGTAGGATAACCGGTAAACACGATATTAACCGGAGCCGAGCCTCCCAGGCCGCTCTCTATGCCCTTCTCGTTATTGTTGCCACGATCTTCTTGAACAGCAGTGGTATTACAGTCCACAGCCTGGGTGTAATAATAATCGCCCTCAACACTTTCGCCGATACCCCACTCCTCCAGGAAGCGGTCTCCCGAAAGCAAGAATGCCGTGTTGCACAACGGCGGCGTAATCTCGACACCTTGGTCCAGTGCTGCGAAACTCTCGACAGTTACGGCTTCCTGCCAGTGGGTGCTGTCGTCCCACACCAGCGTGTTATAAGTCAGCTTTATATCACGGTCAAGCACCTGACGGTGACCGTTGATGGTATAGAAAGGGATGGCGTCGGCATGGCCGTCAATATTGAGCGTGAGGAGGTGGCATGGCTCCATATTGTTGCAGGACATGTCATTCAGTTCCATGGGGAAGTCGGCATAATTGACTACCCAGAAGTAAAAGGGAGAATCGTTACCCTCCTGAATCTTGTATCCCTTATTGGAAATATCCTGACTCAATAAGGTAGACATCTGTCCATTCCAAGCAGCAGAGACTGTATCGGGATAATTCCAGTTATGCGAGTCATAGCTTGTCCATGTCGGCCTATCACCGGTTGAAGAAGTATAGGTCATCCCCACACCTTGAGTGTTATAAACCACAAATATCTTGTCCAAACCGGTGGTTTTATCGGGGGTCACCTCTATGACGGGATATTGCCCTATACCAGTAAACGCCAATTGGGCACTCGCCGACAACAAAGCCAGCGCGGCCGCCATGAGCATGATGATTCTCTTATTCATAGTGCGCACTTGATATCTATATTACATTATATATAACGTGAACCACCCCCGCTTATTGCCACAACCCGCCAGATTATGGCATCAAAATGCCCGTGCAACAAGCATCCCCATGTCACAGGTAGTGTCAGGACCCTCGTGACATGGGGATGCTGTGCTACAACCGATTTAGCGACGTTTTGCTGCGTTGCGAATCGGCTTATTGCTGGAGTTCTGTTTCTCCTTGGCTTTCTCGGCCTCGATTTGCTTCAAAATCTCGCCTTTTTCCGTGTGGGGAACGTCGGTCCTTCCATTATAGGTGGGTTTGCTGTCCGACGAAGTCGGGCGATTAATAGTATTGCCACGGGCCGGACGGTCAACCTTCGCGGGGGGACGGTTCACGGTTGCTGACGGTGTGGTGGCTGTGCCGTTTGTTGACGGAGTAGTGGTTGTGCCGTTTGTTGACGGAGCGGTGGCTGTGCCGTTTGTTGACGAGGGGTTGGTAACCTGTTCGGTCGTCGTTCCTGAAGGCGATTGACCATTGTTGGAATTATTGTCCGAACGGCCAAACACCAGGAAAAGAACCGTAACGATCAAGGCAGCCAATGCGGCAACGACAATATAGTTTATCGTTCGGCGCCTGTTCTCGGTAGCCTCCTTTTCTTTTCGTTTGTTTGATGCTTCACTAGACATAAGCTCATCATTTTATTGAAGTTAAACTTTTTGGGATTTCATCTGTTTTTTCGTTTCTCTGACAAAAATAACAAATTACGGTAAGCCGACCTTTATAATCCACCATTATTTGTAGTTTGTAGCGTGACAAACTACCGATTTCAATAGTTCTTGTTTTCTTCGCCCATAACCAGTCATCCACCTTCATCTTGCGTATATCACGACCGCCATCAGCAAGCATCACTCCTTTCATCCCACCCCAAAAAACATGCGTTTATCGTGCCGCGAACAGGGTAAAAACACCGTTCGTGGACAAATAAAACCACTTTTCTGCCACAACACCTAGCCTCACCCGGGAGCCTCACGCTAAGCCGCTAAGTCGCAAAGGATTTTTTGAAGACAAGAAGGACAATAAAGACAATTTATTGGTTGACAATGAATAAGTTTTATTTGTCCTTCTTGTCTTTCTTGTCTTCCCGAAACATCACGGCGGCCACGCCAAGGCGAGGCCCTACGAAGCCTGCCGCACGGGAGACGCAAAATTTTGCGTCTCTACACTGCGGATG
>JAEEGL017433712.1_pt1 | contig 12097 bp, 23 predicted proteins | sample 9134231 | NCBI WGS metagenome assembly JAEEGL01 (sample SAMN16246548, study PRJNA631951) | gut metagenome | biome: gut microbiome; feature: rumen; material: fiber-attached | host: Bos | place: Iran: Karaj | collected 2018-10
TCCAGGCGCTGAGCGCGCGCTGGCTGGTCGCGAACCGCGACCACATCGCGCGCGAGCCCGGCCGGATGGCCATCGACGTCCCGGAGGAGATCGACCGCACCGTCGCCGAGCGCAAGCTCGCCTCCTGGGGCTACGAGATCGACGTCCTCACGCCCGAGCAGCGGGCATATCTCTACGGAGAATAGGAAGTTTGCCGGCCAATCGGCCGGCAGACGACGACAATGAAAAAGGCTTAGGAAAACTAAGCCTTCTTTATTACCGAGCCTCCCGGAACAAGCTCCGGTTTGAGGATGATGTTTCGCTCGCAAGTTTCATTCTCTATCATTGCGTGCAAAACCTCGAACGACTTTTCGCCTAGCTCGCGCAGCGGCTGGACGATGTGTGCGATAGTGCTGGCGCCGAGGCGATAGAGGTCGCTCTCGTCGAAGGCGACGATGCCGATGTCGCGGGGAGTGCTGAGATTCAGCTCGTTCATGGCACCGAAAGCAAGGGCAGTCAGCGAATATGTCGGCAGGAAGAAAGCCTCAACTCCGCGCTCGAGCGCATCCTTGATGATATTGGGCATGAGCTTCTGCGGATCGCCGTAAGTGGTGGTATTGACATGGCTCTCGAGTCCGTGGGCGGCCATGGTCCTGCGGTAGCCCTCGGCCCTCTCCGAGATACTGGAAATATCGAGGTCGTAGGAGATCATCTCGATCTTGCGGTAGCCGTTGTTGATGAGGCACTCGGTAGCCATGTCACCCGCCTCCACATCGTTGAGCAGGACCTTGCCGACATCCTCGAGGCCCTCGATGTCGCGGTCCAGCAGGACCACGGGCACACGGGCGTCGATGGCCTTGGAAATGGCCTCCTGGCCGCCGGGAACCGGCGCCACGATGAGGCCATCTATATTGTAGGCCAGGACGGTGTCGATGACGGAAGCCAACTTCTCGGCGTTCTCGTCGGACGAGCAGAACAGCACGGTATAGCCGTACTGCGCGGACTTGTCCTCGATATAGCGGGAAATACCTGCGAAATAGTTGTTGGCGATGTCGGTGGTGATGACGGCGATGGTGTTGGAGCGTCCGCTGCGAAGCGAGGCGGCAGCGGCGTTGCGCCTGTAGCCAAGGCGCTTTGCGACTTCGAGCACACGGGCGGCAGTCTCAGGATTGACGGGGCAATCCAGCCTGCCGTCCTCGCCGACCTTTGCGTTCATGACGAAAGATACCAGCGTAACAGATACGCCGGCCTCGCGGGCGACATCCTTGATGGTGATCTTTTTCATAATCCGAGTCAATTATATCCGCAAATATAATAAAAAACAAAGAAGTCAGGCCTGTTCGGCCGGACTTCTTTAAAAAATCAAGTCTGAAACGCTTGTTACTCAGCCTTAGGAGCCTCGGCAGCGGCCTCTGCAGGAGCCTCGACGGCAGCCTCGGCCTTCTTGGCGCGGCTGCGGCGGGTGCTCTTCTTGGCGGCCTTCTGAGGGGCGGATGCGAGGGCGGCCTCATTGAAGTCGACCAGCTCGATCAGAGCCATCTCGGCGGCGTCTCCCTGACGGAAACCGGTGTGGAGCACGCGGGTGTATCCGCCCGGACGGTCGGCGATCTTCGGAGCGACGGTGCGGAAGAGCTCGGTAACGGCTTCCTTGTTCTTCAGGTAGCTGAACACTACGCGACGTGAATGTGTGGAATCTTCCTTGGACTTGGTGATGAGGGGCCCGACGTAGCTCTTGAGGGCCTTAGCCTTCGCCACGGTGGTAATGATCCGCTTGTGGAGGATCAGGGAAGAAGCCATGTTGGCGAGGAGAGCCTTGCGGTGACCGCTCTTGCGACCAAGGTGATTGATTGCTTTATTGTGCCTCATTGTTATACGGTCTTTTTCTTGGGTTCAATATTATACTTGGTAACATCCATTCCAAACGAAAGCTTCATCTTCTCGACGAGGAGGTCGATCTCGTTGAGCGACTTGCGGCCGAAGTTGCGGAACTTCATGAGCTCCGCCCTCGAGTAGGACACGAGGTCGGCGAAAGTGTCGATGTCGGCGGCCTTGAGGCAGTTGAAAGCCCTTACGGAAAGCCCCATGTCGGAAAGCTTGGTAAGGAGCAGGTGCCTCATGCGCAGGCTCTCCTCGTCCAGCTCCTTGCTGTCGGACTCCACGGCTGCCTCGAGGGCGAGCTTCTTGTCGTCGGTGAACAGCTTGAAGTGATAGATGAGGATGGAAGCGGCGTCCTGAAGGGCGGCGTTCGGCGAAATGGACCCGTCGGTGACGATCTCGAGGTTGAGTTTCTCGTAGTCGGTCTTCTGCTCAACCCTCCAGTTCTCCACGGTCCAGTTGACTTTCTTCACGGGAGTGTAGATGGCATCCACGGGAATGGTTCCGATGGGTGTGTTCTCGTCCCGGAGTTCCTCGGCGGGAACAAAGCCGCGGCCCTTGGTGATGGTGAGGCTGATCTCGATCTTTACGGACGGCTCCAGCGAGCAGATGTGCTGCTCGGGATTCAACACCTTGAAAGAAGACAATCCTTTTGAGATATCCTCCGCGGTAAACTCCTGTTTGCCGCTTACAGTGATGTTTGCCACCTCTGAGTCAACAGATTCCACCATCCTCTTGAAACGGACCTGCTTGAGGTTGAGGATGATGTCCTGCATGCCCTCGATGACGCCGGGGATGGTCGCGAACTCCTGGTCCACGCCGCTCACCTTGATCGAGGAGATGGCAAAACCTTCGAGGGACGCGAGGAGGATGCGACGCAGGGCGTTGCCGATGGTCTGTCCGTATCCGGGCTCAAGGGGCCTGAATTCGAAGCGGCCAACGGTGTCGGTGCCTTCGAGCATGATCACCTTGTCCGGCTTTTGAAATGCTAAGATTGCCATGATTTTATGGTGTTAAATTTTACTTGGAGTACAGGTCGACTATGAGCTGCTCGTTGATGTTCTCGGGAATATCCTCGCGGGCGGGGACATTGAGGAACTTGCCGGAGAGGGCCTTGGTGTCGAACTCGATCCAGGAATACTTGGAAGCGGAAGCAACCGAGTTCTGGATGACCTCGAGGCTCTTTGACCTCTCCCTGACGGCGATGGCGTCACCGGGCTTCACCTGTGCGGAAGGGATGTTGCAGATCTCTCCGTTGAGGGTGATGTGACGATGGAGCACTATCTGGCGGGCGGCGGCCCTGGTGGGGGCGATACCCATGCGGTAAACGACGTTGTCGAGCCTCGATTCCAGGAGGAAGAGGAGGTTGACACCGGTCTGACCCTTCATGCGGGCGGCCTTGTCGTAAGTGTTGCGGAACTGGCGCTCGAGGACTCCGTACATGTATTTGACTTTCTGCTTCTCCTTGAGCTGGGTGCCGTATTCCTTCTGTTTCTTGCGCTTCGCAGCGAGACCGTGCTGTCCCGGAGGAGTATTCCTCTTCTCGAAGTACTTGTCTGCACCGTAGATCGGCTCACCGAACTTGCGGGCGATTTTGGTAGTAGGACCAGTATATCTTGCCATAGTAATCTAATTTTATGAATCCTTGATAAAAATCACACTTTACGACGGCCTTTTGGTCTGCAACCGTTGTGGGGCATGGGGGTGACGTCGATGATCTCGGTCACGGTGATGCCTGCGTTGTTGATGGTCCTGATGGCGGACTCACGGCCTGCGCCGGGGCCCTTCACGTAACACTTGACCTTGCGGAGGCCTGCGTCGAACGCCGTCTTGGAGGCGTCCTCGGCTGCCATCTGGGCGGCGTACGGGGTGTTCTTCTTGGAACCCCTGAATCCGCACTTTCCTGCCGAAGACCAGCTTATTACCTGGCCCTGGGCGTTGGTAAGGGAAACGATGACGTTGTTGAAGGTCGATGAAACATGAGCCTGCCCATAAGCCTCAACCTTGACAACTCTCTTCTTGGTGGTTGTTGTTTTCTTTGCCATAATTCATCTTCCTTTATTTGGTCGCCTTCTTCTTGTTGGCAACGGTCTTCTTCTTACCCTTGCGGGTACGGGCGTTGTTCTTGGTGGACTGGCCACGGACAGGGAGTCCGATACGGTGACGGATTCCACGGTAGCAACCGATGTCCATGAGACGCTTGATGTCCATCTGGACGGAGCTGCGGAGTTCGCCCTCGATCTTGTACTCGTTGTTGATGAGGTTACGGATTGCGGCAACCTGCTCGTCGTTCCAGTCGCCGACCTTGATTGCGCGGTCAATTCCGCACTCGTCAAGGATCTTCTGGGCCGAGCTGCGGCCAATCCCGAAGATATAGGTCAGGCCTATCTCTCCTCTTTTGTTGTTGGGTAAATCAACACCGGCTATTCTTGCCATAATTCTATTATAAACTTAAATTGTTATACAACCGATTATCCCTGACGCATCTTGAACTTGGGGTTCTTCTTGCAGATCACGTAGAGGCGGCCTTTGCGCCTGACGATCTTGCAGTCTTCGCTGCGCTTCTTGATGGATGTCTTGACTTTCATTGTACTCTGTTTTTATTTGTATCTGAAAGATATTCTGCCTTTGGTTAAATCGTAAGGTGAGATTTCAACTTTAACCCTGTCGCCCAGAAGGATATGGATAAAGTTCATCCTCATCTTACCCGAAATGTTGCATAGGAGGACGTGACCGTTCTCCAGCTCCACGCGGAACATCGCGTTGGGTAGGGTCTCGATGACTTTTCCATCCTGCTCGATAGCTACTTGTTTTGACATTGGAATTCCACTTTAAAATTTAATCGTTCCATCTTTCTCGATATAGTCGAATGTCGACAGCTGTTCCGCCTTGCCCTTCCGGACAACAACCGTAAGCTCGTAGTGAGCCGAATTGCGGTGGTCCGCCGTGTGTACTGCCCAACCATTTCTTGCAAGATACACCCCGCGGCCGCCCGCGCATATCATCGGCTCGATACAGATGGTCATGCCTGGAATCAGCCTTGCACCGTGCCCCTGGCGCCCGTAGTTGGGGATCCCGGGGTTTTCGTGCATCTCTTTCCCGATTCCGTGGCCTTCCAGCTCGCGTACTACCGAGAATCCGGCACCTTCCGCATACGATTGCACCGCGTGTCCGATATCACCGGTCCGGGCTCCCGCCACGGCGGCCTCTATCCCCTTGTAGAGCGAAGCCTTGGTTACGTCGAGCAGGCGGCGAGTCTCAGGATCCACCTCCCCCACTGGGAAAGTGTAGGCGGAGTCGCCGTTGTAGCCCTTGTATAAGGTTCCGCAGTCCACGGAAACGATGTCGCCCTCCTTGAGGATGTAGTCCGACGGAAAACCGTGGACGACGACATCGTTTACCGAGAGGCAGAGCGCCGACGGAAAGCCTTCGAAACCCTTGAAACTGGGGACTGCTCCATGGTCACGGATAAAGGTCTCGGCTACCCTGTCCAACTCGAAAGTCGTCACACCCGGGGCAACCACCTTACCGACCTCCGCCAGTGTCTTTGACACCAGCTCTCCGTTTATCTTCAGGAGCTCTATCTCCTCTTCGGTCTTCGGCCTAAGCATCTGTCGGTGGCTATATTTCAAAAAACTACATACCCGAGCGCCCGGTAAGGCGGCCGGTCTTCATAAGTCCGTCGTAATGACGCATAAGCAGATAACTCTCTATCTGCTGGAGAGTATCAAGGACCACACCCACGGTGATGAGCAGCGAAGTGCCGCCGTAGAAGCTTGCAAACTGGTTGTTGACGCCGAGTTTGGTGGCTATCGCCGGGAGGATGGCTATGATTGCGAGGAAGATTGAACCGGGCAGGGTAACCCTTGACATGATGTCATCAAGATACTCGACGGTCTTCTTGCCGGGCTTTACGCCGGGGATGAAGCCGCCGTTGCGCTTCATGTCGTCGGCCATCATGGTCGGGTTGACCGTAACGGCGGTGTAGAAGTAGGTGAACACCACCACCAGGAGGCCGAAGACGAGGTTGTACCAGATTCCGGTGTAATTGCTCATCGCGGCAGCGAAACCACGGGTGGCGTCAAAGCGCGAGAACAGGATGGGGAAGAGCATCAGGGCCTGGGCGAAGATGATGGGCATGACGCCGGCCGCATTGATCTTGAGGGGGATGTACTGGCGGACGCCGCCGTACTGGCGGTTGCCAACAACCCTCTTGGCATACTGCACGGGCACTTTCCTCACGGCCTGGACGAGGGCGATTGCCGCAACCAGGACGAAGAACCAGATGAGCATCTCCACAACGAGGATCAGCGGACCGCCGTTGGTGGTGGTGAACTTCTGGCCGATTTCAGCGACGAGTGCGTAAGGCAGACGGGCCACGATACCGATCATGATTATGAGGGATATACCGTTGCCGATTCCGCGGTCGGTAATCCTCTCGCCGAGCCACATGACGAACATGGAACCAGCCATCAGGATGACGGTGGCCACCAGGTTGAACACGAAGCTGCTCCAGCCCACGGAAATGGCATACCTTGGAATCATGCCGGTGACGTAGGCGGGACCCTGGATGCAGAGAATCATGATCGTGAGGTACCTCGTGATCTGATTCATCTTCCTGCGGCCGCTTTCGCCCTCCATCTGCATCTTGCGGAACGAAGGGACGAAAATGCCGAGGAGCTGCACCACGATGGATGCCGAGATGTACGGCATCACACCGAGGGCGAAGATCGAAGCGTTACCGAAAGCACCGCCCGAGAACATGTTCAGGAGGCCTACGAGACCTTCCTGGGTGCTGCCCTGCAGGTCGGCGAGCCTTCCGGGATCCACGCCGGGGAGTACGATGAAGCACCCCAGACGGTAGATCAGCACCAGTATCATCGTGTAACCGATCCTGGTGCGGAGCTCCTCGATCTTGTATATATTCTTTATTGTCTCGAAAAACTTCTTCATCTCGTTTATTCGATTACGGTTGTCTTGCCGCCGGCAGCCTCGATCTTGCTGACTGCCGAGGCGGAGAAGGCGTGGGCGCTGACTTCGAGGGCCGCGGTGATCTCACCGTTGCCGAGGACCTTGATGAGGTCACCCTTGTGGGCGAGTCCTGCACCGATCATGGTCTCGATGTCGAAAGCGGTGATGCCGGTGCGCTCGGAAACAGCCTGGAGAGTAGATACGTTGATTGCAAGGTACTCGACCCTGGTGGGGTTCTTGAAGCCGAACTTGGGAAGACGCCTCTGGATAGGCATCTGACCACCCTCGAATCCGATCTTGTGCTCGTATCCGGCCCTGGCCTGGGCTCCCTTGGTACCACGGGTGGCGGTGCCGCCCTTACCGGAACCCTGTCCGCGACCTACGCGCTTGCTGTTGTGGGTTGAACCCTTTGCTGGTTTGAGATTTTCAAGTTTCATCTTCAGTCCTCCTTAGTCAATAACTTCGTACTTCACGAGGTGATGAATCTTCTCCAGCTGACCACGGGTGATGGGAGTATCCTCTACCTCAACTGTCTGGTGCATCCTGCGGATACCGAGAGCGCGGAGATTTGCAATCTGCCTGCGGGTTTCCCCGTTCTTGGAGATAACCTGGGTAATTCTGAGTTTTGCCATAATTCCTTCCTCCTCGTTAACCGTTGAACACCTTGCTCATGGGAATTCCCCTGAGGCCGGCCACCGTATAGGCGTCCCTCATCTCGGTGAGGGCCTCGATGGTAGCCTTGACCAGGTTGTGGGGGTTGGATGAGCCCTTTGACTTGGCGAGCACGTTCTGCACGCCGGCCGACTCGAACACGGCACGCATGGCGCCGCCGGCCTTCACACCGGTACCGGGAGCAGCGGGCTTCATGAAAACCCTGGCGCCGCCGAAGCTGGCTTCCTGCTCGTGGGGGATGGTGGTGTTGATAACGGGAACCTTCACCAGGTTCTTCTTTGCATCCTCAACGCCCTTGGCGATGGCTGCGGTAACTTCGTTGGCCTTTCCAAGACCATAGCCCACGACACCGTTCTCGTCTCCGACGACCACGATGGCGGCAAAGCGGAAGTGACGACCACCCTTGGTGACCTTGGTAACCCTGTTGATGGCTACGAGCCTGTCCTTGAGCTCGAGGTCGGATGTCTTTACTCTTTTAACGTTTGAATTTGCCATAGTCCTAATATTAGAAATCGAGGCCGCCTTCACGGGCAGCGTCTGCCAAACTTTTAACCCTGCCATGGAAGAGATAGCCTCCGCGGTCGAATGCGACCGACTGGATTCCGGCTTCCTTGGCGCGCTCTGCAATGGCCTTTCCGACTATTGCAGCAGCCTCAATACCGCTCTTGCCCTTGCACTCGGCGGCGAGAGCCTTGTCGTTGGATGCGGCGGCGACGAGGGTACGACCCTGCTCATCGTCGATTACCTGTACGTAAATCTGCTTGTTGCTGCGGAAAACCACCATGCGGGGCCTCTCGGCAGTACCGTTGACCTTCTTGCGTATACGGTAATGTATCCTTCTTCTTCTTTCTATTCTGTTCAATGCCATAACGTTGTCCTCCTGTTATTTAGCTGATGCGCTCTTACCGGCCTTGCGACGCAGGGTCTCGCCGGCGAACTTGATACCCTTGCCCTTGTAAGGCTCAGGACGACGGAAGGAACGGATCTTGGCAGCCACCGCACCGACGAGCTGCTTGTCGGCACTGCGGAGGATGAGCACGGGGTTCTCTCCCTTGCGGACCTGAGGGGTCTCGGCGGTAACCTCGGCGGGAAGCATGATCTGGATGTCGTGGGAATAACCGAGCGACATGGTGATGATCTGACCCTGGGCCGCCACCCTGTAACCGACACCCACGAACTCCTGACGGATCTCAAAACCCTTGGAGACACCGGTGACCATGTTGTTCACGAGAGCCCTGTAGAGGCCGTGCATGGAACGGAAGCGGGGAAGGTCGCTGGGACGGGCAAACTTGATTTCATTTCCCTCAATGGTGACCTGGATATCAGGATCTACCTTCTGGCAGAGCTCACCCTTGGGGCCTTTAACCTTCACCACGTTGCCGTCGAGGACCTCTACAGTCACTCCGGCCGGAAGGTTTACAGGCAATTTACCTATTCTTGACATTACTTTATACTTTATAAATTAGTAAACATAACATATTACTTCACCGCCTACGCCGAGTTCCTTGGCTTCCTTGTCGGTGATGACACCCTTTGACGTTGAAAGGATGGCGATGCCGAGTCCGTTGAGAACCCTGGGCATGCTTGCGACGTCAACATACTTGCGGAGTCCGGGAGAGGAAACCCTCTGGATGGACTTGATGGCCGCGGCCTTGGTCTGCGGGTGATATTTGAGAGCCATCTTGATGGTGTTCACGGGCTCGTTCTCAACCACCTTGTAGCTGAGGATGTAACCCTTCTCGAACAGGATCTTGGTGAGGGCCACCTTCATGTTGGAAGACGGCACTTCAACTATCTTCTTGCCTGCAAGATAAGCATTGCGTATCCTGGTCAGGTAATCTGCAATTGGATCTGTCATTTTCTTGTCGTTTTAATAATTATTCTCACCAGGAGGCTTTCTTGACGCCGGGGATGAGACCCTGTGAAGCCATCTCGCGGAACTGGATACGGCTGAGGCCGAAATCCCTCATATATCCCTTGGGACGACCGGTAAGGGAGCAGCGGTTGTGAAGACGTACGGGGCTTGCATTCTTGGGGAGCTTGTCAAGGGCGGCATAATCACCGGCCTCTTTGAGAGCCTGCCTCTTGGCGGCATACTTGGCCACCATCTTTGCGCGCTTCACCTCGCGGGCTTTCATTGATTCTTTTGCCATATTCTTAATTGTTATGTTTCTTGAAAGGAAGACCGAACTCCTTGAGAAGGGCGTGAGCCTCTTCGTCGGTACGGGCGGTGGTCACGAAAGTGATCTCAAGACCGTGGATACGGGGGTTCTTGTCGATGTCGACTTCGGGGAAAATGATCTGCTCCTTGATACCGAGGGTGTAGTTGCCCTGGCCGTCCATCTTCTCGGAAATACCGTTGAAGTCACGGATACGGGGAAGGGCTACACGGATAAGTCTCTCGAGGAACTCATACATCTTGACGTTGCGGAGGGTGACCTTTGCGCCGATGGGCATTCCCTTACGGAGCTTGAAGTTGGAGATATCCTTCCTGGAAGAAGTGATGACTGCCTTCTGGCCAACGATTATGGAGAGCTCGGCGGCGGCTTCCTCGACCATCTTGCGGTCCTGGGTGGCGTCTCCGACACCTTCGTTGACGGTTATCTTGACAAGCTTGGGAACCTGCATCACGGTGGTATAGGAGAACTGCTTCATGAGAGCGGGAACGATCTCCTCGTTGTACTGCTTCTTCATCGAGGGGACATATCCCTTGGGAAGAACCTGGGCCTCAGCCGGTTTGTTGGTTTTCTTTGCCATAATTACTTAATCTCCTCTCCTGTTGTTTTGGCGACCCTGACCTTCTTTCCGTCAACTTCCTTGTAAGTGACCTTCACGGGCTTACCGGAAGCGTCCATGAGCTGGACGTTGGAAATATGGATGCTGGCCTCCTGTTTGATGATACCACCCTGGGGGGTCTTGGAATTGGGCTTGGTGTGCTTTGACACCATGTTGATACCCTCTACGATGACGCGGTCCTTTGCACGGAGCACTTCCAGGACCTTTCCGGTCTTGCCTTTGTCGTTGCCCGCATTCACAAATACGGTGTCACCTTTCTTGATATGGAATTTTTTCATGATGCTACGCTGATTAAAGGACCTCCGGTGCCAGTGAAACAATCTTCATGTAGTTCTCGCGAAGCTCCCTGGCCACGGGACCGAAGATACGGGTTCCGCGGAGTTCTCCGGCATTGTTGAGGAGAACGCAGGCGTTGTCGTCGAAACGGATGTATGAACCGTCCGCCCTGCGGACCTCTTTCTTTGTGCGCACGATGACGGCCTTGGAGACCGTACCCTTCTTGGCGTCGCCGCCGGGGATGGCGCTCTTCACCGTGACGACGATCTTGTCGCCAACGGTCGCATAACGATGGTGGGTACCTCCAAGTACGCGGATGCAAAGGACTTCCTTGGCTCCGCTGTTGTCGGCCACCAACAGACGTGTTTCCTGCTGTATCATAAACTATTTGACTTTTTCAACGATTTCAACGAATCTCCAGTTCTTGGTCTTGGACAGGGGGCGGGTCTCCATGATACGCACGGTATCACCCTCGGAGCACTCGTTCTTATCGTCCTGGGCAACGAACTTGGTGGTCTTCTTGACGAACTTGCCGTAAAGGGGATGCTTCTCCCTCATCTCGACGGCAACCACGATGGTCTTGTCCATCTTGTTGCTCACCACCACTCCTATTCTTTCTTTGCGAAGATTTCTTTCCATTGGACTCAAAATTTAGTTCTGCTGTTTCTCTTTCTCGGCGAGGATAGTGATCATACGGGCAATATCCTGGCGGGTCTTCTTGAATTTGGACGTATCCTCTAATGGAGAGATAGCGTGATTGAGCTTCATGGTGTCGAGGTTACGCTTCTCGACCTCGATGCGATCGCGGAGATCCGCAACGGACATCTCCCTGACTTCTGATACTTTCATTGTACTTTCTCCATTAAATTATTCTTCTACATAATCCCTGCGGACCACGAACTTGGTGGCGACGGGAAGCTTGTGGGCGGCCAGGCGCATTGCGTCCTTTGCCACTTCCAGGGAGACACCCTCGGCCTCGAAAAGGATGCGGCCGGGAGTCACGGGGGCTACGAAGCCCTGGGGATCACCCTTACCCTTACCCATACGGGTATCGAGAGGCTTCTTGGTGAAAGGCTTCACAGGGAAGATCCTGATCCATATCTGGCCTTCACGGTTCATACGACGGGAGATCGCCTGACGGGCGGCCTCTATCTGCTGTGCAGTAAGCCAACAATTCTCGAGGGTCTTGATTCCAAACGAACCGAACGCAAGCTGGTTGCCCCTTCCGGAGTTGCCCTTCATGCGGTTCTTCTGCTCCCTTCTAAACTTTGTTCTTTTGGGTTGTAACATCGCTGTATTACTTTTAAAAAATTCTCTCTTTTTCCCTAACTAATTGAGGCTCAGCTGGTTGGGTATACTTCGCCCCAATTTTGGGATTGCAAAGTTAGTCATTTTTCTTCAAAAACAAATACTTTTTGAAAATTTTTTCAACTTTTTCGACCGGCATTTTTGCAACCTAACTATCGCTTTTTCAGTTACTTCCTAACACTGTTGAAAAATTTTTCCCAACATTTTCGACCGGACGCGA
>JAEEGL010762914.1_pt1 | contig 12096 bp, 3 predicted proteins | sample 9134231 | NCBI WGS metagenome assembly JAEEGL01 (sample SAMN16246548, study PRJNA631951) | gut metagenome | biome: gut microbiome; feature: rumen; material: fiber-attached | host: Bos | place: Iran: Karaj | collected 2018-10
CTACTGTTTCTCCGGCTGTTCTTGTTACTGTGTATACCACTGTATCTGTTCCAAGAAGTCCTTCTACTTTTCTTGGAAGTGATTCAGGTTCTGCATCACCAAAGGTCTTTCCTGTATCCTGTGCTGTTACTTTTACTGGCCTACGATTAATTGTAGCTTCGTTTACATTAAGCTCCTTACCATCCTTGTCTTTAGCAAAAACAATATTAACCTTATATGCCCCATAGCTATACTTGAAGTTACCTGTTACGAGCGTTTTCTTAGCTGCTGGTGTTCCATTGTCGCTTACGTTAGTAGCTTTTGCTACTGAACCACCGGTATATGAAAGCTTAGAAGCATCAAATGCTGAATCTGTTGATGTTGCCATGTAATCAACAGTAAGTTCTGATCCATCGTATGGCTTAGAAACCTTCTGACCTGTGATTGTAACGGTAATAGTTGCAGGTTTATAAAGAACTCTTACTGTCAGCGAATTGTCTGTGCTGTTCTGTACAACGTCAATCTTTTCACCGGCCTGATAGCCAACACCGGGGTTGGCATCTGTCCAGTCAAGTTCTGCTCTATGATTACCCTTGCTGATATTGATTCCAGCCTGCTGATATACATCAGACTCAACCATCAGAGCATGTCCAGCCTCATCTGTTGAAGTAGATGTAATAAAATCTGCCTTATCAATACTCTCACCCTTGTAATATGCTACAGTGTAAGGAATACTGATCTTTTCCCAAACCGCATACAAAGTATTATGGTTTGTTTCGAAGTCTATATTGTCGGCACCAATCTTATCTCCAACACGGAAATCAATATTATTTATATTATTTCCTGATGTCTTACTCCAGCCCTTGAATGACCAATACGCTCTTGTAAAGTCGAATTTACCATCGAGCTTGTAGGAAGGAGTGATCATGCTCTGGTTTTTCTTAAGAGCAAGTGTTGTATATGTTTTTGAGCCTTCTCCAATGTTCTGATGGAATGTAATTGTAGTTGTCTCATCAGATCCGGCTCCGGGAGCTTCAAAAACAGGAACAAATGTCATTACATACGCATTTTCTATTGTCTTGCCATTTACAACAATGTCCTTAGTTTCTACCAGCTCCTTAGTAACTGTTACACTTCTATTCTGATAATAAACAGTATTTGAAGAATCCTTCTTGACAGTCCAGCCAATAAACTTGTAGGCATTTCCATCCTTATCAACAGGAGGTGTACAAGGTCTGTCAACAACTACAGACGATCCGAACGCATAGCCATAGCCATCATTATCAGGAGCATTTGAGCCTTCATTACCATTAGCATCAGTTGCTACATACTGGACATAAACCTGTCCGGGATAACGCCACTTAGGAACAATGTGGATCTGTGCATACCAAGTCTTCTGTTGCGCATTGTAAACATAATCATCATCAGAACCGGTTGGTCTGAAAGTCTTCTGAATAGTATCGAAGATGTATGCTTCAGTGCTGCCGGCATTATCATAATAGTACCAGCCCACAAGATCCTTTTTATCATCTCCTTCTCCACAGGCAACGCGGGAATCAATTGATGTCTTGTCAATTATTCCGCCATAATCTTCAGTAATGGTCTTTACTTCCGTTAAACCATCTATAGTGCCCTCTCCGGGGTGAAGATTAACTGTGTATTTTATAGGCGCGTAGAAAGCATGCAGTGTTTTTCCATTAACCGGCATTTTGCTGTTAAAGTCAAATGCACCGTTTCCACCTTCATCAACATACCATCCCACAAACTTTTTGCCATTCTGATCAGGCATAGTAGGGATTGATATTTTGTTCTTATCCATATAATTCTTGATGTTTACATCATATGGTATTTCCACCACTGATACCGGATTTGAACCATCCATAAATGTTAGCTTATACTTTATTCGTTTATGGCGTACCTGAAGTCCATATCGACCAACACCGTAGTCAGGAATATCGCTGCTCCAATCACTCCAACTCCAACTCCATCCCCCATCATAACTTTCTAGGACGCGATATGAATCAACCTCAAAGCCTTCATATTTCTTAAAAATATGCCATGCAGAACCATAAGTGTAATTGATTGTATCGGAAGGATCCTCGGGATATGTCTCGCAGTCTTCATTCTGCTTGAAAAACTCATATTTCGCTTCCCCAGTAACAATCTGGTAGAAATTATGCTCTGTATAAGCCGCAGCTGATGAGTCACCGTAGATTGTTGAGAGATCATACTTGTACATAAATGAAATGTCAGCCCACGTATAGTCATATGGCCAGTTATTAATCGGCTGCTCAAACAAACCACTCAATGTAAGATATGGCCTACTTTCATATTTATACCCACTGTACCAAGAGTAGCTTGTATATTTATAGAAATTCAAAGTTACCGTATTCCTATCATAGTAAACATTTACTACGGTATTACCTCTGGCATCTATTGTAGATGATGTTTTGCTACCATCTATATCAATCTTTGAAAAATGGAACCCATCCTTACTGGTATTAGGAATAGCAACAGTTTGACCGTTAACCTTCACAGAAGGAGTGTTATTTTTTGAGCTTACAGTAATAGTTCTTCCCGTGGTCGCATTATTTACCGTATAAGCGGCAAGATCATAGGTCTTTTCAGTAGCATCTTTTGCATCTGTAACCTTCTGCTTCCAAACAATTATTGTATATTCAGTATTAGTAGCTTCTGCCCACTTTGCATATACAGCTACGTCGCTAGAATGAGCCTTATTCCAGTCAAATGCCTTCGTTAAAGAAGTATCCTCATACCATCCCTGGAATGTGTAACCGGGACGTGTAATTGCAGGATACATGTTGTCAAGCCTAGCGGGAGCATTCTCAAGCGCTGTTTTGGGAGCCTCCCCCTTCTTAACAGCGATAGGAGGCTGATATGATGCTCCGCCACTGACACCATCATTCTCATAAAATCTCACATAGTAAGCTTCGAATACTACAGCATAAAGCTTAGTATTTTGATTAATTGTAATCGAAGTATTCTTAGGAATGATATCTCCATTAGATGTAAGTGACCATCCCTTGAAAGCCTCGGTAGATGAACTTACGCTGTAAGAAGTCCCGTATACGTTATCAAATGATGCTTCCTCTCCCTTAACTGCAGGAACTGATGCAACACCAACGACATCGTTCTTAGGCCCAACGTATGTTACATAGTAAACAGTATCGATCTTAGGATAAATCTCGATAATGTCACCATCTGTAATATCATCTATTGCTGTATCAAATGCGACAGGATTCTCTTTGAAGTTACCCTCGTCATCCTTCTCATACCAGCCAATGAATTCCTCATTATGCTCAACATCTACAGTTCCGGGCTGACCGGGGTTCTTGAGAGCCTCGCCTGCCTTAACATACTGCTCGTTGAACACTTCAGCGTCTTCTGAATTAGTCTTATAGAAGACATATTTTGCAACAGGATACTGGTTAGCACCATGCTGAGCAGCAACGATGAATACTGAAAATTCGTCAACTGCAAAAGAAACATCAGTAACAGCCTCAGTATCCACCTTAGGATCTGCCAGGTTTTCTGCTGTCTTTTCTGTATTGATGTCAGCATCAATCTGCTCAACTGTTCCGTCGTGCTCATGAAGGACTGTGAAATCTGTTCCTTCAATCTCTGCAGTATCAACGTCAAGAGTTACATGAACAAGAGTATCAGCTGCGGGCTGAATAGGCTCTTCTTCATAATAGAAAGTAATATCAACACCGACAGCGGCGGTTACATTTTCACCGAGCTCTGCCTGAGCTGTTCCCATAGCCTGCTCATTAGAAATGCCGGTAATCTTAACTTCTGTACCCTCAGGGAAAGCGCCCTTGTCTGCCTTAAGTGATACAACAAGTCCGCCTGCATGAACATCAGTCTCGACAATCTCAGGGTACTTACCGATTGCATCTGTCTCTTTAAAGTTAGCTGTGAAAGTTGTATCCTCTGTGATACCTTCAGGAACGAATGTAGGCTTTGTTCCTACCTCATTACCATCTGCATCTGTCCAGTTTACGAATTCGAAACCGTCGTTAAGAGGCTCTGCTGTTACGCCTTCAAACTCAGCATCTTCATCAAGGATATTGATCCTCTCTGATGAGATTGAAAGCTTACCTACAGGATTAGCCTTATATGAAACCTTAACAAACTGCTCAGGTGCTTTTTCCTCTGCAAATACAGCTGTGAAGCTTGTGTCAGCCTCAAGCCCGGCAGGAACAAACGTAGCATCTGTAGATACTTCGTTACCATCTGCATCTGTCCAGTTTACAAACACAAATCCATCATCAGCAATTGCTGTTGCGCCCAGGAACGTTGCGCCTTCCTTGCTGATATCAACTTCTTCAGAAGAAGCGGATACTTTACCGCCCTCGGAAGCTTTGTATGTAACCTTAACAATCTTCTCCTCGACTACAGTTTCGGTTTCATCAAGATCTTTTTCCGAATCTTCAGTAACCTCTTCTGTAATTTCTTCCTCAGAAGTCTCCTCCTCAATTATTTCTTCCTGAGTCTCTTCGGTAGTTGAAGTTTCCTCAACGACCTCCTCAGTATTATTGGTCACCTCTTCAGCAACCTCTTCTACAGTCTCTTCGCTTTCGCTTGTAACTTCTTCAGCAAAAGAAAGATCTGTCATGCCGTCAGTTTCTGCCGGCTCTTCGATTTCAAGTCCTTCTACCGCATAAACCTTAGCGCTTGCGAAATCACTACCGAAAGTGGTGACTACAAGTGCGAATGCCAGCAGGAATGATAGAAATCTGTTCCATTTGTGTAACATAGTCGATTTGACCTCCCTTAAAAAAATTATGAAACCGGTTAATAGATAGTAGAAAAAGCAAAAAAAAATTAAGATGTCTTGGCCTCACGGACCTGAATCTGGGCATCACTTGCCATTGCTTCGTCCATAAGACGAACAAGTTCAAGCACGCTTCTAAATCTCTCGGACCTGTTTTCCTCAGCCCAAGTGACCTTGCCTTGCCAGGTTTCATGTTGGCAAAACTCGATCTTTACTACGAATGTGCCTCGCTTCTTATCAACATTTAGATTGGAATAATTTAATGAATCGTTATTTTTCATGGCAAAATTTCCCCTCACGCTAACAATTATAGAAAATGACCCATCATACAACCAATCATAAAGTGATGTTTTTTTGTTAATGATGGTGGAAAACCATGAATTCCCTAGCTTTATTCTATTTATAAAATTTTTATAAACCGTTAATTTTCACACAATATTCACATTTAATTGGTTATATTCAGTTTATATTTTATCACTTTGCCGAATTAACGTCCCAAAAAGTGACGTCCACACACACATATTGGCACACAAAAAGAGACCCATACACAATGGTATGGGCCTCTCAATATTTCTTTTTCCGGAAAAGAGCTTTAAGCTAATGCTTTAGGCTTCCTCTTCCTCCTCTTCTTTCTTCTTTGTAAAGAGAACTGATGCCGCTACAGCTGCTGCAATAATAACTGCAATGATCCTTGATGCTGCATTAGCTGTATCCTCCGTTCTGCCTCTTCTTGCGCCAAGAACTGCCGGTGCAGGAGCCTCAGGCTCTCTTGTTGCTCCGAGAACTGCTGCCGGTGCAGGTGCAGGTGCTGCAGGAGCTGCGGGTGCTGCAGGCGCAGGAGTTGGAGCAGGTGTTGGTGTTGGAGGAGTAGGTGTTGGTGTCGGAGGTGTAGGTGTTGGTGTAGGTGTTGTATCTGAAATTGTGAATACACCGTCCTTAGTGAATACAAGGTAGTTTCCGAATGGAATTCCCTTTTCTTCGCCTTCTTCACCTTCAATATCTTCATATTCAGGGAAGATTTCCTCTTCCAAGAAGTATACATGGATAGGATAAGTTCCTACTGTCTCACCGGGCTCACGCTCCAGATCATAAAGGTCATCAAGGAGTCCTTCATCACCTTCTACAAGTCCTGTAATTAAAGCTGTAAGCTCAGGGTCAGGATTTGTTCCAACAACCTTACCATTGTTGTTTGCTGCGATTGTAACCTTGACAGGGTCAATATACAGATATGAAGGTGTATACTGAACATCAAACTGATCTGTTACATCAACTCCATCAAGTTTGATCTGGTAGTCCTCATTGAGTTCGAACTCATAAACTCCTACTTCTGTTCCGCTGGCTTTTGCCATAGCATTTACCAGTTTATAAGTAACGCCATCGTCAACAATATCAAGTCCCGGTTCATCTTCTGCAGCCATTGCTGTAAGAGTGAAGAAGTCCTTGATTGCCTCGAGTATCTTCTGAAGGGTGCCCTCGTCGGGCTCGCCAGCAACCTCGATACCGTTTATAAATACCTGCTCTTTACCATTATAGTCAGACCTTACATCTTCTGATTTAAAGATAAGAGTCTTCTTTGTACGATCTTTAATCTTGAGCCATCCGTTTACTACCTCAAATGTTACATTAAGATTCTTGCTGTCATAAGTAAACTGTGAACCGTCTTCCTTCAGGTTCATAGGATACTTCTCAGGGTACTCTACATTCTTATCATTATTAACGAATTTACCCTCTGCTACAGCATCATTTGAAGTGTCAGGATTACCATCGCCATCAAAGTCAAAGATTACCTTGCTCTCATCAAAGAGGTCTTTATACTCACTCTGTTCATCTGCCTTGAGTTCGAATCCTCTTGCATACTGCGTCTTACCTGTAAACTCAACTGTATCTGTTATACCGGTTAATTTAACGTTAAGTGAAACAGGATTGATCTTTACCTTGTTGTATGTAGGAGCATTTTTAGCAAACTCGAAGTGTACGTTTCCTGAAGCATATGCTGTACCGGTGTATTCAAACTTAGTAATATCAAAGTCAAGCTGCTTCTCGCCGGCATCTGTAAGTGTTACTTCGTTGGCTTCAGTTCTGCCCTTACCATCGTACTTAACAACGTTCCAGAACTCTTCAGTATTCTGGTCTGCATCGTTTCCTACAATCTTAAAGCCCTTAACTGTGTGCGCCTGTCCGTCATAATCAAACGGTCCTGTTCTGCCATCAGTTGCTTCTTCACCCATACCACTTACATAGAGAGTGATCTCGGAACGCTCATAAATAGCGTAAAGGGTGTTGCTTGCATTATTGGTGCTGCTAAAGAGCTTGTTATCTGCAAGGATAAAGTCTTTATTCAGTGGAACTGTTAATCCACTACCGTCGCGCATTGTATTCCATGCAATCTGCTTGTAGCCGTTTGATGTTGTATAGATTTCTCCAAGCGCTATGAACGGTCTGTTTACCTTAACCTTACTCTTCTTAACCTGCTTGCCGATTATCTCTTCATTCTCACCTGCAGTGTAATTAAGAGTAGCGTATTCGGCCTGAAGACCCGGATCATAGGTTACAGTTGTTTCTTCTGTTGCTGTTCCTCCGTCACCGATCTTTTCATAATCTGCGATGAGCCATACGATATTCGCATCATCGATCATGTCTTCAGAAATCCTGATGGTTGCGTTAGGATAATATACTGTCGTAGTGTCTTTTCCCTGAGCAAGTTTCCAGCCCATGAATCTGTATTCTACATTTGTTACGTTCGTAGGAGGTGCTGCTACTACGAACGAAGAATTACTTGCATAATCATAGCTATCTGTATGGACTGTTCCCTCCGGTCCAAAATTGCCATAAGGGCTTCCTTCAGGGCTTGCATTAAATTTAACCTTTACTGTATCAACTCTGCGCCATCCTGCATAAAGCGTGATATCGCTGTTGATCTTACCGTACATGAACGGCTGAGTCAGAGCTGCATCTTTATAGAATCCGGTAAGAACATAACCTTCCTTCTCAAATACATCAACAACACCGGCTTCTACAACGTCCTCATCGATATCAACATGGAACTGCGGGTTTCCGTTCTCATCCTGGTTTTCAGGATCTTTGAAGTCCTCATCTACAATTTCAGCACCTTCGCCGCCGATAAGGGTTACAGCGTACTGAACAGGTCTCCAAACTCCGTAAACAGCCTTGTTAGCTGCAGGCATTCTGCCGCTGAAAGCAAATGGTGTTGTTCCTTCAGGATTCTCATACCATCCGGCAAATGTATAACCCTCGTATGAGTTGTTGTCCTCAGTTGTTTCATACTCATCAAGAGGTGCTTCATATTTGACCGTATAGCTCGTAACGGCATTCTGCGCATTATTTATAGGGCTTACATCAATAAAATCAAGCTCATAGCTAAGCCTCTTATAATACACATAAAGATTGTTGTTATTAAGATCTACCGAAACTTCCTTGTTAGGATTAAGCACAATACCGTGAGCCTGGGCTTGTTCTGAACCAAGTCTATATTCTTTGATCTCAAATCCATCATACTTCTCAGAGAAGATAAATCTTGATTGTCCGTTTACAGTTGTGCTGTTAGCCGCCGGATGGATGTATTGTGGATTCGCAGCTGTGCTTTCCAAAGACTCCTTAAAGTGGCTGACAGTTCTGTTGCCGACTTTTGCACCTGTTCCATAATATGTAGCATCACCTTTGAAAGTATCGATGAATGTAGTTCTGGTAGATGAAGTATCTACAGAATTTCCGTTAGTTCCTGCATACCAGTCAGAGAGTTCATCCCATGAGAAACCAGCCTGTTCGAGAGTCTGACCCCAGAGTCCTTTAAACTCATCAACTACATTCCAATTTCTATCGCTTGAGTTGGTCTTTCTGTAGATTGTGCCCTCGTAAGGAGTATTTCCGTTATACCAGCCGGTTGTCCTTATTACGTCTACAACCAATGTCACTCTCTGGCCATTAACTGTACCATAGTATGTCCCATATTCATCAAGATCATTTACAGATATATTGTGTCTATATCCCCAGAAATCATAATAGTAATAATCTGTTCCGGTATAATCACGGTAACCGTTTCTGGTTCTGTATTGAACCTTGATTTCTCTTGTCGTTTTTCTGGAAATAGGGAAATAATTCTCGCCGTCAGTTCCATAGTACTGTGTATAATCATTTATTCTTGTCGCAGGAACATACCCCTCTTCAATTTCTCCATATTTCCTGAAAGTAAGTGTTATAACCTTACGATTGTAATAAACATTGATTACAGTAGCATCATTGGGCTCAGCTGTTGTTACATCGCCACCTGTTACAGTGCTCTTGTAATCTTTGCGTCCATATTCAAATCCCTCTACATTTCTGTTCTTATGATCAAATCTGACTTTAGCGTTAATGACAGCATCGAAAGCAGCATCGTCAACAGCTGTTCCGGTGTCTACATCCTCGATTTCATAGCTGTCTGCATAATCATAAGTGTTGTTGGATGGATCCTCATCATACTTGTCTGTAACCTTCTGCTGCCAGAAAATAACCTTAACATTTGTCTTACCTGCCGGTGCCCATACAGCATAGAGCGTAAGAACATGTGTGTCATCTGCTGCTTCCTCTATTGACAATGCTGCCTTTTCAGCGTCCGTGAGTGCCACATTATCATCACCCTTATCGAGTGACCAGCCAACAAACTCATATCCGTTTCTTGTAGGATTGCTAACTCCTGTGATCTCAGAAAGTTTCTGGCCTTCCTTCAGGAAAGTAGGAGCTGTGTAAGAAGCACCTTTAGCATTTCCATCAAAATGGATCCAGTACGCATCAATGATAACTGCGTAAAGGTTTCTATTATCCTCTTTTGTTACATCTATACAGTTATCAATACCATTATCCTTAACAATAGGTCTTGTATCCTTGGGAAGTGCATTGGAAGTTGACCATCCTATAAGAGCCGCTTTACTGTCTGCTGTAGGATTGTACAGGCTAAGCGCATCCTGATATCTGTCAGGATCATCAGCATCGGTTATAGTAAAGTCTTTTACTACTGCGATCTCATCATTAAGGCCATGGAACTGAATGTGATAGGTAATTTCAGCATCAGGAATTATTTCAACGGGTTTAGTATTATCGTAACCGTCTGTGCTTTCAATGACACCGAAAGGAACTTCACCTTCGCCATCCTTGAGCTTCCATCCCTTGAATACCTGCGTTGCATTTTCCGCAATAGTCTCGGGTTCACCGGGATTATACAGAGTATCTCCGCTCTTAACATACTGAGTGTTGAACTCTACAGTGCCATCCAGATCAGCATAGAACTTAAACTCTACAACCTTCTTTTCCTGACCTGCATCTTGTCCGGCAAAGATATAGAGTGAGAATTCATTAGACTTGAAAGTAGCTGTCTCAGCATTACCTTCTTCGTCTGTCTTAATGCTTGCATCGATGGTCTCAACATCGCCGTGATCGTGAATCACTGCGAACTCGTCACCTTCAAGTGCCTCTTTAAGAGTCATTGTTACGCTTACATATTTTCCATCTGCAGGCTGGATCTCGTTTCCGTCTGCATCCATGAATGTGATGTCAACACCCTTAGCTACTGTAGCTGTAGGCATTGCTTCCTTAGCTGTAGCAAGAGCCAGATCATCTCCGATCTCTGTAATGGAAACTGTTGTCTCCGCAGGGAAAAGACCTACCGGAGCATTTACAGTTACATCAAAGCTATCAGTTGATACTGATTCATCAATTTTAGGCATTGTTTCTGCTATGTTTTCAGCAGCCTTGAAGTTTGCCTTAAATGTTGTATCCTCTTCGATACCTGAAGGAGTGAACGCAGCTGTAGTGCTAACTACTTCATCTCCCTTTGTCCATGACTCAAATTCATAATTTGAATTCCATGGAGTAGCAGTTACTTCTGAAAAAGAAGCTTCTTTATCATTAATATTAATTGTCTCGGAATCTGCAGAAACTGTTCCGCCGTAGCCGGCCACGTAAGTAACTGTGACCTTCTTTTCCTCAGCGTCAGCATCAGCTGCCTCTGAAGGCTCTTTTGCCGCATCTGCATCAACCTCATCGCCATCTACAGGCTCGCCGTCTTCTGCATCGGCATCTTCATCCTCTGCATCATCAGCGTCCTCGCCATCAACATCTTCTTCATCGTTGTCTTCATTGTTGTCTTCATCGGCGTCCTCATCGGCACCTTCTTCGTCGTCTTCTTCAATCGCGTCATCATCACCACCGTCTTCCGGCAGATCAAGATCATCGCCGCCTTCATCTGTGGTGTCATCGAGAGTGTCAGGCATAGAGTCACCAGGCTCTGCGCCTTCTTCAATTGCCGGGTCTCCTTCCGCATAAACCTTAGCTGATGCAAGATCACTGCCGAATGTAGTGATCACAAGAGCCAAAGAAAGAAGGAATGCCAAAAATCTGTTCCACTTTCTAAACATATAAATTACCTCCCTCATAAGATAATTCACGCTACACCAAAAATTTTACAAAAACCCCCATCATGACAGCCATCATATTGTGACGGATTTTTGTCTAAAATGTGTTCGATTTGTGTCCTGATTTATAAATTTTTATAAAATAGCGGTTTATAAATTACTTTTGAGGGTTATTTTAGATGTCTTATTCACTATATATAGTGAATATATTCAATTTATTAATATTCTGTTCCCATTTCTTTTCGTTTATTTTATTGTTTCTTAATCGTTTTCGTACGCTTTATCGCTTATACTATATCTAGTTGGGAAAAAGAGATTTTGATTCTGGTTTCTCGAATGGGATCGGGAAACGTATATGGAGAAAAAGAGGTATGAGGAATTTAAAGAATAATAAGATTCGATTAATTGATTGTGTTTCAGATCTGGCTCTTGCCACCATCATATTGGGAATCGCCATGATAATATTCGGCGGTACAATGATCGTCGGCAGCGCCATGAGCATGGCAAAGGGCTACAGCCTTCTGGGAGGCTCATCAAACCTGCTGTTCTTTGCAGTAACCCACGGAATCGTGTTCATAACAGACGGTATACTGCTTTCTATTTTCTGCTTCCTGGTTGCTACAACAAGCCCCCTGGCAAACTCATTTAGCATTTTAAGCGGGTTCGCATTCTTTTGCATGATACTCGATGCTACCGCCCTGATCATGGGTGCGGCTCTGGGAGCTAACACCTTCGGTGTCATCGTTTCCATCGCAGGCATTACAATTTCAGGGATCATCGCATATCTGATCAGAAAGATGCGCGTTACTGCTGAGAGAATGAGGCAGGCACAGGCTTTCAATGTGGTTAATGGGCTGAAGAAGGTTGGATAAAGGGAAAACTGGTTAGAGAAGGTTATTAATATAAGAAGGA
>JAEEGL011135507.1_pt1 | contig 12096 bp, 12 predicted proteins | sample 9134231 | NCBI WGS metagenome assembly JAEEGL01 (sample SAMN16246548, study PRJNA631951) | gut metagenome | biome: gut microbiome; feature: rumen; material: fiber-attached | host: Bos | place: Iran: Karaj | collected 2018-10
AGAAATCCTAATATGGCTGCTGCTACAATTGCCAGCGCTCAGGCTCAGGCAATGCAGGATGCTGCCAAGAACACAGCTACAGGCCCTATGATGGCTTTTGCAGGAATGAACATGGCTCAGCAGGCCGGCGGAATGAACGCAGGACAGCTCTTTGAGATGGGTGCTCAGCAGAACGCTCAGGCAGCTCCTCAGATGGCTCCACAGTCAGCTGCAGGCTGGACTTGCTCCTGCGGTGCATCAAACAGCGGCAATTTCTGCACAAACTGTGGTCAGCCAAGACCTGCTGCTAACTGGACCTGCTCCTGCGGAACAGTAAACACAGGAAACTTCTGTACAAATTGCGGATCAAAGAGACCTTGATGTGAGGTTTATATGGCTTTACAAGAATATGAGTGCCCCGCCTGTGGCGGGGCCATGGAATTTAATCCCAAGACACAGATGCTCAAATGTCCCTATTGCGACTCTGAGTTCAATGTTAAGGATTATGTTGCAAATCACAACTCCGAAGGAGAGGGTCAGCTAGCTGACGGCTACAACAGCTCAGCTGAGTCCACCTCTGAAAACCCGCTCTATGTATATAGATGCGGTTCCTGCGGAGGAGAAATTCTTGCCACCGAGTCCCTGGGTTCTACAAAATGTCCTTTCTGCAGCAACAACGTAGTTGTAAAGGAGAAGTTCACAGGTAAGTTTCAGCCGGATGCCATCATCCCCTTTAAGCTTACAAGGGATGATGCCATGAACACCTACAGAAACCACGTCAAATCCAAGAAGCTCGTTCCAAAGGTCTTTCTCGATGAAAACCATATCGATGAGCTCAAGGGTATATATGTGCCCTTCTGGCTGTTCAATGCCACCGAAAGCTTTGATGGCAATTATGAAGCAACCCGCGTCAGAACCTGGAGCGACAGCCGCTATCAGTACACCGAGACCAAGTACTATAACGTACAGCGTGCCGGCACAGAAGACTTTGAAAATGTACCGGTGGATGGTTCCAAGGAAATGCCTGATGATCTCATGGAATCCCTTGAGCCCTTCGATGTAAATGAAATGGTGCCCTTCAATATGGGATATCTGGCGGGCTTTTTAGCGAATAAGTACAATGTTTCTGCAGAAGAGAACAAGCCCCGTGCCCTTGAAAGAATGAAATCCTCTGTGATCATGGATTTTAAACAGACCATCAGCGGATATTCTTCCATCAGGCCCCTCAGCGAAAATGCCGGTACAGTAAGTTCATCTCACAAGTATGCTCTTTACCCGGTATATATCCTGAACACCTCCTGGCAGGGCAAGAATTATCTTTTTGCAATGAATGGACAGACCGGTAAATTTGTTGGAAATCTACCGTTTAGTCTGGCACAGGCTGTTAAATACTATATTCCTATAGCAGCCATTGCCTCTTTGATTTCCTTCATAATCTACTATATTTTTATCTACTGACCTTTTGATGAAAAGAATATATGAAAACAACAAAACTCTTTAAACCATTTTTTGGAATCTGCCTTGTGGCAATCGTTCTGATCATGGTACTTGTGCCTTGTAAAAAAGTCTTGGCTACGGATCTGTGGGAATCCTATACAATGCCGGATCACAGGCTAAAAGAGAGGCTCCTGGACGGCGCCGATCTCCTTACCGATCGCGAAGAAGAAAAGCTTTTGGAAAAACTGGACAGTATGAGCCAGAAGCACAGTTCCAACATAGTTCTTCTGACCACCTACGAACACTCCGGAAGCATTCAGGATTTTGCCGATGACTACTTTGATTACAACGGCTTTCAGGCTGACTATGACGGCAACGGTATTCTCTTTATGCTCAGCATGGAGACAAGAGAATACGCCTTCAGCACCTGTGGTACCGGAATAGACGCCTTTACAGATTATGGCCAGGACTACATGATTGAAGAAATGATGCCTTATCTGCAGGACGGCGATTACTACGATGCATTTTCCACCTATATCGATCTGGCGGACAGTCTTTATTCAATGTATGAAAACGGCGCACCGATGGATGTAAATAATACCAGGGAACCCGGTAATATTTACGCAGGCGCTGCCGGCTCCATCACTATAGGACTGATAGTGGGGCTGATAGTTATCGGCGTGATGGCATCAGGTCTGCACTCCGTTCACATGAATGCCAGTGCAGCAGGATACCAGTCCCATGCCGGTATCAATATGAGAGTTCATAACGATACCTATATCCGTACCAGCACATCCAAGACCCGTCTGCCTGATAACGACAGCCGCAGCGGCGGTGGAGGCGGAAGTTCAACCCATTCCTCCAGTTCCGGTTCTTCCCACGGTGGAAGCAGCGGACATTTCTAATCATAATCACGTTCCCCGTACATCATTTAAATGGTGCGCGGGGTTTCTCTTTTGCGAAAGACCACTGATTTTATATTTTATTAAGTGCATTATTAATCAACAGGCTGTATACTATAATAGAGATAACAGGAGGCTTTTTGTGAACGTTGCAATTAGAATCAAGGCAGTCTTGCTGTCCCTTCTGGCTATATTATTTTTTTTCTTAACTATAGCCTTTTTAGGGTCAGATAATTACAAATCGCCTAAGCTTCACAATATGGTCCAGCTGGATAAAGGCTGGACTGTTAGTTATGCCTCAACCCACTATTATCCTGAAGTACTATCTGAATCTCAGCTTCCGGTTGCCAATTATCTCGATGTCTTTACTCTGACAAGCACACTTCCTGACGCCGGAGTAGATCCGGCCATCCTTCATTTCAGAAGTATTCTGTCCTGCGTCGACGTTTATCTGGAAGATGAACTCATATATTCCTTCGGCCACGATTACGCAGCAAAGGGAAAGATGCTTCCAAAATTTCATCACTTTGTCTCTCTTCCCAAGGATTACAACGGAAAGATCATAAAAATTATTATCACCGCTCAGGAAAATAATGCGTTTTCCGGTCTGTCTCCTGTGATGCTGGGTAATGAAGAGGATGTTTCAAGGGCCGTTGCCCAAGACGGAAGATTGTCTCTTGCCATCGGAGTCTTCCTTGTAATGATGGGATTCGTGCTCTTAACTCTGTCTCCACTTTTTATATTTACAGGAAATCATAATTCAAGTATTGCCTTCAGCGGCTTTCTGTCTCTCCTTTTAGGCTTTTATATTCTTTGCTTTAATGATCTGTTCTGGCTGTTTTCAGACCAGCCGGCATTTTATACCTTTTTGGAATACATCTCACTCTTTTCCATTCCGGCAGGTATTTTGGGCTTTCTGACTGCTGCCGGTCAGATTCCCCACAGAATAGTAGGTGTCACTTTCTGGATAATAAATGTAGGCTTTGTAGCTGTCACCACTATTCTTCATCTGACGAACCTTGCGCATATATGCCATTTTGTATCCTGGCTCCACATTTTTTCTGTTATAGAGGGCGTTTATATCATAGTTACCCTGATAGTGAAAGACTACAAACAATTTAAAAATGCTGATGAACTGGCCACCAGAAGCAAGTCCACCGCAATGCTTATACTTGGACTTGTTCTTTTTACCGGATGCGCCGTAATCGATATTGTTAAATTCAACTTCTTGAAATTTATCAGCATCGGTGAAGTAAACACAGATATCAGTTTCATGACTGTAGGTGCGCTTTTCTTTATCCTGTGCCTTATTCTTAACTATTTCTATCACTGTATCGAGTTTATCAGTGAATCAAACATGAAACTGGAACTGGAAGGTCTGGCCTATAGTGATGCCCTGACAACCCTGTCCAACAGGTCCAAGTGCGAGCTGATACTGGCAGAACTGGCCGGAGACTATACCATAGTGAGTATTGACCTGGATCACCTGAAATACACAAATGACAACTATGGTCATTCAGAGGGAGATAAACTGATAAGTGGGTTCGCTAATATATTAAAAAACAGCTTCACTGACGCCCACCTCATCGGTAGAATGGGCGGAGATGAATTTATTATCATTTTGCCTTATATTGATGATACCCGTGTGGAAAGGGATATAAGCTGTTTTACAGATCTTATGGATTACCGCAATACCACCAATACCCCAATTAAGTATTCTGCCTCTTATGGTTTTACTGCCAGCAATGACAGTGGTTTTCAGCATACCCCCTCTGCTCACCAGGTCTATCTTCTTGCTGATACCAGAATGTATAAGATGAAGAGCGCCCACCATGCTCAGACTCTTGGACGTCTTTATGATGACATCATTGGCAAAGAACAGAAGGGAGGTACTCCTGATGAGTAAAAAGAGAATCCTTCCCTTCATCAATGCTGCCCTTATCGCAGCTGCAATTCTTTTGTTATGTACCCTTACTTTAACCTATAAGACAATTTATCCCACTCATCGTCTTGATCAGAACTGGAATGTTACAGTCAACGATGTTCACAACGATAACGTAACCCTTTCAAAGTTTTATGAACTAAACTATGGCAAGCTTCAATTTGGTGATCACATTGTCATGGCCACTGTTCTTCCGGATATTGGTTACCTGCCAAATCCCGCCATAATATTCAGATCAAGATATACAACATTAAACTGCTATCTGGACGGGAAACAAATATACAGCTTTGGAAATGACCTTTATCAAAAAAACCACTTCCTTGGCAAGCTCTATCATATTATCACTCTTGATACGGATTACGTGGGCAAAATACTGGTTTTCGATATGTATGTGGCAGAAGATTCACCCTTTGAATTTCTGGAAGCACCTCATTTGGGAAATCATCAAGATGTGGCCGGAGAACTGATCCATTCTCATCTTATTGTGATCGGTACAGGAGTTTTCCTGTTTATCTTCGGTGTCTGCTTCATATGTATAGCCCTTTTATTTGTTACTACTGTACCGGAAGTAAAGAGCCTTCTTTTTGGTGCGCTTTTCTGCATAAACCTGGGTATATGGCTGCTATCGTACTACAATATGCTCTCCATGTTTGTATATACCCCCTATGAGACTCAGATTGAATATCTGACTCTCTATTTAATCGTGCCACATTGCTATCTGCTCCTGTATTATATACTGGGGCTTAAGGGCGACAGAATTTTCCTGGCGATCCTGGCAACAGGCTGCGGAATCCCTGTCCTGCAGTTTATTATGCATTTTGCTTTCAATATACACCTCAGGATATCACTCCCTCTGTATCACATAGACGGACTTTTAGGTTACATCCTTATTGTTATCTATCTCGTGAGGAATCTGAAAAGAAAAAGAATGGAGTCTTCTGCTATCGTGCAGGTATCAGGTCTGCTTGCTTTTGCCACTTCACTTCTGATTCACTTCATAGTCTATTACGTGGACAGATTACATATCAGAGTAAATTCAATAGCATCGATGCTTATAATTGCCATCGGCAGCCTGATCTTTGTTATGTGCCAGATAGCAACCTATATGGTATTCATCACGGATAATTACGCTAAAAAACAGGAAAATATCTCGCTTTCTCACCTTGCCTACGCTGATGGTCTTACAAATCTGGCCAACAGGGCAAAAGCAGAGAAATTTCTGGGTGATCTGGATAATTCCGAAGATGATTACTGTATAATCAGTATAGATCTTAACGGTTTAAAACCAATCAATGATAAATATGGACACCCTACCGGTGACAAATACATCACGGACTTTGCCAAAGTTCTTGCCAATACTTTTGACGAATACGGATTATGTGCCAGAATTGGCGGAGATGAATTCTTAGTCATAATTCAAAACAGTGTAAATGTAGATATCGGCAGTCTGATCAGCCGAATGAACAGCGCACTTAATGTACTGAATGCGCTTTATACAGAATATCACAGAAGTGTTGCCACAGGCTTTGCCTTCAGGCATGAGTTCAATACTCCTACTGCCCACAAGGTATTTATGCGGGCAGATCAGAGAATGTATGAAGAAAAACGCAAAATGCACGAAGAACTTGGTATCCACAACAGATTATAATTGCTATCACAGCATAAAATGAATACCGACAAATACAGCCAGAAAAGCTATATTTAGCAGGGTGAATACAAGAATGTAGGCGCCCTGCTTATTTTTATACTCGCGGGTAAAAAACTTGAAAGAAATAAGGCTCGCCATGGAAGCGATAAGAGTGCCCAGCCCCCCTGCATTAACACCGATGAGGAGCTCCTTAAAGTCACCGGTAAAGCCTGAAAGCATTAGAGTTGCAGGAACGTTACTCACAAACTGGCTGGCAATAACGGAAACCATGAACTCCCGCCCCTGTGTAAGAGTCTTTAAAAGATCCTTCACCGCATCTATCCTTGCCATGTTACCGGTAAAGATAAAGAATCCTATGAAGGTCAAAAGAAGCATATAATCCGCTCTGAACAGTATCTTGTAGTCCATTCCAAGAACCACGATAAATACTATTCCCGCCATCACATACCAGGGCAGGACTCTGAGCACCGACAAAAGAGCTACTGCAAAAAGAACCATATAGATGATGATCTGGATCCTGCTTCCAAATTCCTTTAACACTGCAAAATCCTTTGAAACCGCAATCTCTTTTTCCTTACCAGGCAGGAAAAAGATGCACAACGCCAAAAGAATCGCTGCCACAAGAGTATAGGGAATCATGGTTCCAACAAATTCAGAAAGGCTCATGCCGGTTATGCCGTAAAGATAGAGGTTCTGAGGATTTCCGATAGGTGTTGACATGCTTCCAAGGTTTGCAGCTATTGTCTGAAGCACGATAACCGGAATCATAAGATCTTCTCTTTTGCAATTCTTTAAAATAAGCATCGCAAAGGGAACAAAAGTTATCAAAGCCACATCATTTGTTATCAGCATGCTTCCGAAAAAGCACATGAATATAAGAACAGCGGACAACTGCCAGCCTTTTTTGGCCTTTGAAAGAAGTATCTGCCCAGTCTTCTCAAATACTGAATTCTCCTTAAGTCCCTGTATTATGATCATAAGTCCCCATAAAATTCCAAGGGATCTCAGATCAATGTAGGATATGTACTCCCGATCGGGTCTTATTACAATAGCTGATACAAAGGCCAGGAACCATGCTATGCACAGTACCGGGTCTTTTTTAAATCTTTCAAACATCTTTTTTCTCCAGTTTACTTAGAAGAAGTCCCACATATTCCTTGGCTTCTTCCTCTGATACGGTCCGGTTTAAGCCGAAAACATGATCAGCATGTTCCGGCATTATTCCCCGTTCATACACCTGCGCTATGGCGTTGGCGCACACGCGGCAGTCGTAAATATCTTTTAACTCTCCCGCACTCTTCCACTCCACATCAGGTATCTGCAATACATTAAACATGAACTCATGGATGATCCTGGCGCAGATCTTTCTGGTCAGCTTAAGTTCCAACTTCTCCGGCGGATAATTATCAAGAAAGTATTCCAGATAATACCCCATACCCTCCGCCGGCAGGTCCATACCGGTTTTCTCTGCGTACTCATCTATGAGATAATCAAAAAATTCTTTTTCGGTCATCTTTATCAATCCTTTGGAGTCACAATGAGAGTAGCATTGTCACAGGCTTTAATTCCATCTACTTCGAAGGTTCCTGTGGTGTTCTCCGTAATTTCTCCTGTCCAGACATTCTTTACACTGTAGCTCTTTCCCCTAAAGATCCAGTCTCCAAGGAACTTCTTCAGGTCACAGAGTCTTATCTGATACTTCTCATCCTTATCTTCCTGACTTACATTGATAAAGCTAAGGGCAAATCTGTTGCCGGAGAGAGGCTTGCAGAGTATGTCTACTCTGTTAATGTCTCTGATGTATTCTTTATCGGGGCTTTCCTTTGCAAGGCTTGAGAAGACTCTTTTTGCCTGAATTCCGAGGCTGTCCTGATTTATGGAGATAAGATCACGGTTGGTAATTATATCATAGATCTCATCTCCTTTGTTTACGCGTCTTAAGTCCATGCCCAGCATAAGAGGGGAATTCATCATGGACCACATGGTCATATGGGTCCTGTTCTGGGTCATATCAAGGCCATTCATTCCGATCATCATCATGTCGGGATCGTTCCAGCCCTTATCAAGTCCTGCAAACTCGTCCATTATGACCGCCTTGCTATACTGGGTGGTGACGCTGGTGGTGTAGCCCTCAACCCAGGCTCCGTGGCCGGGATCCCCGTCAGCTCCAACCCTGAAGGTAATATCATTAAGTATTCTCCAGGAATCGCATACCTTGTAAGCCCAGTTCTGGGGCTGTGTCTTTCCCCATTCGCAGGCAGAATAGATAATGTCGTGATCAGGCTTAATCCTGCTGATCTCCTTAAGGAGCCTTGCGTAGGAATTAAGAGTATTTTCCTGACGTCTGTGGTTCATAAGTCTTAAGGTGTTATCACCCTTTTTAACTGTGATCTCTATCTCTTTGCTCCAAGCAAAAGAATCCTCTGCCCCGGTCGGCTCAAGGAAATCATCATAAAAAGAATCCTCGTCCACGGAAACCTGAAGCCATTCTCCCTGGCCTTCCTTTTTACCGGAAGCGTACTCTACAGATAAAAGAACCTTCGCATCATCTTTTGCCTCAAACTTTATAAGAAGCTCACTGCTGCGTGGGCCTACCGGTGAAGCCTCAGGGCCTGTTCCGTCAAAGGTTCCGATTCCAGTCACATGGTCAGCTTCTACAGTTGCTCTATCTCCGGACAGGCTGATGCTCTTTATGGTAATCAGGCTGTCGGCTGGGGCTGTGGCGGCTGCTTCCTCTTTGCCAACAGTATCGCTATTACATAATACTGCCTGTTCTCCGATCTTTACGGCTCTAATATTGGGAGCAAAGGTGTAACGGGCATTTTCTGCGTTGGAAAAAGTCGCATTGTCCCACAGGTAGTAGCAGTTATCCACCTTAAGGAAGTCTACGCCCCATTCCACATAACTTGCAGCGTCCTCAGCTTCGTGACCGCAGGTTCCAACCTCAGCTCCTGCACACAGATTTGTTCCTATATCGTTGTACATACCGAACTTAAGACCTTTTTCATGAATATAATCGGAAAGCGCCTTAAATCCGCTTGGGAATTTCACCTCTTCATTTGAAAGCTTCCCATCAACTCTTTTGTCCTTATAGCATCCATCATCAAGAACTATGTACTCATAACCCAGTTCCTTCAGTCCAAGCTCAACAAACTTATCTGCCATTGCCTTGGTAAGCACCTCCGTATTACCGCTTCCAAAAGCATTCCAGCTGTTCCAGCCCATTGCCGGAAGATGATCTTTCTTTTTATTAAAAAGAACTTTCCCGTTTCCAAAGCTGTCGAATCTGCCCTCCGCTGGTATTCTGTCCGGTGTCATATTTTCCCCTTTCCTTTCCCCTTGAAATTATAATTTGAAAATGTATAATCTATTGGTTGACTCTTATATTGATAAGTTTTCGTAAACCTACATTAAAGTATTATAGCGAGGTTTCCCGTGAGATTAAAGGACTTACTTGAATTTAATGAGAGCCAACAAACTTCAAAAGTCCAATCTTCTCATCATGGTAAGAAAAAATGACCCTCATGACATCTATGTCATACAGGGCCATATGTTTTCAATGCTTTATGAAGAATGTGCTATTTTATCTTCAGACTCCGCAAATAGTCCTTCTGCTCAGGAGTTATCCGATAACTCTCAACAGCTTTCTGAATGGCCTTATTATGGGTCCATGGAGCCAGCTTTTTCTCCTGTATAAAGGTTACGGCATCCTCGTACTGCTTGGCCAGTGCCGTAGCAAAGAACCAGGCAATCATCATATTTACATAATATTCTTCGGATCTTACCTCCGCTACCTTTTCAAGATATTTAATATCGTAGTCTTCATCAAGGAAATGCTCCATCAGCATTCCGATGGCAAAGCGGATGGTATAGGTCTTTTATGATTTTATCCAGGTTTCGATGTGCTTCAGCAGTCCTTCCCGATTTTTCTTAAAAACCTTCGGGGACATCTGGTCGCAGGTTGCCCAGTTATCCACATAGGGCAGGAAGCTCTCCACTCTCTCCATACATTCATCATATTTCTTTATCCCAGAGATGATAAAGGCATGTAACTGGTTTTCGTCAAAATACCTGTGGGGAAGTTCATCAAGAAATGCTCCGATTTCCGGGTCTTTAAGTAGCTCTTTTGCCAGGGAGCGAAGGGCCGGTGTGCGGACACCTATCACATTCTCCGGATCTATGCCGGGTATCAGTTTGACCTGAAAATCACGATATTGGGTATCCTGAAGGCTGAAGAGTTTCTCGTTTATTTCCTGTGAGTTCATAATGTCATCCCCCTAAGATGTAATTACTTTGTGTGCATAGGAGCAGGTCGCAGCCAGTGTGGCCTTGCTTCGCTCAGCTTCCTCCATCACCTTGTAAACAAGGCGTCTGGCGATACCTTTTCCGCCATATTCAGGGTCAACTTCAGTGTGGTAGATATTCCATCCCTGCTCAGTCACCATGTAATCGCACTCACCAATTTCCATATCCCCATCAAAGGCCACGCTTCGGCACTTTTCTGCCTCCATGACCACGTTAATGTTATGCCTGTAGAGACAGCTCAGAGCTCCCGATGGGCATTCCGATATTGCCTGCCATACTTCTTTCGTATCTGCGTTCCTTAAGTCAATCCAGGGCTTTTTCCCAGGGTTAAAGGTTCCTGGACTTCCGTGGACGCATCTCTTTGCATGAAAACATTTATCTGAATCCCAAAAGATAACTATATCTTTATTCTCATACATTCTATGCATGGCTTGCCTCCGCTGGGTGAATGCAGTGATATCGTTTTTGCGTTTACAAATATTTTATCACATATTTTTCACCGGTGGTTTCCAGGGCTTAGGGGTTAAAAGAGTTGTTTTCCCGATATCAGGAAGTACATCGTAGATGGAGCAGCCCATCCTAGCCTCAAAATCTTCTTTTATTTTAAAAGCAATCTCCCAGCCCTTGATATAGCCTTCCATTATGCCATATCTTCTGGTAACGTCCACAAATCTCTTTTCCAATATAACAAAGCCGTAGTCCACCGCCAGGGAATCACAAAGCTGAATGAGTCTGTCGTAATCATCGGCTTCGCATTTTAGGATATAAGCTTTGATTGCCTTCTCGTGCTCAGTATCAGGCTCATAGTCAAACTCATCCTCCATCTGAAGATAGGAGTGGGTCATGCAGATTCTTGCAACTTCGTCCCAGCCCTTTTCCATGCAATATCTGTAGCCGTCATATACGTGGGTTGGAATATCAGTAATTCCAAATCTCCTGCCGATATCATGCAATATTCCGACAATATATGCCTTCTCCGGGTCCATTCCGGGAATCTTCTCCGCTATATATTTGGCTGCATTTCCCGTGTTTATGGAATGCTTTACCCATGGGCCGGGATTTAGCTCCTCTGCTACTTTTAATTCCTGTAATGCCTCTTCTTTTGTAGGTAACATATTTCCTCGCTTATTTTTTTACCGCCACAAACATACCCGGATCTTTTGGAAGTTTTATCACTCCGTTCTCCATATGTTCTGACAGTATATTTTTTATCTCTTCCCGCGAAAGAGTACAGATATTCTTGAAGGTAATTCCGGAAAAGATGTATTCCATCAGATCCTCAAGCGCTTTTACCTCAAGGGAATCAATATATCTCTCTATTGTCACTTCCTGAAAATATCTCGAAAGTTTTTCACCGCCATTTTCAAGAGAGAAGGTATTCTTATAGGCATTATCCATTCCAAGCCACTTGCAGATGGTCTCCATTATGCCCTTTTCTCCTGCGGTTCCTGCATAGAAGTGTCCGCCGCACTTGAGAACTCGGCATACTTCAGAAAGAGCCTTGTCAATATCCGGCACATGGTAAAGCATGTAATTTGCTATCACCACGTCAAAATAGTCATCTTCATAGGGAATGTCCTGGATGTCGATGATCTGATACTTCACGCTAGAAAGTGCACCGATACTGCTCTCTGCCTTTTTTACCATAGCCTCGGAAAAATCTGAAAGCACCACCTCAGAGCATTTTTCGATAACATCCTTATGCTCTATCCACATAGAACCGGTGCCACATCCAAGTTCCAGCACCTTCATGCCGTCTTCGATTTCATAGATCGTAAAGTTCCAATTTGAAATCCCCATCTTGTTGGTGGAGTATTTCTCGTGAATAGAGATCCTTGAACTGAGCCCCTCTGTCTTTGAATACTGCTCCTTAACCTTTTTCG
>JAEEGL011343583.1_pt1 | contig 12096 bp, 17 predicted proteins | sample 9134231 | NCBI WGS metagenome assembly JAEEGL01 (sample SAMN16246548, study PRJNA631951) | gut metagenome | biome: gut microbiome; feature: rumen; material: fiber-attached | host: Bos | place: Iran: Karaj | collected 2018-10
ACATCCTATAAAAAAAATACTCAAGATAACCTGAGTATTAGTTATCTTATAGATCTAGCATTACCACCTAACTTAATAGGTTGGTGTGACTTCATCGGGCTAGTCCCTCCATCACTCTTTATAAGATGTAAATATATTATAACACATTTTTTCTTTTTTGTAATACTAATTTATAAGGTTCTATATTTCCTTTTCTAAGCATACCTTCATCAATTAGTTTTTCTATATCATCATTACTCATCCAGTAAGCACCAGATACTTCTTCTTCCTGTAATTTCAAATCTTCAATATTGAAATCTTTCTTTACATAGAATACTGTTGAATATGCTTTAGGATATTTTATTACTTCTATTTCTTGTATTTCTTCTTTAGTAAGTGTAAGTCCTAATTCTTCTCTAGCTTCTTTTATACAAGTAGTTATTGCATCATCACCAAATGTTACATGTCCACCTGTAGTTGCATATATATCTTCAAATGCTACTTTTTGTATTAAAAATTTACCTTCACTATTTTCTATAAATAATAGTATTATCATAAAGTATTTACCCTCAGGTACTTCTAATTTCTTAGGTCTTTCTATAGACTCTTTAAGCATATTTTTATCATCATCAAATAATTGTAATAATTCCATTCTACCACCCCAATATAAAACCTAGTAGTGCGAGTAAAAGAGGTACTAAACTTGATAACATAGTCCATTTACCAATTTTCTTTAATTCCTCATTAGTTAGTTTTTTTACGTCATATACTTTCCACAACAATACTTCATTTCTATGCCCTGTATAAATATATACACCACATAAAAAGATTAATATACCAAATATAGTCATTAATATTGAAAATCCATACATATTATCACCAACTCTATTATATCATAAAAAAGAAACTATAAATACCATAGTTTCTTTCCATTTTTTCTTACTTCTTTAATTATACCTCCACCAAGGCATTCTTCTCCATTATATAGAACACATGCTTGTCCAGGGGTTACACTCTTAACTCCTTGTGGATATTTAACAAGTATTTCACCATTATCTAGATATTCTAGTTCTACATCATTATCCTTTTGTCTATATCTAAATTTAGCGGTACACTTTGTTACTTTTTCATCTCCTAAGTAATTTACTTCATCTATAATACATGAATCAGATATTAAATAATCATTATCAGATCCAATACATATATATAAAATGTTTTTCTTAAGATCTTTACCTACTACAAACATTCTATCTTCTGTCCCACCAATATCTAGTCCTCTTCTTTGACCAATTGTATAGTACATAAGACCTATATGTTTACCAATTACTTCATTAGTATCAATATTTACTACATCTCCTGGTGTACTACCAAAACTTTTCATATAATCTCTGAATGAATCAGTTATAAAGCATACATCAAATGAATCTTTTTTATCACTGTTTTCTAAATTATGAATACGTGCGATTTCTCTTATTTCATCTTTTGTTTTACCTTCAAGTGGAAATATTATTTTACTTAATCTATCTTTAGGTAAACTATATAAGAAATATGATTGATCTTTATTTTCATCAACACTTACATATAATTTATTATCTTCTATTTTAGCGTAGTGTCCTGTTGCAATATAATCACAATCAAATTTATCTAAACAATCAAATAAAAATTTAAATTTACATACTTTATTACAATTAACACATGGATTAGGTGTCAAACCATTCTTATAGTCATCTAAGAATTTATCAATTACTTTTTCTTTAAATTCTTTTCTATAGTCTAGAGTGTGATGTTCAATACCTAGGAGGCTTGCAACCTTCTTAGCATCTGTATCATCAAATTCTTCAGTAAATCTAAAAGATACTCCAATTACTTCGTATCCTTGTTCCTGTAAAAGAACTGCTGCGACTGATGAGTCTACACCACCAGACATACCTATTACAACTTTTTTCATGTAACCACATCCGAATAGATTATAACACAAAATAAAAAGAAAGTTAACTTTCTTTTTCTATTCTTGTACAAGTACCACCATTATTCTTTACATATGCTTCTATTACATCTAAAGCTTGATATGCGTCACCATATTTTTCTACTTCAGTAATGTTAGCTAAATAACCATCTCCACCAGCTGATTTAATACCACCAGTTGTTTCATAATATTCAAATCCATATGAATACTCTTCATCATGCAATGTACATTTTATTTCTACATTCTTTAATGGCCCAGCATTTTTTTCTCTAACATTTTTAACAATTACTCGTAGTGTAACTAATAATATTGGTAAAGTTATTATAAAAATAATTGCAAACTTAATTAGTTTTAAAATCAATCCTGCAAGTTGTTCTACATTAGATGTTTTTTCTACTAATACATCTTTAATATCGTTATCAACAAGTTCATCTAAACTTACTTTAAATATTTTAGATAATTCTTTAGATTGTTTTAAATCAGGAGAAGTTTCTCCTAATTCCCATTTAGATATAGTTTGACGAGCTACACCTATTTTTTCAGCTAATTCTTCTTGTGAAAGACCATTTTTCTTTCTTAGCTCCATTATTTTATTTCCTATTTCCATATTATCCCTTCTTTCACAATAATCATATTATATTTTTAAAATGTTAACTACCAATTTTAATTGGAAATTACGCCCGTTTTCTTAACAATATTATTATAACACAAAAAAAGGATTAACAATTAATCCTTTCTTGCCGTTATTCCATAATAACGTCTTAGGAGTCTTATTTTTCCATTATAAGTGTTTTCTTTTATGTAACGATCTAGTGTTTCTTCATCTAAGTCTTTTGAATAGTAATCTTTACCATCGCCTAATTCTTCACTAAAATCATCTATGATTGGTACCTTCTTTAAAAATCCTTTAAATAAGTATGCATTCTTAAAATACTCTCTTTCATGTATTGGAACTAGTTCTACATCTTTAAAACCTGCATTTAATATGTTTTCATAATCTATTATGCTTATTGGCTTAGTATCTTTATATCCTTGTCCTCTTCCAAACATCATTTTTAAACTCCAGCAGTCATCTTTATCTACACCACGTACTAAAAGATAACCTCCTTTTTTTAAACATTTCATTATTTGTTTTGGATCTGTTACAGTATGACGAGCAACTACTATATCAAAGTAATCATCTGGTACATCCATATTTAGATTATCCATAAGACGGAATGTTATATTATTTCTTCCACTTTCTATTAGGTTTCTATTAGCTGTTTCTATCATTCCTTCTGATAAATCAGTTCCAACTATTTCTGCACATTCTGGGAAGTATTCTAATACTTTTTCTCCCCCACCAGTTCCTAAATCTAATATTCTAGATTCTTTTGTTGCGACTCCATTTAATATTTTATATAAGTCCCAATCTGTTAATACTTCACTTTCAATTTCAAACATTGAAAAATCCCAATCTTTTATTTCTTCATAATAATCTTTTTCCATAATTTACCTTCTTTCTATATATGTGTGGTATTAAAAAAGAACCTCCTTTCATGAACGACAAAATCGACCACAAAATTTTGTGTTAAATTTGTTATTCATGATGAGATTCTAAGGTTCTTATCATTATTAACCTCACTATAAAGTGTCTCGGTAATAAAACGCGAATAACTAATTGATTTATTACGGCTTTAGTATAACAAAAATTTAAATAAAAATCAAATTATTTTTTAAGTACGTGTTTTCTAACTAATTCTCTATATCTATCATTTAAAGTTTTCATATGATTTTCATTTTCTTCTTCTGTTCTATCAGTAAAATATTTTTTAGCATGTATATCATAACTAATAGGTTCAAGTGGTCTACCAGGCATAAATTCTTCTTCATGAACTTTTGATGTGAATAAGAACTTTGTTTCTTCTATAGTATCAGTAAATGCATTACCATCACTATCTATTATACATACTCCTGTGTGATAACAAGCAAGTGATTCTCCACCATACTTATTAAGTAGTTTGATATAATGATCACGTATTTCATCATCACTTAAATCTTCTCTACCATTAACTCTTTTAACAAATAAACCTGGTTGTTCTTCATCACTAAATTTATCTACATATAATCCAGAATCTTCAGCAATTGTTGGCATCTTTAAAAGATCATAGTATGCTTTTGCTTTCTTATATGCATTTTCTTCTAGTGTAGTTCCATCCTCTACTACATCTATACTAACCCCTAAATCTTTAGGTGTTACTACTTCAATATCTTTTAATTCTTTTAATCTTTCAACCATTAATCCTTTTTTAAATTGATTACCAGTCGCAAATAATAATTTCATATAATCACCACTTAAATTATACCATAAAAAAGATTTAGTTAAATAACTAAATCTACTATTATACCTATAATAACTCCTACAAAGTAAATTATTGATAATACTGTAAGGTTTTCTTTTAAATTTTTATTTGTTCTAAATAAAAGTAATATACCAAGTCCACTACCTGTTAGAAGTCCTGCTAACATAGTACCTACAGTAATCATATTAGCTAAATATAATTCTGTTATAATAACACTTCCAGCACAGTTAGGAATAAGTCCAACTAAACTAGATAAGAAATAAGTAATTATATTACCATGTAGTAATAAGTTAGATACATTATCTTCTCCTACTTTAAATATTATTATATTTATTAATAGGTTTGCGATTAATATAAATAAACCTATTTTAAGAGTATGTTTTATACTTGATAGAATAATACCATCATGATCACAATCACAATGATCATGTTCACATATGTTAGATATTTCTTCTTTCTTATTTACTTCACGTCTATATATTAAATCTACTATAAATCCTATTACTATACCAACAAGTACTTTAAATCCAAGTATTCTAACTAATACAAGTACATCTACTTTTTCACTTATCATTATTGGTAACATCTCATCACTAGTTGATAAGAATACTGCGATAAGTGTTCCTATAGTTATAACTCTAGCTGAAAATAAATTAGCAGCCATAGAACTAAATCCACATTGTGGTAAAGCTCCAAGTAATCCACCAAAAAGTGGTCCATATTTTTTATTATTACTTAATACTTTTTGATTCTTTTTACTTAGTTTATGTTCAATAAATTCTAGTAGTAAGAATGTTACTAGTAAGTAAGGTAATAATTTTAATGTATCTAATAATCCATCTAATAAACAATCTTCCATAATTAATCCTTCCTCATGCATTTATTACAAATGCCACCTATAATAATCTTTTCCTTATTAAGTTTAAATTTATGTTCACTACTTATATGATGAGATAGTTCTTCAATACAATCACAATCTACATGAATCATACTTCCACATTTATCACACTTTAAATAGAAGTGATTCTCTTTATCACATTCCTCTAAGTATTGATAATAAGTAATATTATCTTTTGATATATGCTTATCTAATAATCCATCTATTACAAGTTTATCTACTAATCTATATATTGTTGTAAGCCCTACCACACCATCTAGACTATTATATATATTCTTAATAGTAAACTCTTTCTTTTCTTTCTTTATAGCATCTAATATTATATCTTTTTGTTTTGTGTTGTATTTCATAAATATCGCCCAATTTGAAAATGATTTTCATATTCATTATACACTAATAAAAAAAAAATACAATACTAAATTGTAATTTTTTTATCATTTTCTCTTGAAACTATATAATCACGATAATCTTCTTTATATTTTGTACAAAGCTTCATTGATATTTTAGGCATCTCTATTGATATAATAGCTCCTTCAGAAGTTTTAATTTCTATACCTTTCCAAACTCTACTATTTTCCATTTTAATTATATTAAATTGTGAAACTCTATAATTTTCATTAGGTAGATAACGTTTTATTACACCCTCTAAAAATGATTTATATACGAGTTCTAAATAAACAGCTGGAATATCAAAAACTATCATTCTTTCTGATGTAGGAGACACTCTAAAAGCACACTTTCTTCCTTTTTCAACAAGACAAAAACTCATATTCTCATTCGTTTGATATGTTTTATCAAGTTTTTCATCAATTAAATCAAAAATTTGTTCTATATCATACATAGCAAGTATCTGTGCATCGCCTTTATTCATGTTCTTCCTCTATTTCTTTATATACTCTCTTTAAATACTTAGGTTTAAGTGCTTTATTTATTCCATCAGTTGCTACTTTAGTAAGTACTGTTTCTACAAACTTAGCAGTTTTCTCATGTATCATTATCGCACTATTTTTATCAGCTTTTAACCAGTAATCAAGTGGTTGTCTACTATTAAAGTTCTTACCATTATATACTCTAGTAGCTGCTATTTTATCACATATACATTCAACTAAATATTTATAAGGAATATATGTTACATATCTACCTTCCGCACTTACATCTTCCCAATATTCAAAGTGATGTTTATTTCTTCCTTTATGATGTATCCAAACAGTAGAAAATCCTTTATCTTTTCGCGCAAAATATATTGGGCTTCTATGACCATCAAAATATTTAACACTTCCCCAAAACTCAGTTATAGAATACTTGGATAAATCATGTACTAATCCTCTAAAAGGAATACCTGCTTTACAAGCGTATATAAACACATAAAATCTATGCTTATTAATTGTGTGTAAATGTTTAAAAGTTTTTACTACTATATTCATATTAATCACCTATTTAATAGCTTTAATAAGTCTGTAATTATCTCTATCTGTTTCTTTAACAATTATCTCTTTAAAGCCTATTGCTTTTAAAATTTCTAATTCGTGCTCTACTGTTAATGGTGTATCGTTATGGCGGTTAACTTTATTATTATAATTATATATAAATTCTTCTTCTGATTCTTCTGAACTTGCTATAAAATCGCAATTAACGAATTCTCCACCATCTCTCAATGAATCATACACTTTTTTATACAATCTTTTTTTATCATCATATAAAAAGTGATGCAAAGCAGATGTAGATATTATAACATCAACATTGTTACCAAAATCCACTTCAAAAAAGTCTCCACATATTATTTCCACTTTATCACTAAATGGTTTTTCTTTAATCTTATTTAACATTTCAATTGCTAAATCTACAGCGATTACTTTAGAATCAGGATACTTTTCAAAGAAAGGTATTAATTCTAACCCAGTACCTGCTCCTAAATCTATTACTCTATTAGGTTCTACACTTATGTTATCTATAAGTATATTTTTAGTTACCATAAATTCACTATGTTTTTCTTCATAGTCATCATTAGCTTTTTCATTAAAAAATTCTCTATTTTCATCATTACGTTCTTTTAAATTCATATTAATCCCCCAATACATCTAATATTTCTTTAAATTCAGTATATCCACATTCTGCATTTATATGTCCACCATTTTTAACTATATATTGTTTGTTAGAAACAGTATCTGCGAATTCTTTTTCTACATCAAATTTAACATATGGATCATTATCTGAATAAAAACAAATAATGTTATTACAATATTTTTTAATATCTAACAAATTATTTATAAACATGGATTCATTTACTGCATCAAAGTCTGGATCTATTCCTAAATAATTATTAAAACCACATACAAAAATAAGTTTTTTTACTTTTATTTTATTGTTTATTAAATATTTACATACAAAGATAGGCGCAATACTATGTGCGACTATAGTAGTATTTTCATTAACAGTAAGTTTACTTAATTCACTAGACCAATTATCATAATTTTGATTACCTACTCCAATAGGCATTTGTGGTACATCTACTTTATAGTTTTTTTCTTCTAAAATATTTTTTAACCAAGGAAACCAATTGCCATCTTTTGATCCAAAACTTCCATGTAATATTATATAATTATCCATTCAATCACCATAATTATTATAACATAAAAAAAACGGAATTTATCCGTTTTATATTTTCTTTTTAAGAGCTTTAATAACTTTTTTAGCATGTCCTTTACCAACATAATAAAAGTCATATGGAAATCTTTCTATAATAATCTTTTTAGCACCTTTTAAGAATTCTTTCCTATCACTTGGTTTCTTAATTTCTTCTAGTTGAGTATTTATTATTTTATATATTTCACTTTCAATATATTCTTTATCTTTCCATTTATCTGTAACTACAAACTCTATTTCAGTAGAAAGTTTTTCTATTTCTCTATCTAATTTAATTAGTGATTTTAGTTTTACATAATTTTTCATTATACTCTTAAGTATTTTAATATTAAATTTTAAATACTCATTTTCATTATAATGAACGTCAATAGCAAAACCAAATGCTTCATTACCTTCTTTATCTACTCTTCTATTAAACATTCTTGATACTGTTGGAGATAGATAAACTACATTTGCGAATTGTTTAGCAATTCTTCGAATCTTATAGTTAATTAAATTTGATATAACATGTATACCTAATAAATTTGGTACACCACTTAAGTATACTTGCGCATTACCATCATTATTTCTATTATTAATTTCAATTGATTCTAGTATAGCATTTACACTTGCCATATCTTTATTAACTCCGTGATATGCTTGTTGTCCTAAAGTACCTCTACGTGTAAGTGCATCTAGGAAAGATCCTGTACCACTACAGTAAACTACTATATTTGCAAGATCTGGATCATTATCAAATATTAAATCACGTAATCTACCATCATGTTCTTTTTTAAGTGGATACCACTTATCTAATTTTTCTTCTGTTACACCATGAGTAGTCATAGCTGTACTTAAATTTGAATAGTCTACTCTATTCATCTTATTCATTTCAGTTTCGGATATATTAGTTTGTAACCATTTGTGTACTTGTCTATCACTATTATTTTGACCACGAGCAAAATGATATAATTCTACTTCTATACCATTGTTTTTTAATATCTCCTCTAGTGTTTCATTTCTTAATAATAAAGGCCCAACTGTTCTAACAAATGAATAACCAGCTGCAATTGAGTGTCCAAGACTTGTTATTCTAATTCTATTTATGTTATTTTCTATAAGGAATTCTGCAAATTTTTGATTAGTTATCTTTGATTCTTCCAATAGCCTTTCTTTGATTTTAACCATATACCCCTCCGAAATTTATAGTATTATATCATATTCAGTTTGTTTTTTAAATAAATTCGGTTAATTTTTTATTATTTTAATCCCTCATATGTATCTAATATTATTTCTTTTAATAATTTATCATCTACATCTACTAAATACATTGTTTTAGCTCCTGTATATGGAATAGCTTCTTCCATATTATATTTTTTATTATTATCTACTTTTTTAACTAATAATCTATCATCATATATACCACCAAATAATACATTATTATAATAAAGTAAATATTCACCCATCATAGGTTTATAAGTTATATCTAATTCTATATTCTCTAAAACATAATCTCTATATTCTTTTGTAGTTGCCATTTTATCACCTCATCAATTATAACATAAAAAAACAGTTAATGTATATTAACTGTTTCTATTTAAAGTTCTTAAACTTTCTAAATATTCCTCTTTTTATTTATTCTTAATTTTATGTTTAAACTATCTTCTTACCTTCAACGTTAATGTAATTTTCATATTCTTCTCTTAATCTTTTTTCATTAACCTTATTTATTACTTTTTGAGTAGTTTCTTTAAGTTTTTTATTCTTATCTCTTATTGTTCGTAGTGCTTTTTTCAATCTACCCAAATTGATATCACATTTGCTTTCTGTCATCAGTAATATTTCTTCAATTTTATTATTAATAAATACAATTTTTGAATTTGTAATATATGATTCTCTTATTAAATCATAGTTTTCAATTATATAAGGATCAGTTAATGCACCCACACTCATTAAAGTATTAATCATTTCATAATTTTGTGCAAATGGTTCAGGCATATACCATTCATCTGGTGTATCTGTATTATTAACAAATATTTTAGCTTGATAATTACGTGTACTATATAATCTTTCAAAGCCCTTTACAACATCATTGTATGCCTCTTGTTGTTGAGGATTTAATATTCTTGACATTGCTGTTTTAGAACTACTTACTTCAGCAGCAAAAATTGCTTCTTCCTTTTCATGTTCAAGTAAGCTAGTATATATAACTGCTGATATTCTATTTTTATTATTTTCATCTAATAAAGGAAATATATCATTAAGTATTCCTAGTAATTCTGGATCTACATAGAAACTTGTAGAACTAAAATTAGCTATTCTCTTTAATAAATTTAATGCATTATCATTCTTTTCAGATTTCTTTGATATCAATTTACTTTTAGTTTTATAAATTGTTTCACTAAGTGTTCTAGCTACACGCGAATTATACATTGAATTAAGTTCTGTTTTATATGTTTTTTTATTATCTTCAAAATATTCTATTAATCTTTTTAACTCTTCATTCTCTTTTGTACCTAAATTATACATACAATCACTCCTGATTCCATAAATAATATAACATTTATATTGTTTATTTACAATATATATAATAAAAACAATCCTAAGATTGTTTTTTTTGTAAACTAACTTATCACCTTTTTAGATACTTCTTCATAGATAAAATTATCTATATCTTCCTTAATTTCATTAATATCATCATAATAAGCTATTTTTCTTACTACTGGGCATCCTTTTACCAATCCTGATACTTTACTATTTTCTTTAGCAATTACTAAGATTGGAATCCCTAAAATAGCTGCCATTTGTATTTCCATACCTTGTCCTGTAGATACATTAGACATTTCAGCAATCATTAAACTAGTATTTTTTAGCATTTGCATTGCTCTTTCATATCTTTCTTCATTTGTTCCACTAAATTGCATAGTATCTAGTGGAGATGATACTGCAAACTTTTCAGTATCTATCATTGATATTAATTTGTGATAATTTTCAATTGATTCTGGATTAGATATCATAACAGAACCAGTTATTAATACTAAATCTTTATTCATATGTTACCTCCTGTATATTTTTAATATTTTCCCAATTATAAATACCATATCACAACCTATTCTCTTTAATATACTATTTTATTATTATTTAACTTTTTTTTGGAAAAAATGGAATGATAAAAAATAGTAAAGATAATATTCCAATTATAGTAATAAAATAACCAAAAATTTTACCAGCCATTATATAATTAATTCCTATAAATATACATAGTCCGCTTGTTATACTGACAATCAAAAAATACAAAATTATAAATGGTAATCTTTTTATAAATTTATCTTTTTTATTAAATGCTTTATCAAAAATACACTCACTTAATAAATCAAATATAAATTGAATTGCTTCCATAATATCACAACCTATTTTATTATATCATAAAAATATATTTTTATAAAAAAATGCCCTCCGAAGAGGGCTCAGGGGGTTTTGGTTTGTGTTCTCACATATAAGCGTCGTGAAGAACACTGGTATGTTTACCATACCATTATAAGTATAATGTATTTTTTTAATTTAGTCAAGATTAGAACTATCGTTTAGTATTTGTTTAAGAATTGGATAGTTATCTATATTATTTATTAAATCTTCGGTATCTTCTTTAGCTTTCATAAGTATATTAAAGTCTTCTTTTATATTAGCTACTTTAAAGCTCATATCACCACTTTGTTTAATACCAAATAAATCTCCAGATCCTCTAAGCATAAAATCTTCTTCACTAATTTTAAATCCATCATTAGTTTTAGTCATTATATCTAGTCTTTTAGAATCTTTATCACTTATAAGTACACAATAACTTTGTAAACTATTTCTACCTACTCTACCTCTAAGTTGGTGTAGTTGTGAAAGTCCAAATCTAAACGCATCAAATATTACTATCATAGTAGCATTTTTAACATCTACTCCTACTTCTATTACAGTAGTACTTATAAGTATCTTAGTATCACCTTGTTTAAAATCATTCATTGCCTTTTCTTTTTCAGTATTTTCCATTTTACCATGCATAATACCTACTTTACATACTTTAGAGAATGCACTATTCATTTTATCATATAGATCTAGTACATTATCTAAATCTATTTTATCTGATTCTTCTATTAAAGGTGCGATTACATATATTTGATGACCATCTTTTATTTCTTTAAGCATCAATTCAAGTACTTCTTTAATATCATTATTCTTTTTTAAATAAGTTATTATTTCTTTTCTACCACTAGGCATTATATGTATATTAGATACATCCA
>JAEEGL012613778.1_pt1 | contig 12096 bp, 8 predicted proteins | sample 9134231 | NCBI WGS metagenome assembly JAEEGL01 (sample SAMN16246548, study PRJNA631951) | gut metagenome | biome: gut microbiome; feature: rumen; material: fiber-attached | host: Bos | place: Iran: Karaj | collected 2018-10
CACCGACATCAGCCTGGTGGTGGGCGGCAAGTTCGAGGCCTCCGACGAGAAGACCATCTCCGGCTATCCCGTCCGGATCCCCTCCATCGACATCTCCACCATCGGCGCCGGCGGCGGCAGCATCGGCTGGATCGACAGCGGCGGCATCCTGAAGGTGGGTCCCCAGTCGGCCGGCGCGAATCCCGGTCCCGCCTGCTATCAGCTGGGCGGGCAGGACGCCACCATCACCGACGCCCGGGTGGTCCTGGGGCATCTGAACAACGAGTACCTGCTGGACGGCCGTCTTCCCATCGACGCGGAGCTGTCCCGTCAGGCGGTGCAACGGCTGGCCGACAGGATCCACATGGATCTGTACGAGACGGCCAGAGGCATCATCGCCGTGTCCAACGCCAATATCATCCGTGAGATCAAGAACGTCACCGTTGCCAAGGGCTACAACCCCAGCGAGTTCTGCCTGGTGCCCTTCGGCGGCTCCGGCCCCCTCCACGCGGCCGAGCTCATCGAGGAGATGAACATCGGCAAGGCCCTGGTCCCCGCAGCCCCCGGACTGCTGGCCGCCTACGGCCTGCTGACGGAGAACCTGCGCCGCGACTTCGTCCAGACCTGGGTCATGAACCTGGATCAGGGCTCCTACAGCGTCCTGTCCGAGCAGTTCCGCCTCCTGGAGGAGGAAGCCCGGCTCTGGTTCGCCCAGGAGAAGATCGACGAGTCCATGCAGTCCATGGAGTACTTCCTGGATATGCGCTATCAGGGCCAGAACCATGAGATCCGCGTGGCCATCAATCCCCACGAGGTCAAGGACGAAGGCGCCATCCGGGATGCCTTCATCAGGACCTATGAGCGTCTGTACTCCTTCAGTTCCGACGACATGGTCCAGATCGTGAACTTCGGCCTGTCGGCGATCGGCGACATCGTCTACCCCGTTGTGACGGAGGATCCCTATGAGGGTGAAGACGCCTCCAGGGCCGTCTGCGGCTCCCGCCGGGTCTATGTGGGCAACGGAAAGTTCGAGGAATTCACTCTGTACCGCAGAGACCTGCTGCGGAACGGAAACGTCATCCCGGGGCCGGCCATCGTGGAACAGATGGACAGCACCACCATCATCTTCTCCAACATGAAGGCGACCGTGGACCGGTACCGGAACATGCTGCTTGAGCGGAAGGAGGCGACGAAGGAATGACTGAGATCAACTCCATTACCCTGGAGATCATCGCCAACGGCATGAATTCCATCGCCGAGCAGATGGGCGTCATCCTCTGCAAGACCGGCTATTCCACCAATATCAAGGAGAGAAAGGACCTGTCCGTGGCGGTGTTCAGCGCCGAGGGCAAACTGCTGTCCCTGGCCCAGCACATCCCCCTGCACTTCAGTTCCCTCTCCGGCGCCGTTGAGATCCTGACCCAGAAATACAAACCCGAGGAGATCTATGACGGCGATATCTTCATCGCCAACGACCCCTATACAGGCGGCGGTTCCCATCTGCCCGACATCGTCATCCTGCGCCCCGTGTTCTATCAGGGCAAGCTGGTGGCCTACATGGTCAACCTGGGCCATCACGCCGACCGTCCTCACAGAGGCACCACCGTCTACGATGAAGGTCTCCGGATTCCCGTGATCAAGCTCTATGAGAAGGGCAAGCTGGTCCGTGACGTGATGGATCTGCTGATGCTGAACTTCCAGATGACCTACGAGCGCCACGGCGATCTGAACGCCCAGATCCTCACCAACCAGTTCGGCGCGGACAAGATGGTGGAGCTCATCGACAAGATCGGCCTGGACACCTACGAGGAATTCTGCGTCAAGTGGCTGGAGTACGGTGAACGGAAGGCCCGCATCGCCATCAAGGAACTTCCCGACGGGGAGTACGATTTTGAGGACTGGCTGGACTCCGACGGCCTGGGCCTGAAAGACCTGCTGGTCAAGCTGAAGGTCACCGTCAAGGGCGATCACATCACCTTCGACTTCACCGGTTCCTCTCCCCAGGTCCCCGGCCCCTACAACTGCGCGCCGTGCGCCACGAAGGCCACCATCTACTATGCCATGATGGCCCTGCTGGATCACACCATCCCCGCCAACTCCGGATTCTTCGACGCCATCGACATCATCGCCCAGCCGGGCTCCCTGGTCTGGTCCGTGGCGCCGGCCCCGGTCTCCGACCGTGAGACCACCACCCAGCGGATCGCGGACGTCATCTTCGGCGCCTTCGCCAAGCTGGATCCCAAGTCCGTCACGGCCGCCAGCAACGGCGCCATGTCCTTCTTCGCCTTCTCCGGCGAGGACCTGCGCTTCGGCAAGCACTTCGTCTACGTGGAGACGGTTGGCGGCGGATCCGGCGCCCGGTTCAACAAGGACGGTCTGGACGCGGTCCAGGTCCACATGACCAACACTTCCAACCTGCCGGTGGAAGCTCTGGAAATGGAGTATCCCCTGCTGGTGGAGCAGTATGCCCTCCATGAGAACAGCTGCGGCGCCGGCCAGTACCGGGGCGGCGTGGGCATCGTCCGGAGCATCCGGATCACCGACCAGTCCGTCGACTGCACCCTGACCGCCTCCACAGAGCGCGTCGTCTACAAGCCCTGGGGCCTGGAAGGCGGCGGTCCCGGCGGCAACGCCTCTCTGAAGATCTACCGCGGCGGAGAGCTCATCTCCGACAACCCCAAACCCCGCGGATTCAAGCTGGAATCGGGCGACCTCATCGTCCTGAAGACCGCCGGTGCCGGCGGATTCGGGCCTGTGGAAAAGAGAGACCCCGAGAAGATCAAGAAAGACTACCGGGAAGGGATCATCAATGACGAGTGGCTCAAAGCCGCCGGTATCGAACTCCCGGTATGAGAGGAATGATCCCCTGCGAATCTGTATCAGGAAAGGAGTAAGCTCCTTTATTTGGCCGGTCAGGGCGGAAGTACCGACCTAATTCCTGATCGTGACAGCGATCAACCCTTCCGGCAGGCTCCGTGCCAGAACGCCGGACCTCCCTGCGCCTTTCCCGCGTGCGCCGCGCCCTCTTTTCACAGTCATCGGGGCCCGCTCCGGCGTCCGGGGACCGTGCCGGGACCAGCGATCCCCCAGCAATACTCCGAATAACGAGCGTCCGCTGTCATGAAAGCGACCGGCGGCGGGAAGAACTCTCTGCTCTTCCCGCCGCCGGCCGCTGTTTTCCTGTCTGAATCAATCCCCTGCCGCAGCGGCAGGATATACGTCTCTTGCGTACCGGTAGAATTCCTCCGTATCCAGCGGATGATCCTCCGGCACGTCATAGGTGACCTTTTCCAGCAGTTCCTCCACAAGGGCCTCCCTGCCGGCATCATCCGTCTCCGCTCCGCCGTTCCGGTCCAGATACAGCCGGCAGACGTAGTCGTAAATGGGATAGTAGGTCTCCTGCTCCCGCTCATAATCCTCGTCCATGTAGTCCGCCCGCTGGGCGTCGATCAGGCGGAAGACGTTCATGGCGTAGTTGTTGTATCCCGTCTGTTCATCCAGTTTATGGGCAAGATAGGACAGGCTGTGGTTGATATAGTCGCTGAGGGTATAGCCGTCCAGGCATTCCAGCATCACCAGGAAGAGATTGCTGGGCAGCTGGTAGGCGATGTCCCGTTCCTCGTAGTCGAAGAGGCTCACCGTGAACAGGGAGTTCAGCGCCTCCTCCGGGATCTCCAGATACTCCTCCGAAAGCTGGATCTGGATATGCTCGTCCCCGTTGTCCCGCTGGATCGTCCGCGCGGCATGGCCGAATTCGTGGATGATCACCTGGTACTCCCACGTGCCCGGCACATAGTCGTAGTCCTTGTTCACGTAGATCCGGTTCTCCGCCCGCTTGTAGCAGCCGTAGGCGCTCAGGGACAGGGCTTCGAAGGCCAGTTTGTGGGCATCCACCTCCATGACCTCCAGGGACTGCAGGTTGTAATGGAGGATCCGCAGGTCCGCGTCCGGATACTTCCGGGCGATGGCGTCGATATACCAGTACAGCAGTTCCCGGAACCGCGGCGTGATGGCAGGGTTCTCCGCCGCCGCCCGCTTGGTCTCCTCCGCCGTTACGCTGCCGTAGTCGAAGAAGAGGTCCAGATAATCCGAGTCGTAGATGCCCAGGTCCCTCCTCCCCTGAAACTCCGTCAGGGTATAGGTGTCGATGACCAGGGGCTCGTCCAGGTCCTCCATCGTAAAGCCAAGCTCCGGCGGTTCCTCCGGTTCCTTCTCCACCGGTCCGGCAGGAGCTGGAGACGGCTTCGGCCGGCTCAAGACCACCAGGAGGACCAGGGCGGCGATCAGGGCAAGGGCTGTGATGCCTGCCCATTTCAGGATCTTTCCTATGACCTTCATGTGAACAGCCTCTTAATCGTCCGCCAGAACTGCCAGATCGTGATGATGAACGACGGAACCATCAGGATGGCAAATGCGGGATGCACGTCCGCGGTCAGACTGAATGTCACTGCGGAGACCGTAATGGCGATCAGCAGATCGACAAGCTCCCGGCCGAACGATCTCCTGAGTTCCGGAGGAATCTTCGCCCCGTTCCCGGTTCTTGCCCCGTTCCCGGTTCTTGCCCCGCTTCCGGTCCTTGTCCCGCTTCCGGTCCTTGTCCCGCTTCCGGTCCTTGTTCCGCCGCCGCTTTTCGTTCCGCTCCCGTTCTTCGTGCCGCCTCGCTTCGTTCCGCTTCCGATTTCCTTTCCGCCGCCGCTTTTTGTGCCGCCGCTCTTCGTTCCCGTCTTTTTCGTTCCGGGCTTCTTCGTTCCTCCGCCGGTTTCCGGCTTGGTCGTCGGCTTGACGGTGCCGCCGTCCGTTTTGGGCGGGATCGTCGGCTTGACGGCGCCGCCGTCCCCCCTGGGCGGGATCACCGGTTCCCCCGCATCAGCACCGTCAGCGGAAACTGCGATCCGCTTCTCCGCATCTTCCGGCGCCGGTTCAGTCTGTATCATATAGCGCTGGATATACTCCCTGATGTCTTTGACAGAACGGTCGATTTCCGCGCCGGCCTGCTCAGCCAGCGTCCTGAACCGTCCGGCAGCTTCCCCGCCGTATCTGTCGGAATAGTCGAAATACTGCTTATACAGTTCATAACCGCCGTCGCGGGTATCCGCAGCGCGGGCCCAGATTCCGACCGCTTCCTCCAGCGTCACCGTACGGGAAGAGACGAAGCTGGCAGCGTCGGGATCGAAATAGTCTTTCTCCCAGGTGGACTCCAGGACCGTATCCGCGTCCTGGAATTCAAATGAGCAGTATTGCTTTCCGTCGTACATAATGACCTCCGTTTGCTGTCGGACCGGGATCGCCGGCCGGTGAAAGGATCTTTTTTCAGTATATCCCATCCCCCTCCCGATTACAAGAAAACTGACACTTTTCTTTCCCGCCTGTTCATGCTATGATACGGATGTGGACCAAGGGGGGATCGCTGTGGAAAAAGTCACGCCCGTAAACAAGATGAGCAAGAAGGCCCGGAAGGCTTTTCACGCGAAGAAACGCGGCACATGGCACGGGATCTCCCCTGTGACGCGGATCGCGTCAAGCGGAAAAGGCTATGACCGTGCGAAGGAAAAGCAGAAGGCTCTGCGCTCCGAAGAGACGGACCGGTAAGGATTCCGCTGAATCCGTCCCGCCTGTCACCGGATGAACCGCATCAGAAACATCAGTCCCCCTGAAGTCGCCTTCAGGGGGACTGTTTTCTGTCTGGACATCCCGGCGGCATGGCCGGGATCAGGCAGGCTTTCACCGGCCCTCAGCCGGCCAGTTGCCGATGATCTCCTCGACCAGGGCGCACAGTTTCCGGCTGCTCATCTCCGCGACAGCCAGCACTTCCTCGTGGGAGTGAGGGGAAGCCGCGATCCCCGTCGCCATGTTGGTGATGCAGGCGATCCCCAGGACCTCCATTCCCAGATATCTTGCCGCGGTGGTCTCCGGAACCGTGGACATGCCGATCGCATCTGCTCCCAGAACGCGATAGGCACGGATCTCGGCGGCGGTTTCGTAGCAGGGTCCGGGGAACAGGGCGTAGACGCCGTGCCGGACCGGGATCTCCAGCCGCTTTGCCGTTTCATCCGCAAGCCGGAGGAGCCTTTTGCTGTACACTTCCGTCATGTCGGGAAAGCGTGGCCCGAATCTTTCGTCGTTGGGGCCGATCAGCGGGTTGTTCCCCAGAAGATTGATATGGTCTGTGATCAGCATCAGATCGCCCGGCGTGAACGCCGCGTTGATGCCGCCGCAGGCATTGGTGACGATCAGGTTCTCCACTCCGAGCCGGCAAAGCACAAAGATCGGGAAGCAGAGTTCCCGCATGGAATGGCCCTCATAGAAATGGAACCGTCCCTGCATGGCCACGATCGCCTGATCCCCCAGATATCCGAACACCAGTCTGGCGGCGTGTCCGGCCACCCGGGACGCCGGAAAGCCGGGGATGTCCTCATAAGGGATCATCTCCGTCGCTGTCATATGCTCCACGATGCCGCCAAGGCCGCTCCCCAGGATCAACCCGATCCGGGGTTCCATTGCCGTTCTGCCCCGGATATAGGCCGCGGCTTCCGTTACGCTCTCATAATCGGTCATGTCATTCCCTGCTTTCTTTCCGTGTATAAAAAGGCCTCCCGGCGCAGTATTCCGTTTTTCTGCATCGGGAGGTCGTTTTTTCATCGTTCGTCCGTCTCCGCCCCTGCGGCGGAAGGTATTCCCTCAGGGCAGTTCCCCGTTCAGAAAACGCACCATGGTCTCATGGAACCAGAAACTGTAGCCGTGTCCTCTCCCCTTGTGGACGATATAGCGGTTGTACGGCCCCGCCGGAATGGCGTTGAACAGTTTCTCGTTGAAAACGGCCGGACACTGCCGGTCCTCGGTCCCGGAGCAGATCAGCACCGGGATCCCCTCCAGCAGAGGCGCGTAGTTCATGGGATCCACATTTCCGAGATTTCGCTCCGCCTTTGAGACGGTCACGATCTGGTAGGGGTTGTGGACGCAGGTGGAGATGAAGTCATAGATGCGCTCCCCGCTGCAGTCCACCAGGAACGGCTCGTCCGCGCAGACTGCCAGGCAGGTGTCCCGGAACAGGCCGCCCAGGATCACCGACATGGCTCCTCCCTGGCTGCAGCCGGCGAAGATCAGGAGATTCGGGTCCGCCTCCGTATTCCGGGCCGCCCAGTTGATCCCCCATGCCGCGTCCAGGATCCAGTCCGTATAGGTCTCCCCTTCCCCGTGGAGCGTGTTGGCCAGGACCGGCCAGATCCCGTACTCCCGGAGTTCGTTGGCCTGTTTCCCGTCAGCCGTTCCGTATCCCAGCGGCGAGGGGAAGATGGTCGTGTAGTATTCTCTCAGATCCCCCGGAATGTCCCGCAGGGTCCCCGCGTATCCCGGGCTGATCACCAGCAGGGGCAGATCCGCCCGCTCTCCGGGCAGGACCCGCATCCAGAACGGTCTCACGCCGCCGGGGCGCTTCAGTTCCACCGTGAAGGCCTCCGGACTGCCGGGGAACTTCCGGTACAGGGGCTCCAGCTGCGCCTCCGGAGCGATCCGGAAGGACACTTCCTTCTTCCGGTCCTCTCCGATCCGCCGGCGGATCTCCTCCACATAATCGGTGAATTCTATGGAACTCATGGCATGGACCTCCCCTGCGCTATACCGCCGCCCGGCGCATCTTCCGCCAGATCACAAAGTACATCGTGGTAAAGCAGGCCGTCGCACCGCAGACCTGGCTGATGAACTCCGCCCAGAAGACGCCCTCGGCGCCCAGGCCCAGCCCGGGCAGGAGGAGGGTCAGGGGGGCCACCAGGATCAGTTTGCGGAGCGTGGAGAAGAACAGCGCGTGTCTGGGATGGTTCAGGGCTACGAAGGTGTGCTGACCCGTGGTCTGAAGGGCCATGAATGGAAAGGCTCCGAAGTAGATCCTGCCGCAGCGGATCGTCAGCGCCACCAGCGCCTCGTCCCCGGTAAAGACCCGGATCAGCAGCTGCGGGAAGAACATCGCCATGATCCACATCAGCGTGTTGATGGCCAGTCCTCCCAGCAGCACGAAGCGGATGCCGTCGGAAACCCGGTGGTAGAGTTTCGCTCCGTAGTTATAGCTCATAACGGCCTGGCCGCCCTGGGTCACGCCGTTGATGGGCAGGCTCATGATCTCCCGCATGGAGTTGATGAGGCCCATGGCTCCGATGTAGAGGCTGTCCGGGCCGCCCCAGGCCTTCAGCATCACGTTGACGATGGCCTGGGTAATGGAGTTGGTCACCTTGAACATGAAGCCGGTGACCCCCAGCTTCATCACGTTTTTCAGTTCCGCGCCGTAGATCCCCATCCCGCGCAGGCGGATCGGAGGCCGGTCCCCCGTGAGGAAACGGAGCACCCAGAGGGCGCTGGCGGTCTGGGACAGGACCGTCGCCAGGGCAGCGCCTCTGACGCCCATGCCGAAGAGATAGATGAAAACGGGGTCCAGGACGATGTTCAGCGCCGCGCCCAGGATCACCGTCATCATGCCCACCCGGGGGAACCCCTGGGAGTTGATGAAGGGATTCATGCCCAGGCTGATCAGCACGGGGATCGTTCCGATCAGGTAGATGCGGAAGTAATCCATGGCGTAGGGCAGTGTGGTCTCGTTGCCGCCCAGGACGGTCAGCGTCCAGGGTGCCGTGAAATAGAGCAGGATCATCAGCGTCCCGCCGACGATCAGCAGAAAGGTAAAGGCCGTCTGCATGATCCGCCCGGCCCGCTCATCGTCCCCCGCGCCGCGGGCGATGGTGGACAATGTCGCGCCTCCGGTGCTGCAGAGATTGGCAAAGGCGCCGATCAGCGTGATCAGCGGAAAGCAGACTCCCAGCCCCACCAGGGCGTTGGTGCCTTCCGGGCTCGGCAGGTGCCCGATGTACATCCGGTCCACGATGTTGTAGAGCACGTGGACCAGCTCTGCCAGCATGATGGGCAGTCCCAGACGGAGGCTCAGCGAGGAAACCTTTCCCTGGGAAAAATCGCCTTTTGCAGCCGCCACAGAACCGCCTCCTTTCCGTATGTCATACTTCTTCCGGCAGTCTGCCGGACACCGCAGCGTTCTTTTCCGCCGGTCATTTCTGCCCCGGGACCGCTCCGGTCTCCTCCGTTTCGATCTCCTGGTAGGCGGTATAGTCGGTGATGCCGTCGCCGATGTTGGGGACCATGGCGGAATACACCATGTCCGCCGAGAAGCAGGCCAGCAGCACGACGCAGACGGTCACCAGGACTTTCACCTTGACCTTCGACCACATGGAATCCAGCAGCGGTGCCAGCAGGTAGACCGCCGCCATGCCGCCCAGGGCGAAGACCAGCAGGCCCTCGCCGCAGATGCGGCCGTTCAGATTGAGGAAATAACCGGTATAGTCCCACCAGCGCATGCCGGCCGTCTGCTCCAGTACAAAGGACGTGGTATACTCCACCACGCCGCACAGCAGCACGATGAGGGCGGCCTCCGCCGCCGGCCTGCTGCGCCAGCGGGCCAGGACTACCAGGATCATCACCACGCCGCTGCCGTAGATCGGCAGCCAGGGGCCGTGCATCACGCCCCGGTTGACGAACACGCCGTCGCCGAACAGGTGGAGGGAAACCTCCCAGCACCAGCCCACGAAAGCGAAGACGAAGAACAGCAGGATGAGGGACCAGACGGAATAGGTGCGAAGATACCGGACGCTGTGGACCACATGGTTGTTCCTGTCATCCCAGCGGGGATTCAGGCGCCTGGGATAGATCTTTCCCTTGATGACGGCCCGGTCCTCCACGATCTGCTGGCGGTGATTGTCCACCTCGTCGTAGCGCCGTTTCTCCTCCATGCTGCCCGTCCAGATCCCCAGGTTCTTCGCGAAGAAGGCCCGGACCGGCGGAAGGGTCACCCGGTGCTCGTCGATGAAGTGCTTCTGTTCCTCCACATCCTCATAGGTCCGGCGCAGGAAGGACTCCTCCGCCTTCTCATAGAGATAGGTGTCATCCAGCCGTTCGGTCCCTTCCAGGCCGGCGGCTTTCGCCTCAGCCCGGCGGGCTGCGTAGAATTCCGTCACCGTGGCGGTCTCATAGGGCACCACCCACAGCGCGTCCACCAGGCCGAAGGTCACGAACCCCAGCAGGTACCAGCCGATAAAGGAGAACTCCAGCTTGAAGCACTCCCACTTGTGGCCATTCATCATCCGCCGGGACAGGCTGACGGCCTCCCGGGGCCGGATGTCCGGATTCTCCGCCACGATATAGGGGACCAGCAGGTAGGAGTAGTGCTTGATGAAACCCCCAACGACGGTCAGCCACCAGAGGGCCTCCAGAACGCTCCGCAGCAGCAGCGTCATGGCCGCCCGGCCCCACCGCCGCATGAGCCGCAGGTGGAGCAGATGCGCCGCGGGCACTTCCGGGTAGGTCCTCGCCTCCAGGAAGATGCGCCGCAGGATGGTCTGATAGACGTTCCGGAGGAAGATCCAGATCCCGATGGTCAGCAGCAGATCTCCCGCCACCACGATGGCGGAAGCCGCCCGGGTGGAGTGGATGATGTTGTGCAGGCCGCTGAAAATGGTCATATAGAGACGGCCGGAGGATATCTCGTTGGCGATGGCGGCAAAGATGCCTTCCCGCCGTCCCACCACAGTGTTGGTCAGCTTTCCGTCGGCATAGGCCTGCAGCTGCTCCGCCGCCTTTTCATGTCCGGCCTTGATGTTGTCGTCGATGAGGTCCTGCAGGACCTTCCTGCGGGCGTCGCCGGAATCGATCTTCAGCACGTCGGTCCCGATCTCGTCGGTCCGGCCGGTGATGCCGTAATACAGGTTGACCGCGTGGCTCTTGATGAAGCCGAACTCGGTCCCGACGAAAACGGCGGCCAGACAGAGGGTCACCAGGAGAAGATAGTGGCTGCGCACTACGGCGCGCGCTCTTTTCTTCCACTCTCTCCGCCGAGTGGATTCCGGTCTTGCCTCGTTATTTTCCATATTGTGTAAAGCCTCCCGACCTGTCATTCAAATACTCAGTTTACGTCGATGACGACGATCTCGCTGATGGTTCCCACCCGGATGGGCGGGCCGTAGGTCCCGATCCCGGATGTCACGACCACCGTGGTCGCGCCCCACTGCCGCATGCCGCGGCTCTGCTGGCTCATCAGCCGGGTCAGCAGATTTCCGGGGAAGATCTGTCCGTCGTGGGTATGGCCGCTGAGGGCCAGATCCACGCCCTGCACGTCCAGCCGGTCCAGTTCGACCGGTTCATGCTGCAGAAGGATCAGCGGCGCGCCGAGGTCCGATCCGGTAAGCAGCGCGGAAAGGGTCTTCCGCTCCGCCACGCCGTCCCCCGGCCTGGCCAGATCCCGCCGTCCCGCGATGATCAGGCCGTTCAGTTCCGGGATCACCGCGGTCTCGTCCTCCAGGACCGTCCAGCCGCACGACTCCAGAAAAGCGGGAAGTTCCGGGTTCCGGAGGGCTTTTTCCCGGTCCGCATAGGTAAATCCGCCCAGAAGGGGCTCGTCCACGTCATGGTTCCCGTAGACGGCGTACACGCCGTATTGGGAGCGGATCTCCCCCAGCGCCGCAGCGTAGGCCTCCGGTCTCCCCATAGCCCGGTAGGAACTGGTCACCAGATCGCCGGCCACCAGCACCAGGTCCGGCCGGCAGCTGTTGATCTTCTCCGCCATGTCCTCATAGAGTTCCGGCGAGGAGGTGACCCCCATGTGGAGATCCGCGACGAGAACGATCCGAAGGGGCTCCTCCTGCCCCAGCGTCTCCTTCGGCACCTGGTAACCGGTGATCCGGATATCCCGCGCCGTCCTCATGCCCAGCACGTTCACCGTCACGGTGAGGACCAGCAGGGCGGCCAGCAGCAGTGAGGAAAATCCCCTGGCGGGCGTCCAGGGTATGCGGCTGCGCCGGCTGTGGGCCAGCCGGGCCGGCAGCAGAAGCAGCCAGGCCAGCAGAAGCGGCGCGAAGAAATACAGGTAGAAACCCGAGAAGATGTTCCCCCACCGCTGGAAGAACCAGCATACCGGTCCGTCCGGCAGCAGCGCGCCCGCGGGCAGGAAGAGAGACAGGACCAGCACGGTAGCCAGGGGCAGGACCCGGCGCATGCCGGGAAACGCCCACTTCAGGAGCTCCGCCAGAAGGCCCAGCGACGCCGCCGTCATGAGCGCATACAGAAACA
>JAEEGL013623462.1_pt1 | contig 12096 bp, 6 predicted proteins | sample 9134231 | NCBI WGS metagenome assembly JAEEGL01 (sample SAMN16246548, study PRJNA631951) | gut metagenome | biome: gut microbiome; feature: rumen; material: fiber-attached | host: Bos | place: Iran: Karaj | collected 2018-10
ACTCTTTCGAGTAGTTATCCCTCAGTTTGGGGTCCGTTCCCACGCGTTACTCAGCCTTCCGCCGCTCGGCAGCAACTAGCAAGCTAGTCCTGTGACCGCTCCACTTGCATGTAGTAGGCAGGCCGCCAGCATTCATCCTGAGCCAGGATCAAACTCTCCATAAAAATTTTGAATTTGATTATATCTTTTTACAAAAGATAAAAACTCAATATAAAAGACTGACGATGATAATTAATTGCACACTAAATTGTTAAAATACTTAAAAGCTTAACTAAGAGACACCAAATGATTGGGTTACCTCGCAGTTAAACTATCTCTAATCTTATACCATCCAAAACCCTAAGTCAAGCACTTTTTTCGACTTTTTTTATGATTTTTATTTCAATCTGTTTATGTTTTTATTACAACGCCATTTTTAGAAGCAAAGTGCGGTTATTATTCCCGCCGATACCCCTATAATTGCGCCAACAATTGCCTGTGGCACTGTATGCCCCTCCACGACACGCAATTTCTTCTTTTTACTATCCGCCATCATCAAATTTATTACTTTACCCTGCTCTCCGACCGCATAACGCACGTTTACGGCGTCATATATAACAATTATCGTCGTACATAGCGAAAGCACCGTAATCGGCGCAAATACGCCATATTTCATCATGAAGAAGGACGTAAGTCCCAAAAAGCTCGCTGTATGCCCGCTCGGCATTCCTCCGCTCTTAAAGAAGCACTCCGCAATCTCTCGCGCCGTCATCTTACCATGATGCTTAACTATATCTGTTATTAGTTTTGCAATCTGCGCTATCAACCAGCCGGCGAGAAACGCAACTAAGCCTCCTAATCCATCCGTATTCATAATCATATTTTAGCATAAAAACAAAAATACCCCCATTGTAACAAGGGGGGGGTATTTCAGACCAATCGGCAACTATTTCTTCGCCTTAGGAGCAACCTTCTTCTCTGCGGCCGGAGCCTTCTTATCCGAAGCTGAGGCTTCAGCTGGAGCTTCCTCCTCTTCTTCCTTCGGTAGAATACCGATTGAGGCAACCGTATCGCCGTCATTGAGGCGCATTACGCGTACGCCCTGCGTTGCACGGCCAAGCGTTGGAATATCCTTAACTGCCACACGGATGGCCTGACCATTCGTCGACATCATAATAATCTCCTCTGCTTCTGGATCGAGCGTATGAACCGCCGCAATTGGGCCAGTCTTTGAGGTAATCGCCGCGACCTTGACACCTACGCCACCACGCTTATGTGGTGGGAAGTTCATCGCCGCCGTCATCTTACCATAACCCTTAGTCGAAATCACAATCAACTTCTGGTTCTGTGGATCAGATACGACATCCATGCCGACTACCGTATCATTTGGACGGAGACGTACGCCGCGCACGCCACGCGCCGCGCGACCCATTGGACGAACTTCTTTTTCATTGAAGCGTACCGCCTGACCAGCTGAAGTCGAGATAATAATCTCATTTTCACCAGTCGTACCGCGTACCCAACGTAGCTCATCGCCTTCGTCGAGTTTAATCGTAATCAAACCGTTCGTGCGAATATTAGCATAATCTTTGAGAGAGGTCTTCTTGATAGTACCCTTCGTAGTTGCCATAAATAGATAACCATCTTCACCCGCCTCAGTTCCCTGCTTGATAACAGAGGTAATCTTCTCTTCTGGATGTAGCGACAACAAGTTAACCGAAGCTGTACCCTTTGCAACTAGCGACGACTGCGGAATTTCATAAGCCTTGATGCGGAAGATGCGTCCCTGATTCGTGAAGAATAACAGATAATCGTGAGAGTTTGCCAAGATAATCGTATCAATTACATCCTCTTCCTTCGTCGTCATGCCACGGCGGCCCTTGCCACCTCTGTTCTGCTTCTTGAAGTCATTCTGAAGAACACGTTTTACATAACCTTGAGCCGTTAGAAGCACTACACTCTCTTCATCTGGAATGAGATCTTCTTCAGCGAACTTACCAAGCTCATGATTAATAATCTTGCTACGGCGTGGATCGCCATATTTCTCTTTCATCGCAAGGAGTTCTTCCTTGATAACGTTAAGAATTGCTTGCTCGGAAGCAAGAATCGCCTCGAGTTTCGCAATAAGCTCATGTAGCTCTTTGAGTTCGTTCTCAATCTTATCGCGCTCTAGTCCTTGAAGGCGGCGAAGCTGCATCGCAAGGATGGCTGCTGCCTGTACCTCTGATAAGCCGAAGCGTTCCATGAGACGCTTATCTGCATCATCATAAGATTCGCGAATCGTCTTAATCACTTCATCAATATGATCAAGCGCAATCTTCAAACCTTCGAGAATATGTGCGCGCTCTTTTGCCTTATTGAGGTCAAATTCCGTTCTGCGGCGAACAACTTTCTGACGGTGCTTGATAAACTCTGCGAGTATTTCTTTGAGCCCCATAACTTTAGGTTGAATACCGTCAACAAGTGCAAGTACGTTATAGTGGAATGAAGTCTGCAAACCCGTCAATTTATACAACTGGTTCAAAATCTTCTTCGGGAAGGCATCTTTCTTGAGCTCAACCACAACGCGTACCTTACCGCGCGCCGATTCATCGCGCGCATCAGCGATATGATCAAGTTTCTTCGCAAGCACAAGCTCACGTACCTTATCTACAAAGGCTTCCTTGCTCATGCCATAAGGCACCTCTGTAATCACAATCGAGAAACGCCCATTCTTTTTCTCTTCGATATTCGCAACTGCACGAATTGTTACCGAGCCACGACCCGTTGCATAAGCCTGCTTCATCGGCGCACCACCATATACTTCGGCACCGGTTGGGAAATCTGGACCTTTGACGTGCTTCATGAGCTCTTCGAGCGTAATCTCTGGATTATCAATCTGTGCAATCGTCGCGTCAACAACCTCACCAAGATTATGTGGTGGGATATTTGTTGCCATGCCAACCGCAATACCCATCTGACCATTAAGGAGAATATTTGGTACGGCTGCCGGAAGTACTACCGGCTCCTGTTCGGTACCGTCGAAGTTATCGCGGAAATCTACCGTATCTTTCTCGATATCAGCAAGAAGCTCGACGCCAATCTTATCCATGCGAGCCTCGGTGTAACGTGAAGCAGCCGCCTCATCGCCGTCCATCGAACCAAAGTTACCCTGACCTTCGACAAGCGTATAACGCATCTTCCAAGGCTGAGCGAGGTTTACCATCGAATCGTAAATCGACGAATCGCCGTGTGGATGATACTTACCCATTACTTCACCGACGATACGCGCCGACTTCACTGTTGCATGTGGCGCCTTCCAGCCGTTTTTATTCATCGCATAAAGAATACGACGGTTAACTGGTTTAAGACCATCACGTACATCTGGCAAAGCGCGGTCGATGAGAACCGACATCGAATAGCGTAAGAAGCTATCTTCCATCACGTTCTCTACCGTAAGTTCCTCAACACCATCTTCGGCTTTATGAGCTTGGAGTCCACCAACTTTCACGATTTCTTCGTCTTCCGGAACAGTTGTGCCCAAGGTCTCATCTACACCTTTATCATCGGCGCTATCTGGAACATTTCCCACCTTGCTCTCGTCGCGTTCGTCTTCTGGTTTTTCGATTTTCTTTTTCTTATCTGCCATCTTTCATTCCTCCTAGAAGTCCAAATCATCCAGATCGACTGTCGCCGCTCTCGATTGAATAAAGTTTTTACGGAGTTCTGCTTCGTCGCCCATTAACTTTGTAAAGATTGCATCTGCCTTCTCGGCATCCTCGATATTTACACGAATAAGCGTACGATTTGCTGGATTCATTGTAGTTTCCCAAAGCTGAGCTGCATCCATCTCGCCAAGACCCTTGAAGCGCTGCTGCGCCGTATAGCCAGCCTGCTTAAATCGCTCATCTTCTGGATTAATCTTCGTACCGGCCGCTTTACGCTCTTCAATTTTCTTCGTAAGCGTCTGCTCGAGCGCCTCTTCGTTATAGACATACTCAATCTTACGTGTGTTGCCAGTACCCTTGATGAGGCCAAATAGTGGTGGCTTTGCAAGATAAACGTGCCCCGCCTTAATCACCTCTGGCATATAACGGAAGAAGAATGTAAGAAGCAAAGTTGAGATATGTGCACCATCCACATCCGCATCTGTCATAAATACAATCTTATAATAACGAAGACCATTAATATCGAAGGTATCACCAATACCGACACCTAGCGCCTTTATAAGCGACACAATCTCGGCATTATTAAACATCTTATCGAGACGCGCACGCTCAGTGTTAAGTACCTTACCGCGTAGTGGCAAAATCGCCTGAATCTTCGAATCACGCCCTTCCTTTGCTGAACCAGCTGCCGAGTTACCCTCTACAATGAAGAGCTCACACTCGGTACGGTCTCTCGACGAACAGTCGGCCAGCTTCGAAGGCAAATTCAATCCTTCAAAGGCACCCTTGCGGATAACGTTATCACGCGCCGCACGAGCCGCCTTGCGTGCACGCGCTGCGAGCGTAGCCTTATTAACGATTTTCTTCGCAATATCTGGATGTTCTTCAAGATAATAAGCAAAGTATTCGCTCGTTACCTTATCGGTATAGCCGCGCACCTCTGGGTTACCAAGCTTGTTCTTGGTCTGCCCCTCAAACTGTGGATCTGGGAGTTTTACGAGTATAACCGCAGTAAGACCTTCCTTAATGTCGTCACCCGTCAAGTTATCTTCTTTCTCCTTGAGAAGGCCATTCTTGCGTGCGTAATCATTAATAACACGGTTAAGCGCCGTACGGAAACCGACTACATGCGTACCGCCATCTGGCGTAAGCACGTTATTCGCGAACGGTCGCATCGTCTCCGAGAAGGAGTCGTTATACTGGACCGCTACCTCGACAACGCTATCTTCAATCTGTTTCTCAACATAGAAGATATCATCCGAGACTACTTCCTTACCCTGATTCAAACGACGAACATAGCTCTTAATACCGCCCTCAAAGTAGAAGGAATCGCTCTTACCCGTACGTTCATCATGAACAGAGGTTAAAATACCCTTCGTTAGATATGCCTGGTGGCGAAGATAGTTCACTACCCAGTCATAATCAAAAGTTACCGTCTCTTTAAAGATTGCCGGATCAGGATAGAAAGTAATACTCGTACCCTGTTTATCGGTCGAGCCCGTCACCTCAATCGGCTTGACGGTTTTACCAGTGTCAAACTCGATATGGTTAATCTTGCCGTCACGATAGACCTCGGCAATCATATGCGTCGAAAGCGCATTCACAACCGAAGAACCTACGCCGTGAAGACCAGACGAAACCTTATAACCGCCACCGCCGAACTTACCGCCAGCGTGAAGCACTGTTAATACTGTTTCTAGTGTCGACATTTTTGTCTTTGGGTGGATATCTACAGGGATACCACGACCATCATCATCTACACGACAGCCACCATCATTAAGGAGTGTAACCTTAACATGAGTAGCGTATCCGGCGATTGCTTCATCGATCGAGTTATCCGCAATCTCCTTGATAAGATGATGTAGGCCATCAAAACCAGTAGAGCCGATATACATACCAGGGCGCTTACGCACTGGCTCGAGACCCTCCAAAACCTGAATTTCGGACGCATTGTACTCTTCGTCGGCCCCACCGGACTTCTTAGCTGCAGCCATTTTTATACTTACCTCTACTTTTTGTTATTAACATAATTATTTTATCACGCTCGTCCCCAAAAATCAAGCCTAAGGCCCCTAAAATCGCTTCTAAGGCCCTTCTGACCCAAAAACCATATATTTACCCATTTTTTCGGCAAAAGGCCGCTTTTGCTTGGCCTCACCGCGTCGCGATTATCGCCAGCGCAAAACCGTGCCGTCTTCTTCTTCAGTCTTCTTGACGGTTGCCGTTTGTTGCGCCGCCGGCTCCTCAGAGCTTACGACGTTCTGATTATGATGAATCTTTACACCTTGCGCAAAGCCATCTTCATCTTCTTTGTCATTAGTAACACTAGTTACACTCTCTGCCGAAGCCTGCTCAACATTCTTCTCGACTGCCGCCGCCCAAACCGAACCGCCTGCTTCATTTAGAATTTCATCAGCCGCATCCTCTGTTGGTTGAGCCTTTGGTGTCGGTGCTGGCGCAGGAGCTGGGGCCGGAGCCTCCTCTGGCAACGGTGTAGGCGCAGGAGCCGGAGTCTCTTGAACCGGGACTGGAGCAGGAGCAGGAGCCGGCGTCGGCGCTGGCGCAACTCCCTGCTTCTCGCTTAATACCTCTTGCGCTTCCTCTTTAGCCTTCTTATTCAAATCCGCTTTCTTCTCTAGCCAAGCATCCAAGAAGTTCTTCTTTGGTTTCGGCTCAGCCGGAGCTGGCGCACCCATAGCAGGGTCCATAAAGGCCTCTTCATTCTCCTGCTCTGCTTTCTTTTCATCGGTAGCAGCCAAGCGCTCTTCAATCTCCGCTTCCACCTCTGCGCGCGGACGACCATGCTTAGATAGCGCATACTCACGCATCCTCTTCATTAACTCCGCGTTCCCCTCGCCCATCGGAGGTAACGTACGCATCGTAAACGGCGCGGTTGGCGTATCAAACATCATTACCGTCGCAATCCAGTTAAAGTTTGGCTGCTTATGGAGATCCTCCGCCGTAAATACTGGCGAGAATGCCTTTTCCATCAACTCCGCATCCGTCACACCAATACGACCAGACATAATCGTACCGACGTTACCAATAATTGCTTCGCGGATCTTATCTGTTAGCTGCGTCATGAACTGGTTAGCAAGAACAAGGTTCAGACGATATTTACGGGCTTCCGATAGGATTGACTCAAAGCTCTCTGTTGCGAAGTTCTGGAACTCGTCTACAAAGAGACAGAAATCGACACGATCATCCTCTAGCGTATCGGCGCGGCTCATTGCTGCCGCCTGAAACTTCATGACGAAAATCATACCTAGAAGCTGCGCGTTCAACTCACCCGTTGTACCCTTGGAGAGATTAACCAGCAAAATCTTCTTATTATCCATGATTTCGCGAATATTGAAGCCGGATTTCACCTGGCCCAAGATATTGCGCATCATCTTATTCGAAAGGAATGGACCCCACTTCGAGACGAACCAGCTCGTCACCTCACCCGCATCGCTAGACTTCTGTGAAGCCGGGAACTCCTTCGTCCAGTAGTCATAGACTGTCTTATCCGTTACATACTTTAACTTTGCCTTCACGAACTCTGGATCAATGAAGCAGCGTGGAATATCGATGAAGGTGCCACCCTCAGGGTCGCTCATCAAGAGAAGCGCCGCATTGCGGAACATGTGCTGTGCGCGCGGACCAAAGATACCCTGGTTCCCCGGATCGTACAGCGAAGTAAGCATATTAATGCCTTCCTGAATGATAAAGTCCTTCTGGTCCTCGGTCTGGAATTCAAACATGTTCATACCGACTGGGTTATCCATGCTACCCGGCTCGAATAGAATCACATCATCCATGCGCTCCTGTGGCACGCGGCTAAGAAGCCACTCTACAGCATCACCGTGCGGGTCAATAAAGCAGAACCCGCGTCCATCGCACATATCCTGATAGGCCAAGTTCTCAAGCAACACAGATTTACCGGAACCCGTAGCACCAATCGCATAAGTGTGACGGCGGCGATCCTTCACCTGGAGGCGAATTTCCTTTATCTCGCCACGGAACTCGTTAACACCCAGCAACAAGCCCTCTTCTGCAAGCTTTGCCGGACCATCCACTTGCTTGGTCGCCTGACGCTCAACCTGGCTAGTCGGAATCGCATTCTGGCTCGGTAGATGGAAGATACTCGCTAGCTCAAGGCTGTTCAAGATAATACTTTTTCTCGTCTGTGGGAACCAACGCAATATATAATTACGTGCCAAATCCTTCGGATTGGCCAAACAGTCATATTTAAAGCCGTTATACTGCGGCAGATCGAACTGCGAAAACACCGAAATCACGCCGCCAAGGATACCCTCTGCGCGCGCCTTCGTTTCCGAGCTCGCAATCACGCGAATGCAAGTCTCAAAGCCTGGGTACTTCGTCTTATCCTCAATGCGCTGAATCTCCTCTTGCTCAAGGTTAGTTAGCGCCTTATCTTTCGCATCTTCCCACTTCTGATGTTCATCTGGCGGCTTCCATAATGCCTCCGATACGTCGGTCACAAGATTTCCCGCGCTGTCCGCCAACCTGCCCAGCAAATTCGAGGCACTGCTGGATTTTTTACCTTCCTTTATTGCTTTTACTCGGTCGAGTGATTTTTTTACCCAGCTACCGTCCGTCGGGCGGATCATGATTTGAAGCGCTATGCCATCACCTTTTTTCGCCATCGACAATGCATTAATCAGACCCAAGCTCGCGTCGCGCTTCGTATCTTCATAAGATGCAATTGGATAGAAGAACTCCTTCTTGAACTGAAATTCGCCACCCGTCACGCCCTGAATCTTGCCCGTCTCGCTAAAGAAGTTCGGATCGTCAACTTCCTCAAGACGCGCCGTCGGATACGCCGCCGTCACCGCCTGCTTGATCGTATCTGTTAAGACCGCTGGCACCACCGCATAGTACTTAATGAAGCCATTATGCGCCACAATCTCAAAGCTAATATGCTTCTGGCCATAAATCTTTGACTTTATTCCCTTCGTCAAAGTTGACGCAATAATGCTATACATCACCTGTGCTTCGGATAGCTGCTCGCCAACCACCTCACGCTCATCGCGCCCGTTCACCTGGACATCATCCGTTGATGGCGGCAGATGAATTACCATCGGTACCATTTTAAGAGCGCGCGCATAATTCTTGCGATTCCTCTGCTTTGAGATAACAATCTTCAAAACCACAAAAATCACCACCACGACAACGACGATACTAATAGCTAGAACAATCAGACTACTTGGTATTTCCATCCGCATTCCCACCGTTTAGGCCATCACCCTTATTTCGACCAAAAATCTTCGACATAAAGTCCCATCTGTATTCGCCCATCCGCTTCGCTGCAAGATACGGATCATCCATATTCTTGCTCGACATCGTTTCTTCAACCACATTCCCATATGCAACCGGCATCTTTTCGGCATCACGCGCAACGGGAATAGCCTTTATCTTCTCAAACAGCTCATCTCCGTCTTTCGTCGACTCGCCGTCTGCTGGTTCAGCCTCTTTTTCAACCTCTGGCAAACCCCCTGGAGGAGTCGGCATCTCAATCATATTCTCAGCATTCTCAGCCACAGCCTGAGGTTCAACATCTTGCGGCTGCTCTGGATTAATGGGCGCATTTTCAGCAAAATTCGGTGGCGTTATCATCCCCTCTGGCGGCAATGGCAATTCAGCCCCAGGCGCGCCCGGAACACGATCCCCCTTAACAGGAACCCCTGCTATACCTCCCGAATTATTCATAAGCTTTATTATATCACATTACGCGACGTCAAGAAACAAAGTAATACTTCCAAAAATACCGTCAAGAGCACCTCCCAAACCGACACGCCACCAAACGAGCCAATCAACATAATCATCACTGGCGCGAGTGCAAGAACTAGGCCATAGCGCAGGCATTTTTTGTCGAGATTTTCAGACTTTTTTGCCGGATGCAAGCGTCCGTAAAACATAAAAAAGAGCTTACAGATAAGCACTGCAAGCCCTAAGAAGAAAACATAGGTTGTTGTAAAAAATAATAAAACACCTAAAGGCCCCACCGTACTCGGCGAGGTAAGAGAAACCATTGCCAGAAGAACCATTGCGGCACAAACGCTCAGAATTAGTAGCAACTTAGTCATAAGCGAATTATAGCACAAAGTGCCGTGTCCTGCCCTTATGTTAAGCCATGACTAATCACCAGAAGCTTATGCTAATGGTTCCCCCGACAAGAAATTCCTGAAGCTAAAGGTAGAGGGGATTATCCGGCAAATATATACATTACTTAAAGCCGCAATCCTTATTCCCTACCTGTTAGCTAATTGACCGCCTCTCGTATAGAGAGGCATAGTCCTTGTAAGTTTCCTCCAATTCTCTATTTTGGGTATCAATGTGCTAGAACTGGTTTGATCCTTACGCGCTCTACGCTCCTTAACTCTCGTTAAGTTTTGGCGGAGCTTAGCTTACTCCTAGTTGTAATTTATGGCTAGAAATAAGCTATTACTACGCCAAACTACACCGCTATGGCCCCATTTCCTTTTGAACTCCATTTTTATTTTGATTTTTGCTTGTTTTTGTGTTTATTCAAGCATGCTTTCACTATAGCAAAACCCACCAGAAAAGTCAATAATTCGAGCAAATATTTTATAGTTATTTTTACAACAACCACCCTTCTTCCAGATACGGAGCGTCCAAAATTCTATTGTATTTTTTACAACAGGCCATAAAGACAATGGTCCTATTTTCTAGTTCAGCTTCATAAAAATCATACTCAGATCTTCGCATTTTACTATTCAAAAATTGGGCCGAGTTTTAATTAATTATTCGAACAATTCTTTTCCACTTTTTCACAAATTTCATGTAAAAATTACAACGCTTTTGTTATTGACACTAGCATTATGGGGGCTTATTATAAGAGTAGCTTTTGAACAAAATCTTTGCACAAAAGCCAAAAACAAAAATCGATTCCAAAATAACTCCACACTCCACACAAAAGGATCGGTTTTACTCGCAGTTACCGATCCTTTTTCTATGTCTCGGAATGTGGAGTTTGTTCTTATAAACCAAAAGACCGCGCGGCTTCCCCGCCGGTCTTTTTATTTCCTTACAGTGTTTTCTCCGAATGTTTTGCCACGAAGATAAAAGCTGATAGATCGGTATTTTCTTATCATCTCATATATTTGAAGAATAAAATTGTCTAGATAGGTATTTTCTTCTTGCCTTGCGCTATTCCTGATAGAGCAATGGCAAGAAAAAATGCCTAGATAGGCAATTTTAACTTCAAATGGTGGAGCTGCCGGATACTGCCTCCGGGTCCGATAAATCTCCAAGTATACATTCTACGAGCATAGTTCATTCTTTTAATCTCGACTTACCTCTTAGGCTGGAATAAACAAAACCTAAAAGCGTCATGGCTAAATTTTCGTGCTAAACTCTGCCAAAAGCTCAGCCTTCATACCAAGTGTATAATACCGAAATCACGCTATGGTATCTCGAGTGATTCGACAAGATCTAAAATATCAAGATCTTAGGCGTAAGCTGGCATGTATGCCACATGCTTACTAGCAGTTTTTTCTGCATTTACTACTGTACTTACGGTACAACTCGACTCGCCTGCATACTGTTAATAAACCGTCTAAACTTTGTCAGCCCCAGACTTAACAGAGATTTTATCATACTTAAGCTTCTCTTTCAATCTGATAGCAATTATACTCCCGCCATGACTACTTCAAAAACCTACTCAGCTATACCTATCGGCACCGGCGCAAAGCTGGTTACTATCGAGTGCGACAGCGTAAAAGGACTGCCCACTCTCGAGATAATCGGCATGGCCAATAAAACTATCGAGGAGAGCCGCGAGCGTATCCGTTATGCTATCCGCAACTCTGATTTCTTCTTCCCCAGTAAGGGTAAAATCACCATCAATCTCGCCCCTGCCAGCCTCTTAAAAACCGGCAGTCATCTCGATCTGCCTATCGCCATCGCTATTTTGGCGCATTCTAGGCAGTTTCCTGAAAAAGACACACAAGATCCCTTCTTTATCGGCGAACTGGCCTTAAATGGCCAAATACGGCCGGTCCGCGGCATCATTAATTCCGTCGAATTAGCCTTAAAAAGGCACTTCAAGCGCATCGTCATTCCGTCTGCAAATTTTACTCAAGCTAGTCTAATCGCACCCAAAGAAATTCTAATTCCGGTCAATAATTTACGCGAGCTTTGGCAGATTATTTGCGAGCAACATCCAGTTATCCACCCTGCTGTTGTAAAAAATACACAAATAGATATAGCCACAAGCACTTTCGACCGAATCATCGGCCAAAGCCAAGCCAAACGCGCCCTAACCATCGCCATTGCCGGTCATCATAACATCCTTCTGACTGGCCCGCCTGGCACCGGCAAAAGCCTCCTTGCGAGTACCATCCCCAGCCTCTTGCCGCCTCCTAACCACGCCGAGATCGTCGAGCTCACCAAAATTCAATCCCTCATCTCCGACCACGCCTCACTCTGCACACGCCGCCCGTTC
>JAEEGL014364127.1_pt1 | contig 12096 bp, 6 predicted proteins | sample 9134231 | NCBI WGS metagenome assembly JAEEGL01 (sample SAMN16246548, study PRJNA631951) | gut metagenome | biome: gut microbiome; feature: rumen; material: fiber-attached | host: Bos | place: Iran: Karaj | collected 2018-10
CATCAGGCTGGCTTCGAGCTTGCAGAGGCGCATGATGCGGTTTGCCTGCGTGTCGAAGTTCATGTCGGCAGGGGTAGGGGAGATGAGCACCTGATGCTGGCGTGCTGTCAGTTCCAATTGACTCTTGAGCGTAGTGATGCCGTCTGGCAGATAATATGCCAGAAGCTGACTTGCTTTGTTGTCAGAATGTCGGATGATTCCAAGCAGCAGATGCAGGGGCGACACGCTGCCGCAATGAAGGCGGCTGGCCTCTTCTTTGCTGAAGTTCAACACGTTGAATGTATCGGGTGAGAAATTTGTCGTCATCTACTTAATTTACCATTTAACCATTTACAATATACCATTTGCCTTTGTTCTACAAATGTTGTGCCAAACGCAATTAATTAAGGGCAAAGATACAAAAAAGAATGGGGAGGGGATTAGAAGTCTTCTGAGGAACAATCTGTGTCGCTGGCAGATTTGGTGGCTTCTTCTATCGCCTCGTCGTAACCGCTGAGGGCATTAAAAGCGGCAAAGAAGCCTATACGTCCGGACATGGGCATTTGCGGATGCTTCTTCGAAACGTGGTGCGGCAGATTGATGATATCGTCGTAGGCGTTGGACATAGAGCTTACTACTTGGCTTTTACGAGCTTACGCCCATTATGGATGTAAACACCCCTTGGCAATTCGCAATTTGACGATTGGCGATTTATAATTTGCCGTCCGCTGAGGTCATAGACAGCCTCGCCATTTTTAATTTTTAATTTTTCATTTTTAATTTCATTGATGCCGTCTTCTATGTCGCTGAACTTCACAGGTATGGATTGGATGCTGGCATCTTTAAGTTTGAGGTATGCTTGGTTGGGCGTGAGTTCGGAACCTGCGAAAGCATAGAAGCCAGGCACGTCCTCAATGCCCTGCAAGGTGAGGGGCGACCAATCGCTCCCCAATGTGAGGGGTCGGAAGAGGCCGGTGAGGGCAGTGGCGGAGGAGGGGCGTGCAGAGAAACCCTTGTCGAAAGCGAATGTGACCGTTTCGCTCTCGCTCCTAAGCACTACTGGCGTGCCTGCTGGGATGGTATCGTTTACGAGAGTGAGAAGAAGGAAGCCTGTTTCGCCAACCTTGAGTGCAGGGGCAAGTGTTTTACTGCCATCGACTTTTTTGTCGATGATGGGCAGTAGGATGTCTTCTTCGTCATCATTCTCTCCCTTTTCCAGGATATATGCCTTTGCATTACTGACAATTGCATCGTATGGTAGGCAGAGGGTTGTGTAGTAGCTTTCGCCGATGGGTGTCATTGGCAGCGAAGCGTTAGGCACGGCTTCTGCGATAATCAGCGAGCCGAGGTCGGTTCGTGCAGCATCTGTTTCCCAGACTTGCAGGTAGCCGTGTGGCCCGCCGTGTGTGTTAATGTAAAAATTATTCTGTCCGTTGAGGCTGAGCGAGAAGCCATTGTTGTTTTTATGAACCGTCCAGCGAAAGTCGCCTTCGCGCAGGACAGTATTCTTGACATTCTGTACGCCTTGCACGGAGGTTGAGGTGCCTTCTACGTTCATCGAGTAGTCTTCGCCGAAGAGTCTGTTGACAATCTTGAACCCCTCAACAGGGTTGCCAATGAAAGCCCATTGGTAGGCATCGCTGGCGCGGACGATGTTCGTTGCATATAGCTCTGTCTCAGGGTATTGCTCTTCGGAATCTTCGTCGTAGGCATGGGGGTGATAAGGTTCGCGGTCTTCCCATCCGAAGTAGCGTTGCAGCTGTCCTGCCTTGAGGTTGTACCAGTACCTTGTGGTGCTGGTGGGGGAGGATACCTTAAAAGGGGCACTACTTGGCCATCTGACCGTCACTCTGACGGAAGAACTTGTGATGGTCTTGGGGTTGTAGGTGTAGGTGCAGAAGTCGCGAATATGCTCTTCCGGAAGAATGGCGTCGCTTCCTCTCTCACAAACGGCTGTCACTTCGCCCACCTTCTTTGCATTGAAATAGAGGTTGAACGTTACGTTGATGTATGGCGAGGGAGCCTCTACGTTCCATACGTAGTTCATGTTGGCGGAGTATTCAGCCACAGGGCCGTTTGTGCCGCTGTTGACAGTCCAGTAGGTCTTGGCGGCAGATTCCCAATTGCCTGACCCGTTGGCATTTGTGGCGCGAATGGCGTACTTCCCTGCGCTGTTCTTGAAGAAGACCTGTGCCTCCCAATCCTTGCGCTTGCTGCTTGCGTCTGTCCTGATGCAGCCAGAGTTGAAGTTGACGCTGCCGTTGGTTTGTGTGGGGTTGGTGAAGTAGGAGTTCAGGAGGTTGAAGCCGTATGTGTATGTCGCTCCTTCCACGCGAGAAAAGGTGAAGATGCCTGCGCTCATTTCGTCGCTGGTCAGGTGGCCGTCGCTGGTCAGGTAGTATTTTGTGCCGCTGTAGTTTGTCGTGATGCAGTACTGGCTGCCGGCATTGATGTCGCCCAGGGCGCGAAAGTAGTCGGCATGTGGCCCTGCCTTCGAGTTGTTGGCGATGAGGGCATTGGTCAGCGCCTGTCCTTTAACCTGATAATTGCCCGACGCGTCCTCGCCAGCGAAGTCCATCAGAATGATGCCTGTTGCGCCTGGATTATTGGCCAGATAGTTAATGACCACAGGGTTCTGCGTCTGTGCGTTGTCGCGATAGCCGTCGCTTGTGGCAAGCGTGTAGCTCAGTATGCTTTTGGTCTTGGAATAGCCCGAAGTCTGGTTGACGACCCACAAGCCAGGGTTGGTGTTCTCCGATGTTGAGAACTGCAACATTCTCTGTATGCTGGAGGTCTTGGTGGCAGGAGCGCCGCTGGCCGAAACATCGTAGTAGTCCTGGATATAGAGCGGTCCTTCTGTGCCTATGCCCTTAATCTTGCCGCCCTTCTGGTTATTGAAGTCCGCGCTGAAGCCCCAGCCTGTGATGTAGCCTCCGATGGGGTTCGTGTCGTAGGTGTCGCGGCTGAGAATGATGAGCTTGCCGCGCACGTCGCCCAGCTTGGCCATCGGGTCGAAGTTCACGGCGTGGCTCTTTGTGGGTTCGCTGCTGAGCAGTTCCTTCATCTTTGTGCCCCAGTTGCTGTTGTTGCTGTCGGCTTCAGATTCGTGACGCATAATGACTATGCACGTCTCTGTGGGGTGGCTGTCCAGAAGGCCGCAGAGGGTGGAGAGGGCGTCGTTCATGTAAAGATTTGTCGAGATGATGCCGTGGTAGATGCGTAGGTTTGAGCCATCGACGGCAGGTCGGAGGTCGAAGGCGCGGATGCCGCTGTTCCATTGCTCCGTCAGCGTCTTGTCCTGTGTCTTGGCGTATGTGTTGCCGCTCACCACGACATAGACGTTGTTCACGCCGTGCCCCGTTCCCGCGTCGTGGGAGCCTGGGATGGAGAGCTGGCTCACGAAGGTGTTGTCGGGGATGCTGCCCATCCATGCGGCATTGTCGGCTTGCAACGGGAGAATGCCTGCCGCCTGCATCAAGCAGAAGACAATGGCAAGAAGTAAAGTCTTATATGTGCTGTTCATAAACATAATGGAATAGAGGTTATTCTGTTGTTTGCTCTGCAAAGTTACGACTATTTTCCGAAAGCACAAAGACATTTGGGAGATTATTTAAGATAGCTGTTCGCCAAGAACATTTTCTTCCAGCGCAGCATTCCTTTATTCTTTGCCTCCTTAGAAGAGATTTATCCGTAAAATCTGAGCCAATCCGTGTTCAAGATTTACGATTTAGTGGTTAGAGGTTTCATTTTTCACTCATTTTGAATTTATAAATTTTGAATTTTGAATAAAATTGTTGTATATTTGCAAAGCAAAATGGAATAATTGGCACGAAGTGCGCGAGTGTTTTATAGAGGATAAGGAATAAAGAGAGATATTGAAGAAGCTATGATAACAGGAGAAATAAAAAACCGTATTGATGCGATATGGGATACCTATTGGGTGGGCGGTATCACGAATCCTATGTCGGTGCTGGAGCAGATGACTTACCTCTTCTTTATGAAGCTGCTGGACGATGCGCAGATAAAGAAAGAGGCTGAGGCAAACATCTTGGGCGTGAAGGTGCCTAATCCTACTTTCAAGGAAGGGATGTGGCACAATCCTGACACAGATGCCGATGTGCCTTACAACCATTTGCGCTGGCACGTGTTCAAGAACATGGAGGCCACACAGATGTTCAACACCATCCGCAACGACGCTTTCTCCTTCATCAAGAACCTCAGCGAGGGCAAATCCTCTGCCTACAGCCGTTTTATGCGTGATGCGGTGTTTTTGATTCAAAGCCCAAGGACGTTGACCAAGATTGTGGATGGTGTGGACGGCCTCGATATGAACAACCGCGACGCGATGGGTGACGTCTATGAGTATGTCCTCGGCAAGATGGCGGCAAGCGGCAACAACGGCCAGTTCCGCACCCCAAGGCACATTATCCGTATGATGGTGGAGTTGATGCAGCCCAGCTTGAAGGACGACATTTGCGACCCTGCAATGGGTAGTGCCGGCTTTATTGTGGAAAGCGCCAAGTATATTGCGGAGCATTACAGGCAGGACTTGTTGCAGAAGGAGAACGCCCAGCGCTTCAAAGGTCCTATGTTTCATGGCTTTGATACGGACAGCACCATGTTGCGCATAGGAGCCATGAACCTGATGCTGCACGGAGTGGAAGAGCCTGATGTGGCTTACAGGGACAGCCTTTCGTCGAGCAACAATGATACGGAACGCTATACCCTTTGCCTGGCCAATCCGCCTTTTGCTGGCAGCATAGACAGCGAGAACACCAACAAATCCCTGCTGGCTGTCACCAACACGAAGAAGACGGAATTGCTGTTCGTCTCCCTGTTTGTCCGTATGTTGCAGACGGGAGGGCGGTGTGCAAGTATTGTCCCGGATGGTGTGCTGTTTGGCAATTCCAATGCTCATGTGGCTTTGCGAAAGGAGTTGGTAGAGAACCATACGCTTAGGGCTGTCATTTCTATGCCAAGCGGGGTGTTCCAGCCCTATTCTGGCGTCAGCACAGCGGTACTTGTCTTCACCAAGACGGGAGCAGGCGGCATAGACAAGGTTTGGTTCTACGATATGCAGGCCGACGGCTTCTCGCTTGACCAGAAGCGCACAGAGGTGGCAGAAAACGATATTCCTGATGTTGTGGCGCGTTTTCACAACTTGGAGGCAGAGGCAGAGCGAACTCGCAAAGACAAGTCTTTCCTCGTGCCTGTTGAGGAGATACGCCAGAACGACTATGTGCTCTCCATCAACAAGTATAAAGAGGTGGAGCGCGAGAAGGTGGAATACGAGCCTACGGAGGTCATTTTGGAGCGCGTAATGAAGTTGGAGGACGAGATTTCGGCAGCTGTCAGGGAGTTTAAGGAGAATTTCATGAAGTGACTATGGCAGAAATCAGAGTATTCATCAGTAGTGTGCAGGCCGAGTTCGCCGATGAGCGTCAGCGACTCTGCAACTATATCCGACAGGATGCCTTGTTGGGGCGTTTCTTCATTCCCTTCATTTTCGAGGAGCTTCCTGCCATCAACACCTCGGTACAAGAAGCCTTTCTCTCTGAGGCTGGACAGTGTGATATATACTTAGGACTATTTGGCGAGCGTTATGGCTACGAAGACGAAGAAGGCATTTCGCCCACAGAACGCGAATACGATGTGGCAACCCAGCAACATAAGCATCGGCTAATCTATCTGAAAAATGTGGCTGCACGCCAACCCAAGGAAGAACGTTTCATCCACAAGGTGGAACAGGATGTTGTACGTAAGACTTTTAGCGGCTACGAAGAACTGCGTACAGCTGTCTATACTTCGCTGGTTCGCTATCTGGAGGAGAAAGAGTATCTGAGGCTTCTACCTTTTGATGCTACGTTCCATCGCACGGCCACCCTTAGCGACATTGACCCAGCAAAAGTTGAGTTGTTTGTCAATCTGGCTCACGACCGTCGTAATTTCCCCATACCGTTCAGTGCTGGCATTCCTAAGATTCTGACGCATCTGAATCTGATGGCAGAGGATGGCAGACTGACCAATTCCGCCCTGCTGCTGTTTGCCAAAGACCCACAGAAATTCTTCCTGACATCGGAAGTGAAATGTGCTCAGTTTTACGGCACTAAGGTCGAAAAGCCAATCCCCTTCTATCAGGTGTTCCGAGGCAGCATTTTCGAACTGGTAGATCAAGCCGTCGGCTTTGTGATGGGGCATATTGATGCAAGGGTTGGCGACAGGTCTAAATCGACTTCGGTTAATGTTGACTATGAGTTTCCTGTAAAAGCTGTCACCGAGGCTATTGTAAATGCTGTGGCGCATCGCGACTACACCAGCAATGCCAGTGTGCAGGTAATGTTGTTCCGTGACCGTCTGGAGATCTTGAATCCAGGCACGCTGCCATACGGAATGACTATACCACTACTGTCTCAACTTCATTCCTCAGTTCCAACCAATCCTGTATTGGCTCACCCCATTTATTTGGCTGGCTATATAGAGCGTATGGGAACAGGAACCACCGATATAATAGAACAATGTGAGGCTATGGGATTGCCCACTCCTACGTTCAAGCAAGATAGTTTCTTCCAAGTGACGCTGTATCGAAAGCTGCAGAGAGAGCCAGCGACTTCCAAGTCGTTAAAGTCAAATGAGGCTGAGGTTTTAAATGCTAAGCAAAGGCTCATAATTGTTTACTGTCGTCTGCCAAGAACTGCTCGGCAAATATTGGCGCACGTAGGTCTTTCGTATCAGAGCAAAAATATAAAAAAATACATAACGGAACTGATAGATTTGGGCTATCTTAAAATTATAGATTCAAGTGTTAACGACAAACAAGTAACACTCTATGTAAAGGCTTGATATTATGCGATATAAATAATAATTTAATTGTTAAAAGTAACATTGGGAGTAACATTGATAGTAACATTGAAGTAACATTGATGGAACAATATTACTTTGTAAAGAAAAATGTGAGTACAAACTGTCAGAGATAGTGTCAGAGATAGTGTCAGAGTAACTGTCAGAGATGTAATATAGAAAAATATGGACAAAGGTAGGTTGGTAATATAAGAAGTTAGGAGAAATACTTTAAGTAACCTATGGACGAGAAGGGACAATATATCAATTTCGAAAAATGACAAAATCCCTCGTCCCCAATTTTTAATTTTTAATTTTTACCAAACCCCTAACCTCTCACCTCTAACCCCTAATCTATTAATTTTTAATTTTTAATTTTGTAATTTCTTCGTTTATTCGTACCTTTGCACCTGAAACAGAAAGAAGAGCATAGATGAATTATAGTATCCTCATTACCGGAGCCAGTGGCTTCATCGGCAGTTTTATTGTGGAAGAGGCCTTGAAGCGGGGCTTCGAGACCTGGGCAGGCGTGCGAGGCACGAGCAGTCGCAAATTCCTTCAGGACGAGCGCATCCACTTTGCACAACTCGATATGCAGAATCCCAAGAAGCTTCAAGGGCAGCTTCTCACCTATAAGGCTGAGATGGGCGGCAAAGGCTGGGACTTTGTCGTTCATGCCGCAGGAGCCACGAAATGCCTGCATCGCGAGGATTTCTTCCGCACCAATACCGAAGGCACAAAGAACCTCATCGATGCCCTTCGCGAGACGGACATGGTGCCCCGTCGGTTTGTTTTCCTGAGTAGCTTGAGCATCTTCGGAGCGATACGCGAGAAGCCCGTCAGAAAAGCGTCTGCCGACAATCCTTGGATTTATGCCCCCATCCTCCTCTCTGACGAACCCCAACCCAACACAGCATACGGTGAGAGCAAGCTGGCTGCCGAGCGATACCTGCAAGAGCAGCAGGACTTCCCCTACACCATTCTTCGTCCGACAGGTGTCTATGGCCCTCGCGAGCGCGACTACTTCCTTATGGCTCAGAGCATTAAGCAGCACATTGATATTGCCGCTGGCCTGACGCCGCAGGAAATCACCTTCGTCTATGTCCTTGATGTCGTTCAGGCCATCTTCAAGAGTATGGAAGCTTCGGAAGCTGAGGGAAAAGCCTACTTCCTGAGCGATGGAGAGGTCTATAACAGCCGCCGGTACAGCGACCTTGTGCAGCAGCATTTAGGCAATCCCTGGGTGCTGCACCTTAAGCTGCCGCTCTGCCTTTTGAGGGCTGTTTGCTGGGTGAGTGGCAAGATAAGCCGTTTGACGGGAAAGATGAACGCTTTGAACGACGACAAGTATCACATCCTCTCACAGCGCAACTGGCAATGTGAGATAGAGCCGGCCATCAAAGATTTCGGCTACGCTCCAGGGTGGAGCCTTGAAGAAGGCGTGAAGGAAAGCATCCGCTGGTATCGTCAGGAAGGCTGGCTATAAGGTAAAAGCCCTGAGGATGCCTAACGCATTCGGGTTCCCGTGCGAGCCTCAACGACGTTGACCACATAGTCGCCCAGCTTCTCGCAATTATTGATGAGGTCCATGTAAATGGTGCCGATGGCGTAGGTGTACTTGTGGTTGTTGACGTCGATGATATTCTGTGACTTTAACTGGTCGCGGAAGTTATTGATTTCCGTTTCCGTGTTGTAGCACTTATAGACGTCGAAGTAGTCCTTACGTCCCTTTATCAGTTGGTTCATCTGTGTCAAGGCCTGGTTCGTCAGTTCCATCATCTGATGCAGGTGAGCGTACTGCTCTTCGGTGAAGTGTTCCTTCTTGCCTTGCACCTTCATGTTGATGGTGTGCGCCATGTTGTAGCACGCATCGCCGATGCTTTCCACTTCTGATATTTCGCGGAGCATGGCACGTATCTTGGCCTTTGTCTCGTCGCTCAAATGGGCGTCGCTCACCTGGTCGAGATATTCCGCAATGCTGATTTCCATGTTGTCGGCTATGTCCTCGTACTTCTCAATGCGGCTGAAGAGTTTGTTGAACTTGTTCTGGTCTTTTTCCGTAAGCAGTTCGCACACCATGCCGAACATGCGCTGGATGCGGTCGCTGAAGGAAGCTATCTCCTTGTGCGCCTCGAGGACGGAGAGCTCGGGAGTCTTCATGATACCTGAAGTGATGAACTGCAGATGGAAATCTTCCTCCTCGCCCACGTTCTTGGGCTTGATAATCCAGCAGACGAGCTTCTCTATCTGGGGGATGAACCAGATGAGCAACAGGGTGTTGCTGATGTTGAACGCAGAGTGGAACGTGGCAAGTGTCACACTGGCCTTGATGGCGAAAGTCGGGTCGTCGGTCGGCATTTCGGGGTCGAAGCCTGAGAGATGGCAGACGACCTGGAAGAACGGCTTCATCAGCAGCAGAACCCAGAAGACGCCCACGGCATTGAAGCTCAGGTGGGCGAAAGCTGCACGCCTGGCCTGCGTGTTGGCCCCCATTGCCACGATATTCGACGTTATGGTCGTACCGACATTCTCGCCCAACACGAGCATCACGCCCTGGTCAATCTGCAGTACGCCCGTAGAGCACAGCATCATGGTGATGGCCATGATGGCTGCCGAGGACTGTACGCAAAGCGTCAGGACCGTACCGATGAACAGGAAGAGCAGCGACACCAGGAAGCCGCCTCCCGAGAATTCGGCAAAGAAGGTGCTGATGGCTTCCTTCGACGCAGGTTCATCCACCAGCGAGAATCCCGTCTCCTTCAGTGTGGCCAGTCCGAGGAACAGGAACGCCACGCCGAAGAGGAAGTCGCCCACGATGCGGCGCTTCTTCATGTAAATCAGGATGATGCCCAGGAAGAATGCGGGATAGACGAAATCGGAGATGTTGAAGCCCATACCGAGCGACATGATCCACGCCGTCAGCGTCGTGCCGATATTGGCACCCATGATGACACTGATGGCCTGGACGAGCGTGAGCAAACCGGCATTGACGAAGGAGACGGTCATCAGCGTCGTGGCTGTGGAACTCTGCACTGCCGCTGTGACGCACATACCGGTGAGCATACCTGTGAAGCGGTTTGTCGTCATCGCACCGAGAACATGGCGCAACTGCGGACCTGCCATCTTTTGCAACGCTTCGCTCATCGACTTCATGCCGAACATGAGCAGCGCCAAAGAACCCAAAAGCTTAAAAACTACGAGCAAGGACATGGTTTTGGTATTTGGAATTAAAAATTAAAAATTAACAATTAAAAATGAACAATTAAATAGTTTTGGTTGAACATTCTTGATGCTGCAAAGATACAAAGAAAATTAAGAATTGAGGCGTAAGAATTAAGATTTATTTGCAAAAAAGCTCGTTTTTTCTGTTTGCAGGCATTTATCGTATTGTTTGGCGAAGTCAATCTTTGCCTTAGATGCGCTTGTGCTTACTTCATCAAGTCGCTGATGATGTCGTTAGAGGTGAAGATGCCTTCCCGAGTGAGGCAGAGGTGTTCGCCCTTGATGCAAAGGAGATTGCGTTTGATGTGAGGCGAAGCCATTGAGAGGCAATACTGGTGGTCTTCTGAGGGAAGTTCGTTGAGGGGAATGCCGCCAGAGGTTCGCAGGCGTGTCATAATGAACTCGTTGTAGAGTTCTTCGTCGCCAAGCACTTCCGTTTCGTGCGGAACGTCCTCTGTCGCAGCAATATAAGCCTTGATGTCTGGCAGGTTGGCGCGGCGGGAACGAAGTCCGTCGTAGGAGTGCGCACCAGCCCCAAGCCCCAGATACGGTTCGCTTTTCCAGTAGTTGCTGTTGTGGCGGGAATGATAGCCGGGAAGGGCGAAGTTGGAGATTTCGTAGTGAAGGAAACCCTCCTTTTCGAGCCGAGACATCAGATAGAGGTACATACTTCGCGAAAGTTCCTCGTCGGCTTCCCTGACGGTTCCTTTTCGGAGCATCATATCGAGCCTCGTCCCTTCCTCATAGGAGAGGGCGTATGCGCTAAGATGCTTGATTTCAAGGCTCAAGGCACTCTCCACGTCTCTTTGCCAGTCGCTCATCGTCTGCCCAGGAAGGCCGTAGATGAGGTCGAGGCTAATGTTCTGAATGCCTGCTTCCTTGCAGGCTTTTACGGCATCTGCCACCTGTTGGGCATTATGCCGACGACCAAGAAAGCCCAGCAGCTTGTTGTTGAAAGTCTGTGCCCCCATACTGATGCGGTTGACGGGTGTGTCGGACAGGGTTTTCAGCCACTCAGGAGTGACATCATCGGGATTGGCTTCTATGGTCACTTCTGTATCGGAATCGAGCGTGAAGTATCTGTTGATGGCGGCAAAGAGGCCGCTCAAGACGTTAGAAGGCAAAAGGCTTGGCGTTCCTCCTCCCAAATAAACCGTTCCAATACGCGTACCTTTTATATAATGTCTGCGCAGAGACATCTCGCGCTCAAGGGCATGGGCGTAGGAAGCCATAATGTCCTCACCAAGGGTGGTGGAGTAGAAGTCGCAATAGATGCAGCGCGACTTGCAGAAAGGGATATGGATGTAAAGGGAGGACAGAGGTGAGGGGTAAGAGGTTAGTTGTGGCATCTAATCTCCCATCTTCTGGAAGAGGATTTCGTAGAAGCAGGGATAGACGTTGCTTGAGGCGTTTGGCTGGCCTTGCGTATGCGGCACAATGAGGCGCACCTTTGCGATTTTTTCTTCCTCATTTTCCTGACGCCCGATGCGAATGTAGGGGAAGGGAACAAGCCAACCGCTGGGAACTGCGGTAGTGCCATAAACGGCATACATCGCTCCGCCTCCGTACAGCTCCGTATCAAACTCTGCGGAATAAGTGCCGTAGTTGTTGGAAATCTTCATGATGTCGGGGCTTGAGTGCCAATAGTTTACATCGTTTCGAAGCTGGATGCTGTCGCCCAAGATGTTGAACTCGATGAAGCGGCAGATAACTCTGGCCGTCTTGCCTTGTTCGAGCTTTTCGCCCGTGCCTTCGCGCACAATCTGCATATAGACGCCGGAATTGCTGAACAGGACATATTGGTTCCTCGACAAGTCGGTGACATAGCCCTGCTGCTCGAATTGTTCCTCTGAGATGGCTTCTATTGTGCCAACGTCGCACACAACAATTCCATCGGCATCTCGCACCACAATGTCGCGACTCAGGAAAGTCTTTATGGCGTTATATTCCTTTTCCTTCTGTTCAGCGTATGTTTCTTCGTTCTTGCAAGCGACGAAAATACTGGTCAGAAGCAGGATTGCAAGCAGTATGAAAGGCGTTTTCTTCATAAGGAAGTTA
>JAEEGL014367194.1_pt1 | contig 12096 bp, 7 predicted proteins | sample 9134231 | NCBI WGS metagenome assembly JAEEGL01 (sample SAMN16246548, study PRJNA631951) | gut metagenome | biome: gut microbiome; feature: rumen; material: fiber-attached | host: Bos | place: Iran: Karaj | collected 2018-10
ATTTTACTCCCTTTCCGCCCTAATGTCCACAGGGAATAAAAGACCTCTTCCCGATTGACCGCGGACGGTGTTTCTGCTAAGATAAAAACGATGCGTAAAGGGGGGAGTACCTGTGAGTATTTCCAATGCGATTTCGCTGCTCGGCGGGATCGCGCTGTTTCTGTTCGGCATGAGCCTGATGGGAGACGGACTGAAAAAGGTTGCCGGAAACCAGCTGGAGCTTGTGCTGTTCCGGCTGTCGAACACACCGCTGAAAGCCTTGCTGCTGGGAACCGGCGTCACGGCGGCGATCCAGTCCTCTTCCGCCACATCGGTGATGGTGGTCGGTTTTGTGAACTCGGGTATGATGGACATGCGGAGAGCGATTTCTGTGATCCACGGAGCCCTGATCGGCACCAGCATCACCGCATGGATCATCTGCTTGTCCAGCATCGAAGGCGCCGGATGGGTCTCCGTCTTTTCTACGGCTTCCATCTCTGCGGTCGTGGCGGTGATCGGGATCATCCTGCGCATGTTCTCCAAAAAGCAGAAACACCGCCACATCGGCGATATACTCCTCGGCTTTGCTGTACTGATGTTCGGTATGAGCACCATGAGTTCTTCGGTGTCTCCGCTGAGGGAGAGCAAAGTCTTTGTGAATCTGTTTACCAGCTTTTCCAATCCGATCATCGGCATTCTGGCCGGTATCCTCTTCAGCGCGGTGCTTCAGAGCGCTTCGGCCGCAGTTGGTATCCTGCAGGCTCTTTCCCTGACTGGTGCAGTCACGTTTGCGGAAGCCTACCCGCTGATCCTGGGCATTGCGGTCGGCGCTTCGTTCCCGGTGCTCCTTTCCGCAATGGGAGCCCGTGTGGAAGGACGACGGACCGCCTGCTCCTATCTGGCGATCGAAGTGATTTCCGTGATCCTCTGCGCACTGCTGTACTATGTCCTTGCCGCAGTGACCGAGCTGCCGTTCGAGAATCTTGTGATGTCTCCTGTGAGTATCGCCACGCTCAACACGGTCTTCCGGGTAGTATCCGCTTTACTCCTGGTCCCGTTCAACGGACTGATCATAAAGCTGATGCAGCGTGTGATCCGTGAGAGTGATGAAGAGAAAAGCCTCAACAAGGCCTTCAGCCGTCTGGACGAACGCTTTCTCGAGCACCCGTCTCTGGCTCTGGAACAGAGCCGGCTTACCGCCAACGATATGGCGCTCGCGGCCCGCAGCAACCTGACACAGGCGATCTCTCTCATCGACTACTACAGCGAGGAAGGGTTCAACGAGGTTCAGCGGCTGGAAGATCTGGTCGACCGCTACGAGGATAAGCTCGGAACATATCTGATCAAGATCAACTCCAACGAGCTGGATACGCGCCAGAACGAAAATGCAGCAAAGTATCTCCACTCTCTCTCGGATCTGGAGCGCATGTCCGATCATGCCAGCAATATCGCAGAACTGGCTCGGGAGATCCATGAGAAGAAGATCGTGTTCTCAGCCGCCGCGGGTCATGAGATCGAAGTGCTCACTTCGGCCTTGGGCGAACTGATGAACATGGCGGTCGAATCCTTCGTCTCGGACAATGTCGGACTTGCCTACCGTGTGGAACCGCTTGAGGAATGCATCGATATTCTCTGCGACACGATGAAGATCAACCATATTGAGCGCCTCAAGAAAGGGGAGTGCTCCATCAACGTGGGATTTGTCTTCAATGATCTGATCACCAATATCGAGCGCGTGGCGGACCATTGTTCCAACATCGCCGTCGCCATGATCGAGATCAAAGAGGACGCGTATGACACCCATGGATATATCATCGACCTGAAGGAGAAACGCTCCCACAATTTCGACCGCTACTTTGCGGAATACGCGGAAAAATACAGTCTGTAATTGAGATGTCATACGGAAAGCCGGTCCCTATGGGGCCGGCTTTCCGTTTAGCGGTCTTGTGTGACTTGTGTACAGATCGCACGAGTCCCTTTCGCGCGGGTTCTATCTCCGCGCCGTTTATGCTTTGATACTATTTGCAACCAATAAGCTGTGAATACCGACAGAAAAAGGAGCGGAAAAGAAACGGAACCGTCCGCTTGGTTGCATAATAATTGAATTATGTAACCTTAACTGATATAATAAATCGAATGAGTATGCCCGGCATGCTTACAGAAAAAACAGACCGTGGAGAGGAATAATTATGTCTCACGCAACAGTAGAAGAAAAACGCCTGAGAAAAGTGCTTCTGATCTTCTGGCTGGTGCTTATTGTCTTTTTCAGCCTGTGCCGGATCATAGCAGGTGGACAGTGGAACGGCAGCGCCTTCGGCCGGAAATTCTGGATTATCCTTCCGGTTGCAGCGGTGCTGCTGGCAGTCGTTTTTGCCCTCATTGTACTTCGGGTCAGGAAGGGAAAAACAAGCTATGTGTTCACACTTGTCGAGGCACTGCACAAATACCGGTTCCTGATGAAACAGCTGATCAAGCGCGATTTCAAAACCAAATATATGCGCTCGATCCTAGGTGTGCTGTGGAGTTTTCTGAATCCTCTGCTCATGATGACGGTGCAGTACATCGTCTTCTCCACACTGTTTAAAAACAACATCCCAAACTTTGCAGCGTATCTGATTATAGGAAACATAAGCTTCTCGTTCTTCAGTGAATCTTGCAGCCTAACGCTTAACTCTATCACAGGCAATGCGGGGCTCATCACGAAGGTCTATATGCCGAAATACATTTATCCCTTTACACGGACCGTCTCTTCCCTCGTGAATCTGGTGATCGCGCTGATCCCGATGCTCCTGGTCTGTTTGATCACGGGTGTGCGTTTTACCACGGCGGCTCTCCTGTCACCTTACTTCTTTCTGTGTTTGTTCATCTTCAGTTTAGGAATGGGCATGCTGCTCAGCTGTATCATGGTGTTCTTCCGGGATATCCAGTTCCTCTGGGGGATCCTCGTGATGATCTGGATGTATTTTACCCCGATCTTTTATTCCATCGATATCATCCCCGATGCAGTCCGGTGGCTGTTTCAACTGAACCCGCTGTATATCTTCATCTCCAGTATCCGCAGCTGCATCATGTACGGCACCGTACCGCTGCCCGGTACCTTCCTAAAGGCGGCCATTGCTGCCCTGGCAATGATGCTGGTCGGATCACTGGTCTTCAAGAAAGGGCAGGACAGTTTCGTCCTGTATCTGTGAGGTGCGGCTGTGAGTGTAATGATTGAAGTGGAAAACGTGACGATGCGTTTTCATATGAATACTGATAAGATTCGCTCCATCAAGGAATATGTGACCAAAGCGCTGAGCGGAAAAGTGAAATATGTTGATTTCACAGCGGTGGACCATCTCTCTTTCACGGTGGAGAAAGGTGAGACGCTCGGCATCATCGGGCATAACGGAGCGGGAAAGAGCACCACGCTCAAGCTGATTTCCGGCATCTATAAACCGTCTGAAGGAAAGGTGAAAACATACGGGAATGTGGTTCCTATGCTGGAGCTCGGCTCGGGTTTTGATATGGAGCTCACCGGACGGGAGAATATCTTCCTGAACGGAGCCATTCTGGGATACAGCGAGGAATACCTGAACGAAAAACTGCAGGAGATCATCGATTTCTCTGAGCTGGGGACCTTTATAGAATCTCCGATCCGGACCTATTCCTCCGGAATGCTGGCGAGACTGGCCTTCTCCGTCGCTTCGGTCGTCAATCCGGAGATCCTCATCGTGGATGAGATCCTTTCGGTCGGAGATTCCACTTTCCAGGAAAAGAGCCACCGGAGAATGATGGAAATGATGGGGGGAGGAACGACCGTGCTCTTTGTCTCCCATTCCATGCAGCAGATCCGGCAGCTGTGCAACCGCGTTCTGTGGATCGAGCACGGGAAAAAGATCCTGCTCGGCCCAACGGAGGAAGTCTGTGAAGCCTATGGGCAGGGGATCGCGTTACAGCCGGAAAACTGACCGAAACGGGGCAAGAAAACAGGAATGGAACATATCCTTCTGATATACCAGAAACTCATCCCTTCCGCAGTCCTTTGCGGGCATGTCCAATTGTCTTGGCTGGCGGAACAGGGAACAATCGAATACAGGCATGCGGAGGTCTATGATGTGACGGGAGAGATGCTCACCTGGGCGAACGTCATTGTGATCATCCGCGGCGCAATGGAGATGGACTGGCTCATCGCACGGTCGGCAAAGAAAGCTGGGAAGAAACTGGTCTATGTGCTCGATGACGATCTACTGAATGTTCCGCAGCACATTGAAAGCTCCACTTTCTATAACAGCCCGAAGACGCAGAAACTCATGCACAGGATCATGAGGCTTTGCGATGTTTTTGCCTCCCCGTCTCTCAATCTGATTGAAAAATACGGCGAAGAGTTCAGCGAAACAGTCCTGATTGAGGAGCCGTCCCTTGCACATGAGAAAAAAGAGCACCCGGAAAAGAAAACGGTCGACGTCTGCTTTGCCGGATCACTGGATCGGACAAAGGATTTGGAGACCTTGCTGACTGATGTTCTGAAAAGATTGATGGAAGAGTTCGGAGAGCGGATCAGCATCACCTTTTTCGGCGCCCGCCCTGCTATCGTGGATGAGTGCCATCTGCGCTATCTGCCTTATCAGATGGATTATACAGACTATATCGATGTGATGAGCCGGCAGGACTTCGATATCGGGCTGGCTCCGATGATCCCGACCGAATTCAGCCGATATAAGCACTACAATAAATATGTGGAATATGCGTCTTATGGAATAGTCGGCGTCTTTTCCAACGTGGAACCGTATACGCGTGCAATCCGGAACGGAGAAAACGGCTTGCTCTGCGAGAACACAGCGGATGCTTGGTATGAGGCGATCTCTTCCCTGGTCGGTCAGCCGGAGTACCTGAAAAAAATGCGGGAATGCTGCCAGAACGAAGCGGAAACGACCTATTCGCTGAAGACGGTCTCGGAGAACTACTACGAAGCTGTCTGTAAATGTGACCTCGTTCAGACCGGAAGACCGGTGAGAGGATTCAGCCTGCATCGACCGGGCTACAGGATCCGGCATTTCATCGCCCGCTGCAGGAGCTTTGCAGGCAGAGTGGTGCGGAAGATACTGGGGATCAAGAGATGAAAAAAATCATGCTTGTTTTCGGGACCAGACCGGAAGCGATCAAAATGTGTCCTCTGGTGAACGAACTGAAACAGAGAGAACTTTTCGAAACTGTTGTCTGTGTTACGGGGCAACATCGAGAAATGCTCCAGATGGTGCTGGACACATTTCAAGTGGTTCCGGACTATGATCTGTCCATCATGAAGGATAAGCAGGATCTGTTCGATATTACAGCTAATGTTCTCGGAAAGATTAGGCAGGTTCTGGAAAAGGAAAAACCGGATATCGTTCTTGTCCACGGAGACACCAGCACCACATTCGCATCTGCTCTTGCAGCATTCTATCTGCAGATTCCGGTGGGACATGTGGAAGCAGGCCTTCGAACCCGTAACATATACTCTCCATACCCGGAGGAATTCAACCGTCAGGCAGTGTCTATTGTCAGCAGGTTCAATTTTGCACCGACAGGGCTCGCACGAAAGAATCTTATCGAAGAGGGGAAAGATCCTGCAACTGTATATGTAACGGGAAATACTGTCATTGATGCTCTGAAAACGACAGTAAGGGAAAACTACTCACATCCGGAACTGGATTGGGCTGCAGACAGCAGGCTGATCCTGATCACGGCTCACAGAAGAGAGAACCTCGGTATCCCGATGGAAAACATGTTCCGTGCAATCCGGCGTGTTCTGGATGAGCATTCGGATGTCAAAGCAATCTATCCGATCCATATGAACCCTGTTGTTCGGGAGACTGCAAACAGGATACTGGGTAATGATGACAGGATCCATATCATCGAGCCCTTGGATGTTTTGGACTTTCATAATTTCCAATCAAAAAGCTTCCTTGTTTTGACGGATTCCGGAGGAATACAGGAAGAGGCTCCTGCATTGGGGAAACCGGTCCTTGTGATGCGGGATACGACCGAACGCCCCGAAGGCGTAGAGGCCGGTACGCTTCGGCTTGTTGGAACAAACGAAGAGTTCATTTATAAGAACTTTACAGAGCTTTTGGATAATGAGACCAGTTACCGGGAGATGGCACATGCGGCAAATCCGTACGGAGACGGTTTTGCAAGCAGGAGGATAGCAGATATCCTGCAGAACAATCTTTGATTAGTTGAGGAAACACGCAGATGATCAGAAGGCGTGATGTATTCAGCCTGAATAAATACAAGTCGGGACTGGCGAAACTGTTTCTGGTCGCTTCCCGATCTCCTTCTGTGGTGGTTATGGCACCTATGTTCACAGAAGAAAACGGGAAAGACGGATATATCCAAAGGATCCGTTCAATCGATGAACTGGTGCTGAAAGACCGCATCCGGTTTTATATCATGGGAGATCATCCGGAACTTGATCAGATTGTAGTCAAGAAGATCGATAATGATCATTATTACTTGGAATTCAACAGCGAAAACCTCGAACACATGCAGTATATAAACTCCCTTGCCTTTCGTTGCGGGACACTGTATGTACATAGTGTATATCGCTTTATGGCCGGGCCGGTCTCCCATATGATGCAAGGAATACTTGATGTAACAAATATCCGAATCTTTTGGGATGTCCATGGAGCCGTTCCGGAGGAATGTGTTCTCAACGGAGACCCGGGAATTGCTAAAGTCGCAGGTTCCGTGGAAGAAAAGCTCTTTCAGAAATCGGACGTTATCATATGTGTCAATGAAGCGATGAAAAACCATTTGAAAGATAAATACTTCAAAGCGACAAATGCATCATTTGTGATTCTTCCAATTATCGGGAACATTCAGCATGGAGCTATATATGCGACTTCCCCAAATAATAAAAAACCGGTCGTTATTTATTCAGGCGGACTGCAGGCATGGCAGAATGTCGAAGAGATGCTGAGAATTGCCATAGAAACAAAAGAACGATACGAATACCGTTTCTTTGTAGCGGACCCGAAGGCACTTGTTGAGAAGGCAGGGCGGGAAAACCTGGATGGTATTTCAATCCGGTCTGTAGGTCCGGATCAGATAGGAAAAGAATACGTGGGTTGCAATTACGGCCTGCTGCTTCGTGATGATATCGCAGTTAACAGAGTAGCCTGCCCGACGAAACTGATTGAATATGTAGAGAACAGAATCGTACCTGTATTAAAGAGCAAAAAAATCGGCGACTTTGAAAAACTAGGATTGAACTGTGTTCTCGAACAAGATTTACTGGATGGCAGACTACCGGATGAAAACATCCGGTTTGAGATGGCAGAGAAGAATCTTCTCTGTTTGGAAAGCATTAAAGAACAGCAAAACAGAGGAATAGAAGAAATAATCAGGACATTGAAACAGTAAATGAGGTTACTGTAGTTGTTGTATATGAGTAGTGGGGTTATAGAGTATGATTAATGGCTATGAATACAAGTATTATAGGTTTTTGGAGAAACGTAAAGAGAAATTTGATCTGAAACTGAGTGAAATCAATATGGAGTGCATCCCTGGGTTGGTTTCTGTCGTTTTGCCGGTTTTTAACGGAGATGACGTTGTTGAAAAATCAATACACAGTGTTATAGCCCAAACATATTCTGATTTTGAACTGATTATCGTAGATGATGGATCAACGGATAAGACTCCTGAGATCGTGGATTCTTTTGGCATTTTGGATAAGAGGATCCGAGTAATCCACCAGAAAAATCAAAAATTACCAGCAGCGTTGAATAACGGGTTTAAACTAGCTCGGGGTGAATTTCTGACATGGACAAGTGCTGACAATATCATGGGGGCAGATTGCCTTGAAAAACTTGTTGGGTTCATGAAGCGGGAGCCTGATCTTGCGATGTGCTTTGCAAACATTCAGGTAATTGATGCTGAAGATAATCCTATAAAAGAGAACGGCTGGTATCCGAGAGGAGAACAAACCGGAAATGTGTATCTGCCGAAAAACACTCTGAGACTTAACACGTATCCGGAGAATACAATCGGCGCTGCATTCCTTTACCGGAAAGCGGTTCCGTTTCTTATTGGCGGCTATGATACCTCTTTATATACGGTCGAAGATTACGATTACTGGATGCGGATCAACGATTATCTCAGTATAAAGCATGTTGATTTCAGCGAGACGGTCTACCAGTATCGTTTTCACGATAATTCACTCACATCAAAGGCAAAAGAGCTCAGAATCAACGAAACGAGAGATAAACTCTTATTGATGGAAGATTACAGAGAAGACTGGATCAACCGTCCTATCTGTTTTTCTTTTGACGATGCGGAACAGTCTCATGAGTATGAAGAACTTATTAAGAAAACAGGTAATCTTTGTCTTACGTATGAGGAGATTGCAAAGCTATGCCTGCCTAGAATAGGAGCATCTGTTGTTCAGATAACGGTTGACAGTTCCGATGTCCAGAATAAGCCATTACCGATGCTTTGCGAGGATGGAATTCGGGTATTAATCCAAATCGGAAAACAAACGCGAATAGATACAAGTGATTTTGATTTGTGCATCCGGATTGGTGATGATAACTGCTCGGGCAACTGGATCAGCGCTCAAAACAAAAAAGCTGCTATCGAAATCATTCAAATATTCTGCAAGTCCCGCTGGTTTTCAGAATTATCATCATATTCTTTGAAGCATACTAATTACGGGAAAGATGCAACGATTGTTCTTTGCACATATAAACGTACAGAAGCAGCGAAACAATCTCTCGAGGCAATGCTTAACCAGGATTATTCGGGAAAATATGAGATTCTCGTGATTAATAATGATCCGGAAAACCGGGAAATGAAGGACTTTACAGACGGTATAGATAGTACCGACAGAATCGCTGTCAGGTATTTGGATTGCCCTTATCCCGGACTGTCTGCTGCAAGGAATTTTTCCCTTTTCTCTGCAGAAGGTGAGATAGTGCTATATGTCGATGATGATGGGATTATGGCAAATGACTGCCTCCGAGAGCTGATTTCATCCTTCTCGTTACATCCCGAAGCGGATGTTATTGGAGGACAAATACTCCTGAATCATCCTGAGAGATTCAGCTCCGTAATACTCCCAGGTTATGAATCTATCTGGAGTGAGAAAAAATTCGAGAAGGATCAATACTTCAATGTAAAATATGACTATGATTTCCCATATGGTTGTAATTATGCAATCCGTCGGAGCGCGTTGCGGGAACTCGGGGGATTTCGTGTCAGTTATGGCCGAAACGGAAAAGATTTCTCCGGAGGAGAAGAGATAGTATTATCTCATTTGGTATGGAAAAACGGACGACAAATTGGAATCAATCCGTCCGCTGTTGTTATACATGATGTTGACCCATCGCGTTATTCACTGAACCATGTCAAAAACACTCTCAGGGCATCCAGACTTACGAACAGAATCATGAAAATGGATCTGTATAAACCATATGATCTGGAAATGTCAGAAGAGAAAGCTCTTCTGAAAATGGCTGAGAGTAAAATGAAGCAGATGCGTGATGAGAACGTCGATAGAACAGATTTGAGGTATCTCTACTGCGTTTACGACATAGATGCCACTACTGAAGCAATCCGGATGGGTAACAGAGATATTCAGTTGATGGCGGCAGTTCCAATAGAGGAAGAACCAATAGAAGTAAATCCTGCAGACGAAGAAGAAAAAGTCGTTCTGTCGGAGACAGCAAATGAAAGAACTTCGAATAATACTGGTGAAACTATATTGGTCGGCCCCAGAAGAGGCAGGCTTAATAAAATTGTATGCTTTATCATCAGGGTTTTCAGCGGAGTTTTTGGAAAAACAAAAGTCGGATACAGGCTTAGAAAACTGGAAGCCAGTATAATGAGAGACGGTCTTAGAAAAACATGGTTTGATAAAGCTCCACATTTGAGGAAATACAGATATTATCTGTGGCAATCGATAGAAGAGAATCAAAAAATCGCAGATATCACACGCCAATATATAAATGACAGATTCCAGGAAACAGCAGTACAGACGGAGAGGATGATTCGAGAACAGTCTTCAGCCCTATTAAACAGCAACCGAATTACAACGATAGGCTTTGAGAACGTCGAAAATAGAATTCGACTTGTCGAAGAAAAACAGGTCGTTCTCTCTGAAGCGATAGACAGGCTTATTTCTCGGATAGAGGAGGATAAAAAAACACATAAGAATAAAAGAGACGACATAACAGAGAGTATCGGTCAGATAAGAAGTCAAATTATCCAACTCAATAAAGATATCTCGGAGATTATAAATCATCTGGAGAGAAGCACTGCAAACCAGGTCACGCTGCTGAATAAAAGTCTGTCAGAAAGCATGGATCATCTAGATCAAACAATAGCAGAAAGTATTTCCCCAATCCGAACGGAGAGCAAGGAAATCAATGAAGGCATTGTGCGTAATCAGAATCTTATCAGAGATCTTAAGGACTATGCTTACGATATTGAGCAACGATCAATACGGATGCAGGGGCTTGAGTTGATTAATCAACTTCGCCAAAGAAAGAAGATCCTGTTCGTCGGAACGGCAGAACACAAAAACATTGGAGATGCAGCAATCACTCTCGCTGAACAGAAACTGTTTCTTGAACAGTTCCCTGATTATTATCAGGTCGAAGTATCAACATATGAGTTTGCTGCAAAGTTCAGTTTTCTGAAAGCAATCGAAAATGATGATGACTTAATTGTAATCCATGGTGGAGGGAACATCGGAAGCCTCTATAGAGAGGAGGAAGAGTTGCATAGAAAGGTCATAGCAGCTTTTCCAGACAAGACAATCCTGATTATGCCTCAGACCGTTTATTTTGAAGACTCGAAATCCGGATATAAGGAATTGGAATTATCAAAGGAAATATATAATAAACATGGGAAACTGAAAATCTATACAAGAGGAGAAACTAGTCTATCTGTAATACATCGGTTTTTCCCAAATGTCGAAGCGGAAGTCAGACCTGATAGCACGATAATACTGAACAGGACACAGGAGAGCGCAAGAAAAGGCATATTGTTGTGTCTTCGGAACGATAACGAGAGCATTCTGACCGAAGCCGATACAAATGCTGTGGTTACAGCGGTTCGTAAAGTGGATTCTGAATTTGAAACATCGGACAATATGTATGATGAAGATATTACACGTGATATCCGTAGTAGTGTTGTGGAAGAAGAGCTGAAAAGATTTGCAAGCAAGAAGCTGGTCATTACGGATCGTTTGCATGGAATGCTTTTTTCCGTGATTACAGGAACTCCGGTTATTGTTTTGAAATCGTGTGGATATAAGATTGAAGAGTATTATAAAGAATTCTTCCATGACGCAAAAGGCATTGAATTCATCGGCAATGATTTGAGTGATATTGAATCAAGGATCGTTAAAATGATGAATTGTACTGAATGCAACTACCCATCGCACTCCGTCGCGGCATTTTACGATCTGAGTCAGCAACTCATGTTCTCAGAAAAAGGTTAACAAAAGAGATTCGTTGCAGAGAAAAAGCTGAGACTGAATAGAATGCAAGGAAATAAAAGTATGCAAACCAAAAACCGTGACTATGCGTTGGACCTGCTGAAGATCATCGGCACGATCCTCATCGTGCTCCATCACTACGAGCTTTCTTTCAACCTGCACTTTGACCGGATCAATTTCGGGAACGGGAAGTTTTATTTCGGCTACGTGGTGGAGTTGTTTTTCATCATCTCCGGCTACTTCACTCTGAGCAGCATCAAAAAGATACAGGACGGACTGACCTTCGACCGGTTTATTTCCGCGAAGGCGCTTCGCCTGCTGCCGGTGGCGGCGATCAGCACGGCGGTCTATTCTCTCATGTATCTGATCGCGGGAAGAGGGAACAATTTCCATCTCTGGAAAGTGCTCGTCACCTGCCTGGGCGTGAATGTGGGCGGCCCCTTCTATGAGATGTTCACAAATTCCCACCTCTGGTATGTCAGTGTGCTGCTGATCTGCTACGCGATGTTCTTCCTCGCGATCCGCCTGAGCCAGCGCTTCCGGATCCACTGGCGCTATGCCTGCTTCTTTATGATCCTTGTCGGAGCCTGCGCCTGCGCACGGGCCTACGACCTGCCGTTCGTCAATTCAAATGCGGGGCGGGGCTATATGGC
>JAEEGL015152187.1_pt1 | contig 12096 bp, 8 predicted proteins | sample 9134231 | NCBI WGS metagenome assembly JAEEGL01 (sample SAMN16246548, study PRJNA631951) | gut metagenome | biome: gut microbiome; feature: rumen; material: fiber-attached | host: Bos | place: Iran: Karaj | collected 2018-10
CGAATATTCTCAAATCTCTTTTTACTAGTTCATCAACTATTCTTGCTTTGTATGTAGAATCATTAGTTATTTTCTTCATAGCATCACAACTCCTCTATATTGTTCACGTATATTTTATCAAACTGACCCATATTTGTCAATAAAACTGACCCATATTTCTAAACTAAACTGACCCAGTTTTACTCTCAAGCATGTCACTCTTATCTGTCACGTTTGTCACATGTCACATAAGAGTATACTTTAATAATAATATGTTCTTATATATGCCTATATATAGTAAGTAGTAGTTTAACGATTAATAATAATTTAACGATTTATTTTTATATATAAATGATATATATACTACTACTGCCATATTTATTGCAGAAATTCCTTATAGATCATTAATATTTGCAGTATTTATGACTATATAAAGAAAAAATAGCCAATACTTTCGTATCAGCTATACTTAACTCTAATGGGTTTGTACGCCAATTTTAATACAAAATTGTACGGCTACCCTAATTTTTGTACAGGCACTCAATTTTTTGTATACCCCTATTTGAAAAAGTATACCCCTCGGTCCAAAAGTATACCCCATATTTAAATAATCAAAAACATTTTTTCATTTTCTATGCGTAATCAGTATTAATTTGGAATAAATATTTTAGCACCTATAACTTGCGGTTTAAAATCAATCATTTTAATATCACAAGCATTTTTATATTTTGAAAGTTGCAATAGTTCTTTTGTTACCGGTAATAAATACATGCATTTATCATTTTGATATGGGTTACATAACAACAAGTAATCTACATTAGACTCTAAAATCATGTCTAAACATTCTTTAATATCAATCACATTAAATGCATACATCCCTTTATCAAAACCCAAGCAACCAAATGTCGTTTTATCTTCACAACAAAAAACTATTTTAATTTCGTTAGTGTCTGATATAATTCCATCATTGATTAATTCTTTCTCATATTGACTGATTTTAGAATTATGTTCTTTAAATGCTTTTATAAAGTTATCCCTCAAGTACTCAGTTGAATGCGTAACACATAATTGTTCATGAATCATTTTTGTTTCATGTGTCAAATCATTTAACTCATCAAATTTACGATTAATTCGAGATTCTTCAATTCTAGTTTCGCTTCCCTTTTTATTATTTTTGGTAGCATCATATTCAAAATGTTCTATAATAATATCTTTATCACCAAAGTTCAAATAACCATCAGGATTATCTCGTATAATTATTTGGTTAAAATACTTAAAAAAATCATTTGCAAAATCACGTATAGAATCAATAGTTTTAATGCATGTTTCTTGATTAAAATACCTATATATACATTCATAAAATTCATTATTTTTATGTTTCTTTTCCATTTGGTTTCACCTGTTTCACTTTGAAATTATTCTATACTAATAACAAATATCTAAAATATATTAACAGTTTCAACACTATTACTTACATTTCTTATTTACTCTCTAATTTATTTATTATCAAAATTTGGTTTAACTTTTTTCATTTGTTTACAATTAGGACATTTACATTTGTTTGAAACTCTATCTTTGATAGATGCTTCCCATTCAAAATGACATAATTTACAAATCCACCATACTTTTTGATGACTTCCATTTGAACACGAATTTGGAGTTATTTTTATATTTTTAGCATAATTCCATTCTTTAAGTAATTCTGGATTAGTTGTTGTTAAATCATTATAGCCTTCTAACACTTTATGACCTGAACAATATGGACATCTTGTTCCCCTAACTATATGAGCTATAGAAGCTTCCCATTGATGACCTTTTTCACATTTCCACCATACCTTCTTATGAGTTCCAGAAACATAATCAAAAGGCATTGATTCATTTTTCTCGTAATCCCAATATTTAATTACATCGGGGAATAAAGTCTCTAAATCATTAAAGCCACGTAATACCTTTCGTCCTGAGCAATAAGGACACCCAACTTTTTGATTGGTTCTCATATTTGGAGAGCATTGATATGTATGACCATTTTTGCACTTCCACCAATATTTCCTAGAATCTCCATATAGAACTTCATTAGGCTTCTTCTTGTTCTTTTCATAGTCCCATTCATCAGTTAACTCAGGATATTTATCAAAAAGACTTTTTCCATCCATCAAACGATTAGAATATCTTGTTTGCGCTATTTTTTTCTTAGCACAAACAGGACATCCAGTTTTTTCTAACGTTCTATTTGCAACGACAGCTTTCCATTCATTACCACATATAGAGCACTTCCACCATACCTTTTCGTTGCTATATGGAGGAATCATATATGGTTTCAAAAAACCATTTTTTTCATCATTCCATTCCATCGAAACATTTGGAAATACTTTGTCAAGACTTTCATCCTTCAAATACCTTATATAATTAGAAATAATAGTTCCTTTATCTTTTGATATATCAACGACTATCTTATAATCCAAAAGTAAAAATAATTCGTTAATTACTTTTTCCAAATCTGAATTTGATTTAGAGTTTCTAAAAATATTTTTCGCAAACTTTGTCTTGTCCAATCCTTTTTCTCTAATACGAATTAACTCTATTTTATTATTTTTACATAGTTCGTCTTTTTTATTATCTCTTTCTAAATTATCTTTATGCCACTGAAACCCATCATATTCTACTGCAATTTTTCTAGAAGGAATATAAATATCAAGCTCAATATTTTCAAATCTATATCCATTTATAACTTCAATATTCGAATTTTTTAAATAATAATAAATAGCTTGTTCACAAAATGATGTCGAATAATACTTCATACATTTTGGGCATCCTGTTCCTTGTTTTGCACGAGTATTCGCCTTAGTATGCCACTCGTAACCGCAATTAGAACATTTCCACCATACAATTTTATCGCTTCCAGCAATTATTTCAGATGGCAAAAATGAATTTTTATCATAATCAAAATCCACAAGTAATTCTGGATTTGTTGTAGCCAAATCATTAAAACCCGATAATACTTTTTGGTTTTCACAAAAAGGACAGCCATTTCCTTGAATTCTATGGTAAATAGAAGCCTTCCAACTATGATTTTTACTACATCTCCACCATATTAAAATATGTGTTCCTTTCTTTACTTGGGTAGGGCTGATCAAATTTTTCTCATAATCCCATTCTTCAAGTAACTTTGGATTCGTTTTTGTAATATCATTTACACCAGTTATTGTTCGTCTACCTGAACAATATGGGCAACCTTGATTTCTTTTCGTTCTATGTGATATTGTAGCTTGCCATTCATGTCCATTTTTACATTTCCACCATACTTTCTTTTGTGAACCACATGTAAAATTCTCTGGTCTTTCATTATTTTTTGTAAAATCCCATTCATCACATAACAAAGGATACAATGTTTTCAAATCATTTTCACCTATAATTGGTTTCTTACCTGCACAATACGGACAGCCTACTCCTTTAATTCGATTATATGCATATGATTCATAAGAATGACCTTTTTCACATTTCCACCATACTAAAACAGCAGAATTTGACTTTATTTCATTAGGCTTAATTATATTTTTATCATAGTCCCATTCTTTTGCTAAGTCTGGATTTGTTGTAGCAAAATCATTTTCACCTTTGATTGCCATTCTTCCCGAACAATAGGGACAACCAGTTTCTAAAATTGTTCTAGATCTAACACTTGAAAAAAAAGAATGATTATGATCACATCGCCACCAAATTTTTTTATTATTAGCATAAGTCAGACTTTCTAATTCGATTCCTTCAATTCTATTTTTTTCAAAATCTATTTGTTCGAATAACTTTTTATTATTAGTTTTACACCAATCAATTAGGCACACCTTTTTTATCACTATTATCACATCCATTATAACTAGTACAATTATAGCATATTTACTTTCGCACTGAAATATTTACTAACTCTTATAATATGTTAATGTAATTATTTGACTATTGATTCTTTTATAATTTTCTCTATTTTAATTCCATATAATTCACATAGTGCATATAGTATATTAATTTTTGGTGTTCTTCTGCCACTTTCATAATTTCTTAGAGCACAGGTTTTTATACCTAAATATTCACATACACTATTGGCACTATATGTTTTATTTAATCTTGCTTCTCTTAAAGCCTTACCTAATTTTATTGTATCGAGCTCATGAATATAGATACAATTACTAGGCATAAACCTGGTACACCACTTTTGAAATACATTTAATTTAATGTTTTCATAGCATTTCTTATCCATATCTATTTCTTTATCGTAAACATACGCCATTAACACTTTAGTTTCTATATCAGATAATTCATTACAAAACATCTCATATTCATCAATTAGTCTTTTTGCCTCTTTTAATTCTTTAAAATAATGATCTATCTCAATCATTGTTACATCTTCTCTATTTATATATTCATTACAACAAATAACACTAACATCTGCATCATATACTTTCCTGCACCAATATTTCATATAATATAAATTTCTTTGTTTTAAAAATATTTTCATTTAATAGACCCTCCATGAGTAACATATTAAATAAAATGCAGGTTCTATCAAGTAAAAAATAGGAAAAGTTTATCTAACCAATAAAAAGTTTAAACAGTATATAAAAAGTTTTTACAACCCACCAAAAGTTTTATCAACCTATTTTATATACTTTTAAATGTACGCCATCTTTAGTACAAAAACAAAAAAATCACCAAAAAAGGCGAAAAAAAAGGCCATTTTGACCTTGTGTCGTTATGACACATACAAAATGACGCTCTTATTCAAAATGGTGCCCAGAATGGGATTCGAACCCACACTCTATCACTAGAAGCGGATTTTGAGTCCGCCGCGGCTGCCATTACGCCATCTGGGCAAATTAACTCAAGATTTAGTTTCTTGAGTTATTATATTTTTCTATTGATTCGTTATATAGCTTTAGTATAGTGTCTGTAAACACTTCTTTTGAATACTTTTTAGTAGATTCAATAGCATTTTTCATTAGCTTTTTTAATTCATTTGGATTTTCATATACGTATTGCATCTTCTCTACTAAATCATCTACTCCATCAAATGTATAACCGTTATAAGCATCAATTATAACATTTTCGATAACCTCATCCTTTTGAACTAAGGCTGGAGTTCCTGATGATAATGCCTCAATATAAGTTAAACCTTGAGTTTCACTTTTTGATGCGTTTAAGAAGATATTAGACATATGATAATATAGTGGAATATCAGTCCATGGAATTTGGCCTGTAAAGATTACTTGATCTTTAACTACATAATCTTCTGCGTCTTTCTTTAGGCTTTCTAAAGATGGACCACCACCAACTACAACTAAATAAGCATTTTTACCATTTAAAGCATATGTAAATGCCTCAATAAGATTTTCGATATTCTTTTCATCTGAGGCTCTACCAATATAGGCAAAAACAAAGGCATCATCATTAATACCAAGCTTTTCTCTTAGTTCTTTAATCTTAGCATCAGGTGAGTATTTTTTCTTAAATCTTTCAAGTTCAATACCTGTTGGAATAATTGCAATCTTATTTACATCCATTCCATATAAAGGTAAGTCTTGAATTACCTTTTTATTTGGAATGATATCTATTACTGAAGCCTTACTAATAGGCTCTAAGAACATCTTTCTTTCAAGCCATAATAGTGGTCTATGGAAATATTTATCAGTAATAGGGAATACATATTTCAAATAGTCCTTCCATGATGTATGAAGGGTATGAACAAGTGGAATATTAAGCTTCTTAGAAGCTTTAATTGCAACCTTAGATAAATAATATTCAGTTTGTACGTGAATAATATCCAAATTGTATTTAGCTACCTCTTTAACAGCTTTTCCATAGAAGAAACTAAAGTGATATTGCTTGATACTCTTAAAAGGATATGGAATACCTTTAATATTAATTACAGACTTCTTCTTTATTTCTTCTTTTTCATTTTCAGTTAAAGACTTCTCGTCGTAACTTGTAAATATAAAGCATTTATGACCTAAGGCCTCTAGACCCTCATAAAGCATTGTAATCGAAGTTACAACACCACTAATGGCTGGATAATATTGATCTGTAAATAAACCAATATTCATATTTTTTCTCCTTTTTTAAAAGAGGAATTAACAATTACATTTCATCAAGATATTTAATACCTAATAATCTTAATCCTTCATTTAAAACAATTCTTACAGATTTAGCTAATGCTAAATTTGTATTTCTAATATTTAAATCACTTACATTTATCTTTTCAATTGAATAGAAATGATTGAAGCTTGCTGCTAGGTTAAGTAAATACTTAGCAATTACTGATGGAGCATATTCAATTGATGCCTTCTCAATAACCATTTTAAATTGACTTACTAACTTAACAAGCTCAAAATAATGCTCACGCTCAAATAATTTAGAATCAATATAATTTAAATCTAATTCTTGATTCTTTAAAATTGATGCGATTCTTACAGATGTATATTGTAAATATGGACCTGTTTGACCTTCAAACTTTAATGCCTCATCAATGTTGAATTCAACATCTAAAGATCTGAAATTCTTTAAGTCTTGGAATACTATTGCAGCTATACCAACATACTTAGCTATTTCATCCTTATTAGCTAAATTAGGATTCTTAGCTTCAATTGATTCCTTTGCAAGATTAATTGCACGCATTAAAACATCGTATAATTTAACTACATTACCTTTTCTTGTTGATGCTTTTTTACCATCAGTAAGGTATAAACCAAAGTTAACATGCTCAATTTGATTTGCAAAATCATAGCCCATCTTTTCAACTAATCTTTTAAGTTGAACGAAATGAAGCTTTTGCTCATTTCCAACTACATATAAAATCTTATCGAACTTATATTCATTCTTTCTATAGAATACTGCAGCTAAATCTCTTGTAATATAAAGTGAGCCACCATCACTACGCTTAATTAAAGCTGGTGGAATATCATCACCTAAATTAACAATCTTAGCACCATTATCTAACACTAATAAATTCTTAGATTCTAATTCATCTACAACAGCATCCATCTTATCATTATAGAATGCTTCACCATTATAAGAATCAAAATCAATTTCAAGTAAATCATAGATTTGCTTTGATTCCTTTAATGATTCTTCTCTAATCCAGCGCCATAATTCTAAGTACTCAGGATTTGCAAGCTCCATTTGTCTAAATGCTTCTCTTGCTTCATCCTCTAAAGATGGGTTTTTCTCAGCCTCAACATGGAATTTAACATATAGCTTTGTTAGTTCACTAATTGGGTCTGCCATAATAACATCCTTATTGCCCCACTTCTTAAATGCGACAATCATCTTACCAAATTGTGTACCCCAGTCACCTAAGTAATTAATTGCAAATGTATTATAGCTACATTTCTTCATTATTAGCTTTAATGAGTTACCAATCATAGTTGAACGCAAATGTCCAATTGAGAAGCTCTTAGCAATATTTGGACTTGAATAATCAAGTGTAACATTCTTACCTAGACCGATTTCTGATTTACCATAATCAGATTCCTTTTCGATACAGTCTAGAATTATATTTTTTGATAATTTAGCCTTATCAACAAATAAGTTTACATATGCACCAACAGTTTTAATATCAACAATTGGTAAATCAAATGACTTAATTGCCTCAACTGCCATCGCTACTATTTCAGGCATAGGCTTTCTTAATATTTTTACAATAGAGAACATCGGAACTGAAATATCACCAAGAGATGAATTCTTAGGTTCTTCAACTACTATTGAAACTTCGACATTAAGATTTTCTTTTATGTAATTTTCAAGCTTATTTTTTATCTCTTGTTTTAGATTTTCAATCATATTTCCTCCATAAAAAAGGCTAGGAGATTATCCCAGCATTATTTTTAACTATTGTTGCTTTGGTAAAGATAAAGCTTGATTAATATAGATAGTCCAACTGTATTGATCAGATTCGTTTTGTGAATTGAATACTAATTCACCGCTCTTATATACAAGTAGTGTTGGAGTTTCTGTCATATCAAATTTTTCAACATTATCTTTAACTTTATTGTTTAGCTTATCTTCGTATGTAGATATTTGCTTTCTATATTGATAAGTGTTAGTCTCAGAATTCTTCTCTGCATCATCTACATATGTTGAATAAACTAAATAAACTGTCTTAACCTCATATGTATCAGCTGTTGCATTGATTGTACTTAAATTCTCTAAGAATTCACCCTTAGATAATGATCCATAATAAAAGAATGTATATTCATCGCTTTTTGCCTTGTCAACGATTGAATCAACTACGCTATCATAGTTTGAATTACTTATTTCAACAAATACATTCTTATCCTCATCAACACCATTATATTGTGCTGAGTTAGCTGTATTATAATCATTAATTGCAGTATTTAACTTCTTTGCTAAACCAGTAGATGTAACAATGTTTAAAACGATAGTTACAACGATGATTACTGCAAAAAATGCAACTAAGAATGATAATTCCTTTGTCCACTTAAATTTTGTTCTATTTCTTTTACTTTTTGATGCCATAATTTCTTACTCCTTAATACAAGAATATAAATATTCTTAAAATCAAAAAAGATTTCTTGATTATTATACCAAAATAATACTCTTATATCAACAAGAAAGCGAATTTTTTTATAAAGTTAGTTATATGCAAAACTATTTCAATTTTTTAGGCACTTAAAAGATTTTTTGTCGTTTTGCCTACTTGTGAAAATTTAAATATTATATTATAATATAAGTTAAATAAAACTATGTAAAATGTTGAGGTGATACATGTGAAGGTACTAATTTGCGCTAGTGAAGGAGCACCATTTGCTAAAACTGGTGGACTTGCTGACGTAGTAGGAGCACTTCCTAAGGCTTTAAAAGCTAATGGTTGTGACTGTAGAGTCATAATGCCCTTTTATAAACGCATAAAGGATAAAAATATTGCTTATTATAAAGGATATGCCTATGTAAGAATTGGATCTAGAATGGAGTATGTCGGAGTATTCCACTCAATCTATGAAGGAATAGATTTTTACTTTATAGATAACGATAGATACTTCTATAGAGATCAATTCTATGGCTATGGTGATGATGGAGAAAGATTTGCATACTTTGATTTTGCTGTACTAGAAGCATTAAAGGTTGTAGGATTCTTCCCAGATGTTCTTCACCTAAATGACTGGCAAACAGGTCTTATTCCTTATATTCTAAAGGCTAATTACTATGGTCATTCAGAATATAATAGAATGAAGACAGTTTTCTCAATTCATAATATTCAATATCAAGGAAATTTCCCACTTGATATGATGTCAATATTATATATGCCTTATTCTTCTAGCTTAGAATTTGGTGGTCAAATCAATTTCATGAAGACAGCTATAATGGAATCTAATTCTATTACTACTGTTTCACCAAATTATAAGAATGAAGTTTTAACAGATGAATACGGATATTCTCTTAATAATATTTTAGGATTAAGATATTTCGATTTCATGGGTATATTAAATGGTATTGATGTAGATAAATTTAATCCACAAACTGATAAAAACATTTATCAAAATTATGGAATAAAGGATTTCGTTAAGGGTAAAGCTGTAAACAAAAAGGAATTATTAAAAGAATTCGGATTAAATCCTGATGATGACGCACCACTATTTGGTTTAGTATCTAGACTAGTAGTTCAAAAGGGTGTAGAGCTATTAATGCCTATAATTGATGATGTAATTAATTATAGTAATGCAAAATTTATATTAATGGGCTCTGGTGATGAGGTATATGAAAACTTCTTCCGCTCTTTAGAATATAGATATCCTGATAGAATTAAATGCTATATTGGATATTCTGATCCTATAGCACAAAAGATTTATGCAGGATGCGATGTATTCCTAATGCCATCTAAATTTGAACCATGTGGACTAGGTCAATTAATCGCAATGAGATATGGTACACTTCCTTTAGTAAGAGAGACTGGAGGATTAAAGGATACTGTAGAGCCTTATAATCAATATACAGGCGCAGGTACAGGATTTACATTTAGAAACTTTAATGCAATAGAATTAAAGGATGTAATGTTTATCGCAATTAACCTATACAATCAAAACAAAGACGCTTTCCATAAATTAATGAAACAAGCAATGGAAAAAGATTACAGTTGGGATGCCAGTGCAAGGGTTTATTTAGAATTATTCAATAACCTTGTAAATTATTAATATATAGCAGGAGGAAAAAAATGGAGACACTAGCATTAATTTTAGCGGGTGGACGTGGTTCTAGACTAGATATTCTATCTGAAAAACGTAGTAAGCCTGCCGTACCATTTGGAGGAAAATTCAGAATTATTGACTTTGCCCTTTCAAATTGTACAAACTCTGGAATTTTCCAGATTGGTATTTTAACACAATACCTACCACTATCACTTAATGAACATATCGGTGTAGGAAAGCCATGGGACTTAGATAGACGTGATTCATTCGTAACACTTCTTCAACCAAACAACTCATGGTATGAGGGAACTGCAGACGCAATTAGAAAAAATCTAGATTTCGTTAAGCGTTATGCATCTAAATATGTTTTAATTCTATCAGGTGATCATATCTATAAGATGGATTACTCAAAGATGATTGAACAACACAAGAAAACTGGTGCTGATTTAACAATCGCAGCTAAGATTGTACCAATGGAGGAAGCATCAAGATTCGGAATTCTTGAAACTGATGACAAATTAAAGATTAAAAAGTTCGTTGAAAAACCAAAAGAGCCAAAATCAAATAAAGCTTCTATGGGTATTTATGTATTCTCAACTCAAGCTTTAATTGACGCAATTGAATCTCATCCAGATATTCCTGATCTAGATTTCGGTATGCATATCATTCCAGATATGATTAAGAATAAGAATGTTTATGCATATGAATACTATGATTACTGGAAGGATGTAGGAACATATGATTCTTATGTTGAGGCTAACTTGGAATTATGCCATGATACAGCCTTAGACTTATATGATCCATCATGGAAGATTTATACTAAGAGTGAGGACTTACCACCAGTTAAGGTTGGTGAAAAGGCTACTATTTCTACTTCTTTGATTTCAAACGGATGTAAAATTGAAGGTGAAGTTGAAGAATCAGTATTATCTCCAGGCGTTGTCGTTGGTGAAGGTTCAGTTGTTAAGCATTCTGTTATTCTAAACGATGTTATAATTGGTAAAAATTGTAAGATTGAAGATACTATTATCGATAAGAACACTGTAATTGGTGACAATTCAATTATCGGTACTGGTGATGATAGAACTCCAAACAAGGATAATCCAAAGGTATTATCTTCAGGCTTAAATGTAATTGGTAAAAAGTTAATTTTACCTGAAGGCTTAGTAGTTGAAAGAAACGTACGTATCTTCTCAAGTGCTAATCCAAAGAAGGTTACAGCTAAGCATATTAAGAGTGGAGAAACATTAAAATAAAATAACCTCCTTTATATAAAAAGGTTCTTATGAAATTAATCATAAGAACCTCTTTTTATTTTGCTTTTCTTCTTCCACGCTTTTGATCGTTTTTCTTTAATCTTTTTGCAAGCTCTGATATTTGTGCTTGACGCTTCTTCTTATATCCTGGTTTTACCTTATCCTTCTTAGGAATATATTTAGAAGCTTCCTTTTCATAATCTGTCTTTGGCTTGATTCTATCAAGTCTAGTATTTCTACCCTTATATTCTACAAGGTCTTGATCCTTAAATTCATAATACTTAGGCTTAATACCCTTTTTATTTAGATTATTTAAATATTCATCATCAATTTCCTCATAGAAGCTATATACTATACCATCCTTATACATTCTTCCTGTTCTACCACTTCTATGTAAATAGAATTCATAGTCATATGGAAGCTCATAATTAATGATATGAGTAACACCTTCAATATCAATACCACGGGCAGCTAGGTCAGTTGCGACAACATATTGATATTTTAAATCATTTATTTCAGTTAATACTCTTTTTCTTTCTCGTGATGATAAATCACCATGCATCATACCAACCTTGTATGATTCATTAGAAAGAATTTTAGAAACCTCAAATACAGTTTCCTTTTTATTAACAAATACTATTGCGATATATGGATTAATAGTTTTAGTTAAATTA
>JAEEGL015767778.1_pt1 | contig 12096 bp, 8 predicted proteins | sample 9134231 | NCBI WGS metagenome assembly JAEEGL01 (sample SAMN16246548, study PRJNA631951) | gut metagenome | biome: gut microbiome; feature: rumen; material: fiber-attached | host: Bos | place: Iran: Karaj | collected 2018-10
AATCAGCTTTAAATAAACTTTGGGATAATTTAAGTGTTTTAGCAAAACATTGTGATAATTATATGGAAAAATTTAATTTAGTTGATATACCAAAAAATAATAATAAAAATCAAGAAGATATTAAATTAAAAAATAAAAAAAAAATTATAAATCAAAAAGATATGAATCAAAGAATATTTACAAATAGTTTTACTGATTTATCTTTTGAAATAGAAAAAAATTTTTTATAAATAACAAAAGATAAAAAAAATAAAATTTTAATATTAAAAATAATTTTTCACGTTATAATTTAATATTTATAAATAAAAACAAATTTATCATTTTTATACTACAAATCAAATAAATAAAAAATCAATTTATAGAAAGAAATTAATTAGTAATACAATAAAAAAAAATTTAATTTTTCATTTTATTATTATCATCTTCATTATCATTATAAAAATCTTCTTCTTCTGATTCTTCAATATTTTCAAAAATTAAATCTTCATCATTATTTTCACTTTCAAAAGAACCTTCATCAACATTTTTATCAGAAGCAAGCATAATTTTTTTAAAATGTTCATAATCAATTTCATTATTAATATTAACATCTAATTCATTTAAAATTTTTTCCCATTGTTTAACATCACCTCCGAAAACATTTTTAATTTCTTCAATTGTAATTTTCCCATCTTCATTCTTATCAATTAATTTAAAAGTTTTTTCTAATTTATCATCAGTAATTAATTTTTTAGAATCCATAATAGTAGTTAAAAATTCAATATAAGAAATATAACCATTACCATCTAAATCAATAGAACTAAAAATTTTTTCAGTTAAATTATTTGCATCTTTTTCACCATAAATTTTAATTAATTCATTTAAAAAAACTTTTTTAGTAACTCTTCCAGTATTATTAACATCAAATTTATTAAAAATTAAATTTAATTTTTTTTCTTCATGTTTTAAATGAAAATGATTAACCATAAAATGTAAAACTGCTTGTTTAAATTTATTAACTTTAGTAAATCCTGCCATTTTATGAATAGCTTTAATTTGATTTAAAGTACTTAAATCATTAACAGTAATAGTAACTCCTTTATTTTTAAACCATCTATGTTTTAAACAAACATTTGCAGAAGGTCTTTTTTTTGGATTTTTTGTTAACATTTTAATAATTAAATCTTTACAAGAATTTGAAATATGTTCCCATTCATTTTTTTTAAATTTTAATTCAGTAAATCTTATATTATGTAATATTTCTTCATTATTTTTTCCTTGAAAAGGTGGATATTCACAAATTAAAATATACATTATAATACCACATGACCAAATATCACATAATTCATTATAATTTTTTGTAATTACTTCTGGCGCAACGTAATAATGTGTTCCTACAAATTGAGTTAATTTTTTTCCTGGAACAAATTCAATTGCAGTTGAAAAATTAACAAATTTTATTTTATATGTATTATTTTCTAATTTTTTAATTACAATACTTTCTGGTTTTAAATCTCTATGAATTATATTAAGTGAATGAAGATAATTTACTGTTAATAATATTTCTTTCATTACTTGACATGCTTCTTTTTCTTTAAATGATTTATTATTTACTATATATTCAAATAATGGTTTTCCTTCTATATTTTCACATACTATATAATAATTATTTTCATCATCAAATATTTCGAAAATTTGTAAAATATTTGGATGAGATAATTTTTGTATTATTTCAATTTCTTTTTTATTATATTTTGTTTTATTTATTATTCTCATTGAACGATATTGATTTAATGTTTTATGAAGAACTCTTTTATATATTCCTAATGATTCATCTAATTCTAAATCTTCTAATATTTCATAATGATCTTTTAATTCTTCTTTTTTTATTTCTAATAATTTTTCTCTTGATAAATTTATTTTTATATGTCTTGCTTCTGCTAATTCTTCATCTAATATTTTTCTTGATTTTCTTCTTGCCATAAGTAAATTTTCATTTCCTGAAATTGAATTTTTTTTTGTAGATAATAAATCAGAAGAACTTAATTTTAAACCTAAAAATTTTGTTGTTTTTAATTTTCTACTTTCCATTTTTGGTGTTAAAATATCTTTTTTTGAAAAATCTAAATCAAATGATAATCTATTTTTATTCGAATGATTTATATATTTATTTAAATCATTATGTGATTTATTTTTTATTAATTTTTCATTTCCTATATTTTTATTAAATTCAATTATATTATTATCGATGGAAATTAATGGAGCATGTTCTTGATTTATTCTTACTGTTTTAATTGGATAATTAATATTTCTTTTCATTATTTTTTGAATTTTATAATCTATCTCTTCATCATTTTCATTTATAATATTTATAGATTTTATATTATTAATACTATAAGGGTTAAAATCAAATTTTAAAGTTTCATCATTTACATTTACATTTAAACTACTTGATTCAGATTCTGATGAAGTATCACTTTTTTTTGATTCATCTTCTTCATTTGATTCAGATATTTCATTACTTTCAGGTTCATAATTTGGAAAATTTTCACTTGATTTTTGAGAAACATTAAATTGAACCTTTTTTTTACTATCTTTTATTATTATATAACTATTATGAACTTTTGAAATAATATTATGAATATTATTATTATTTGAATTATTATTATTGTTTGAATTATTATTATTGTTTGAATTATTATTATTGTTTGAATTATTATTATTGTTTGAATTATTATTATTATTGTTTGAATTATTATTATTGTTTGAATTATTATTATTGTTTGAATTATTGGAATTATTATTATCTATATTTGAATTATAATTATTATTTGAATTAACTGAATGTTTATTAGAATTAGTAACTTTAATGTAATTATCATTTGAACTACACTTACTACAAACTTTAGGTGAATTTAAATGATGATTTACACAATTAACACCTTTTGCTCTATATTTATCCCAAATATGATTAATATCATCAAAAGTCCAATCAAACTTTAAATAATCTTTATCTAAATCATAAACAACTTGACAAGTATATAACATATTAATAAAAAATCCTCTTAATAAATCATAATCAGGTTTACTTTCAAATCTTAAACTTTTAACATATTTAAAATAAAAAACCATTTCAATAGGTAAATTTAAGCATAAAATTTCAACAGGAATTTGTAATTTTTTTTCCATAATTTTCCTAAATTTATCATTAATATCATTTCCTTGATCTTTCATTCCTTGCCAAGGTAAACTACCTTTTAAAAACAATAATAAAACATAACCAATACTTTCTAAATCATCTCTTCTACTTTGTTCAATTCCTAAATGTGTATTAATACTAATATATCTTGCAGTCCCTACTAAATTTCTTCCTTCTCTATATGGAATATGTTGATTATTTTTTTTCATAATATATTTTCTACTTAAACCAAAATCAATTAAATGAATAATATTTGAATTTTTTTTACGTCCAATTAAAAAGTTTTCTGGTTTAATATCTCTGTGAATAAAACCATGTTCATGAATAAATTCAATTCTATTAATCATTTGAATACCAAGTAAACAAACAGTAGAAAGTGTAAATTTATTCATTGAACAAAATTTAAATAATTCAATTAAATTTGGTCCTAAAAATTCAGTTATCATATAATAACCTGAATTATCATTTAAAATACCCATTCCATAAAATTTTGGTACTCCAATAATTGAATCTTGAGGTAATGCAATATTTCCAGATAGATCTTGTTTTGTTGATATATTTAATAATGATGTATATATTTTTGATTCTATTTTTAATTGATGTGATTTTTTTTCATTTATTGAAGATTTTATTTCTTTTTTTATTATTACTTCTATATTATCTCGTAAATTATATGATAAATATATTTTTCCAAATGATCCTGCTCCGATTAATTTTAATATTACATAATTGTTTGCTATTAAATCTTTTATATTTAAATTTTTTTGAGGTTTTTCTTTTGTTATTGAATTTGATTTTAATATTATTTTTGTTATTTCATTTATGTCATGTTGACTATTCATTATGTTTGACATAATAAATTTTCAATTTTTTTCTTTAATTTATTTTTATATTAATTACTTTATTAATATTTTACAGTTTTTTTTAAAAAAAAAATTAAATTAAAATATTTTGAAACTTTTAAACAATATAAATATTTTATTTATAACTTATATATATTAATTAAATATTTAATTTGATTTATTTAAAAATTATTGGGTTTATTTACCAATAGCATTATATAAAAATTTAATGTTAAACAATTACAATATTTACATTTATTTTTTCTTCTTTATCTTATATTTAAAAACTCTATAAATAACTCTTCTGATTACGATTGGTCTTTCTAAATTATCAATTCTTAAAAAATCAAAATCATCAAGAGTTGAACTTCTTGTATGACAATATTCTTTTTCAATTTTATTAATGTTTAATGTTTCAATTTTATCAATATCTTCTTCATTTAAAATTTCTACCATTTTAATTTTTTCACTTTTACCTCTATTATATTTATCTAATTTTTCTATTGGAAATTCAATTATTTTTTCTTCTTCACTTTCATCATCTTCTTCATTATTATTATTATTTTGAATTATGTATTCTTTATTATCTATTAATTCTTTTTCTTTTTTTTTAATTTTTTGTTTTAAATTTTTTACATTTCCTAATAATTTATTAATTTTAAATTGATTATAATTTAATTTATTATTTGAAATTATTAAATCTAAAAACTCAAATAAATCTTTTTCTTCAAGATTCATTTGTTTTAAAATTTTTTCTAAAGAATATTTAGTTATATAAATTGGATTACAATTATTTTTGAATTTTATAATGATGATATCAATTCTATTTTCAAATAAATTAATTTCTTGATTTTTGTTGATAAAATGAAATTTGTTAATTTTTCTTCCTTTATTTTTCAATTTTATTATATTAAATATTGATTTATAAGGCAAACCTAAAAGAAAGTAAATTTTTTGTAAATAGCCTATTTTATTTATATTATACTTTTTGAATTATTTTCAAAAGGTGGAATATTATATATATTTATTGATTTTTCTTCATCTTTACTTGTTGAAATTTCGGATTCTGATTTTTTATACAAGATTGAATTTATGGAATTCTTTTTATTTTCCATTTATTCAATTATAATATATAAAATTATTATATTAAAATATTTCATGAAAGACATAACTATTTATAATAATTAAATATAACTTATAAATATCTAATATATATGAATAATATCTTTAATTGATATAAATATTTAAATTATTTATTTTTTTATTTTCAATAATTTTCAAATAATCATTAAATATTTATATTTTATTTTTTCTCACATTATTTATTCTTTATAAGTTAACCAAAAAAATTAAATAAATAATAATGAAAAAAAATAAATAAAAAATAATTTAATTTTCATAAAAATCCCATTTTAAAAAATTAAAAATTAAAAAAAAAAAAACAAAAAAAAAAAAAATGAAAAATAACAAAGAAGAAAACAACCAACAAGAAAACGAAGAACAAGAAGAACAAGAATTACTAGATGACGATTATTTACTTCAACTTCACCGTTATTTACAAGAAGTAAAAAATCGTAGAAAACAAGTAGAACATGACACACAACTTTTAGATGGAAGACTAAGATGTTTACGTGACGAAAATGAAAGAACAGAAAAGAAAATAGAAGTAACTCGAAGAAAAACAGATCAAAAGCAAAATTCTTTATTAAGACAAGAAGCAGAATTAAAAAAAAAAATGGAATTTAAAAATAGAAAACAAGCAGAATTAGAAGCAAAAAGAGAACAAAATAAAAGAATGAAAGAAATAAATAAATTAAATATAATGATGAAACAAGAAGAAAAAAAAAGACAAATGGATGAAGAACTTCAAAAATTAAGAGAACAAAGAAAAAATAATGAAGAAATGAGAAAATATTTAGAAAATGAAGAATTTTCTAATAAAAAAACACAAGCTGATTATATTAAAGCTCAACAAATTATTGCTGAAGAAAAAAGAAAAGCTATTGAATTAGAAAAAAAAAATAAAATTAGAGAAGAATTAGAAAGAAAAATTATGGAAGAACAAGCTAGAATTGATGCTGCTAATAATAAAAGAGAAATTATGGAAAAAGAAGAAACTGAATTAATGATTAAATTAAAAACTACTACTCAACAACATGAAAAAATGGTTGAGGATTATGAAAAGTTAGTTAATCAATTTAAAGATAAAAAATATCAATAAATGATATTTTTTATATATAAAATATATTAAAAAGAATTATTTTTAATTAATATTTTTTTTATTTTTTTATTTATTTTTTTTTTTTATTGATTAATTATTATTTGTTTTATTATATTGGTTTTATTATCTTAAACCAACACCTAATGCAATTGCTAATATCATCCATATTATTGTTATTATTATAAATACTATTATAAATAATTTCCATGATGGAATTCCTATAATTAAATGTTCTTCTTCTTCTTCTTCATTTAAATTATTTTGAGTTTTTAATTCAGTATCTTTTTTTTCTTCATTTAATGGTTTATTTTCATTTTCTTTATCATGTTTATTATTTATATTATTATTATTTTCACCTTCAATTTCATTCTCTTTTAGTTTAATTTCATCTGGTTGTTTAGTTTCCTTTATTTCATTACTCATAATTATTTATAAATATAAATTTGTCAAATATAATTAAAAACTTTGTAATAATAATTAATATTATCTTAATTTATTTTAATAATATATATAATCTAGATATTAATTAAGATATATTAAAAAATAGTATTTGGTTTAAATTCAAATTAAATTTTAGAAAATTAATGAATTAAATATAAATTATACAACTAATAAAATATCAGAGAAAATTAAATGCATAATAATATAAAAATAGAGTTTATTTAAAATTACAAATATTTGAAAATAAAATATAGATATCAACATTTATCCTAATAATTTAATAAATATATTTATATTTTACATATATTATTTTTTTCCAAAAAGTGTATTTTGTGTTTTTTTAATTTTTAATATTTCTTCTATTTCATTTCCTCTTTCTTCTATATTTCTATTAAGACAATTAATAATTAATTTCTTTAAAGAATTAAATAATTCTTTATTAGAATTATTAAAATTCATTTTATTTCCATTATTCCAATTCATTTCTTGTATAAATTTTTCAATATTAAAAGTTTTATAATTATCTTTATTTATTGGAATAAAACCATATAATAGAAAAAAGGTTATTAATCCTATATTCCAAATATCAATTTTATAATTACATTTATTTCCATTTATAATTTCAGGACAATCATAATAATTAATTTTATCTTTTTTCATTATAAAAGTATTAGATTCAAATAATAAATTTATATGAGCTTCATTTGCATTTGTTATAATAATTTTTTGATATTCATCTACAAAAATTAAATTTGGAATTAAATTAGTATGAATAATTCCAATATTATGTAAACTTTTAACACCTTTATATAATTGTTTAATTAATTCATATTTTTCTTCAATAGAATTCTTTTGATATTGTAATATACATTCTCCATAATGTCTTTCAAATATTATATAAATATTTTCATTATCTTCAATATAATTTTCAATATTATTTATATTTGGAAATTTAATATTTGAAAGTAATTTTGATATTTCTATTTCTTCTATTATACTTTTAGAAATATCTAAATCATTTTTGTGAATTACTTTTATATAATATTTTTCTGTATTGTCAAAGTCATTTACTTCTTCTAATCTTGAAGTATTAATTTTTATAATTGTTGAATTATATAAATTATTTCTTCTACCTAAATAAATAGAATAATATTTTTCTTCTTTAATTAATTTTTCTAAAATATATTGTTTATTAAAATTAGAATTCTCTAAAATACAATTTAATTGATAAATAAATTTTTCTCTATTTTGAAATGATAAAAAATAAAAAGTGTAAATATATTTATTTTGATAACTTAATTGACTAATTAATTGAATAGGAAATAATAATTTACCATTATATTCTTTTTCATTATTTATTTCATTATAATATAATTTAGGAATTGGAATAATCTTTTTATAAGATTTATTTTCTTCAATAACAATACAACTTTCAAAAATTCTTAAAACAACTTCAATCAATTTCTTTGAGTTATTAAAAGAATAATAAATTAAATCAAAAAAAGGATAAATTACTTCTTTTAAAAATATTTCTTTTCTTTTATTAGTATATGCTTTAATATATTTACTTTTCACAAATGATAATTTTAAATCTTTTGATTTAAAATTTTGAGTTTTAATTCTATTAAATTTTGATAAAGATTTTTTTAGTGATTTATTGTTTTGTTTTAAATCTAATAATATTTCTTCTTTAATTTTAGGTGTAAATGAAAATTTAACTTTTGTTCTCTTTTTTTTTTTATTTGAATTTATTAATGCAATATGTTTTTCTTCATCTACTGTTATACTTTTTAAAACTTTTTTAGGTTTTTCAGTTTTTGAATTAGGAAATTTAAAAGATTTTACATTTGAAAAATTATGTTTTATAAAAATTAAATCATTTTCAAAGTCATTTAATTCATCTAATGAATCATCATTTTTTTCTTCAAAAATAATTGGTTGACTTTGAATTAATTTAACATTAAATTTTTGATTTATATATTCTATTAATTCTTGAGTTGGTGGAATTATGTCAAATTTATCAACAAGATAATCTTGTTCTAATAATAATATAGGACTTTTTTTAATATCTAAATCAATATTTAAATTCTCACATACATTTAATATATCTTTTTTTTGAAAAAGTGAATATAATAATGTAAAAATAAATAAATAAAATAAATTTGAATTTTTTTCTTTTATCTTAAATATAAATTCTTTTCTCTTTAAAAATTTTTTATAACTAAAAATATCATATATAAATTTTTTTACATAAATTAATTTATCAGAATTTCCATTATAATAATGAATATGATAAAAAAGAACATTTACATCATCAGAATAAATAATTGAATCGTTAGTATAATCAAAAAAATCAATAAAAAGTTTAAATAAATATTTCTGAGGTCTATACATTATTGAAATAAAAGTATCTACAAAAATTTTTTTATTAAAATTTTTTGGATGACCATTTCTTTTTTTTAATAAATAATCATAAAATTTTTCTCTTATTAAAAATGGAATTTTTGGAAATAAAAATAAAAAAATTTCTTTATTAAATCCACATGAAGTTTTAAGTGAATCAAAAAGAATATTTAAATATGATTCAAATTGTTGCATTTGAATATTAGTTTGTCTAAAACTTATAAATTCAATTATAATTTCCCCACTTGATTTTAAAGACATAAAAATGAAAAGGTATTTATATTTTAATTAAAAAAATTAATATAAATAATTTAAAAAATTAAATATAATTATAAAGGAAATATTAAAATATCTATTTACAACAAAATATTACAAATGTGATAAATATTATAAAAAACAGTTTTCTACATTTATCAAAAAATGAATAAAAACAATAATTAATTACTTTTAATAAGATAAAATAAAATATAAAATTTTGACATAATTTTACAAAATTAAAAATACTTTATATCTAATCATCTTCATAAAAATTAATAAAATCATTAAATCTAGGAAAAATTATTGATTTTTTTAAACTATCATATTTTAAATATTTTTTAATACCTTTTCCTCTTTTATGTGTTAATATATCTAAATCTCCAATATATTTCAAATTTTGATATTCCTGTATAATATTATTTTTAAAAAAAACAAAATAAATAATAATAATATATTGTATATCAACTAAATTAATAATGAAAAAAATTGCAAAAGTTACATAATAACCTGTAAAAATAAATCTAACAATTGCATTATAAAGAAGAAATTCTATTGTTACTATCATATATAAAAAACTTAAATTAAAAATATCATTTACAATTTTTAAATCACTTTCATTTAATGAAAAATCTTCTTCTGTTTCTTTAACAGTTTTTAATTTATTAAATAATTGATTTTCATTAAAATCATTTTCTCTTTTATATTCATTATTATTATTATCATCATTTTCTTTTTTATATTGATTTAATATTAACATTTCTTCATCAAAATCCATTAATTCATAATCTTCTATATCATTTTCATCATTTTTATCAATTGCTTTATCAACATCTTTAATTAAATTAAATTGAAATATTGTTGTTAAAAAATCAATTATTGTTTTATTTTTTTTGATTATTATTTCTTTATTATTTATTTGATTATTTTCTGTATTTAATCTTTCCATTTCTTCATTATTTGTATCAAAAATTTTTTCAATTTGAACAATTTTAATTCTTTCTTTCCTTAAATTTCTATTTTTAATTTGATATTGTTTAAATAATTTATTTCTTAAATAAAACAAAATCCAAAAAGTAGTAGCATATAAACAAAAAGCAAAAAATAATCCTCCAAATAATAAATACATCATTCCTCCTAAATCACTATCATTAGAAGAAACTAATGAACTTAATGAAATTTGAGTAGGATAAATACAAAATAAAATAATAATAACAATAATTTTAACTAAATTATAAATGCATTTATAATTTTTTTTACTACAACTCCCTTTTCCTCTTCTTAAATTTGCATTTAATCCCACAAAAACAATAAATAAAATTAAATAAATAGAAATAAGTGAAGAATATTTTAATTCATCAAAAATTCTATCAAATTCATAAGAAACATATTTATATTGACAATAAGGATCAATTATCATATAAATAAATTTAGAAAATGAAATTATAAGTAAATTTACATTTACTATATTTTTAGGAGTAGTTATTATATATAAAAATAATGAACATATTTTTTTATGATTAGAACTTTTTAATGTAGAAACTAATCTAAAAATCATTATTGTCATTAATATAAAAAAAATTATACCAAAAATAATTTGAAATACTAAGTTTCCTGCTTTTCCCCACATTTCAATTCCATATGTTTGACAATGTCTTCCAAATATTCCTAAATGACATTGACAATTTAAATAAGAAATTGAAAATTTACCTAAATCATTACAAAAATATAAAGATAAATAAGTTAAATTCTTTTTTATTTCATCTGATAAATCATTATATAATCTTTTTGTTATTTGTTTATCAAATACTTTTGCTAAATTATTTATTGTATAACCCATATTTTTTAAAGCTAATAATTCATTATTTAAATTTGGTTGAAATATATGTTCAATGTCCATTTTAATTCTATATTATTTTTATTGTTGAATATCAAAAAATAATTTATTTAACAAATTATTATTATTGATAATAGTTAAATTTAATAAATATTAAAAAATTATTGATTATTCATATCATTTAAATAATAAATTCAAAAAATCTTTCCAAAAAAATTTGAAATATAATAATTAGATAAAAATGGAAAACGAACTAAACGTATTAGAAAACACAGAACCAATTGATACAACAAAATTAGTTAGAAAAAAATATTCAGAATATCATCTCCAAGCAGAAATGGCAAAAAAAGTATTTGAAGATCAAGAAGAAAGAGAAAAAGATCCTTTTGACAAAAAATTTGAAAGATATAAAGCAGGTAAAAAAGGAAAATCTGATGGTTTAAATGATAAAATAAAAGGAGCTGGTGTTGGTGATTGGAAAGAACAAAAATTAACAAAATTATCATTTTTTGAAAATATGCGTAAAATATTTTTAGATAAAACTCAAATATCAAAAACATTTCCAACAATAGATGTAGATTACAATAAAATCCCAGAAAAATTATTAGAATTAGAAGAAGGTGCCTTACCAAAAAATTTTACATCATTTCAAATAGATTACATAAATCAAATAGGAAATGAATTGGAAAAAGAATATTTAGAAAATGGTTTATCAAAAGAAGAAGTTGAATTAAGACAAAAAACATATGGTCCAAATTCATTACCAGAACCTAAAAAAATACCAGGAATAGTAAAATATTTAATAGAAATTACATCAGTATTTTCAATTTTATTATGGATTGCTGCAATATTATAATTTATAGCTTATTCATTAAATCCAGAAGATATAAGTAATATGTGGTTATTTTTTTTTATTCCT
>JAEEGL017393453.1_pt1 | contig 12096 bp, 5 predicted proteins | sample 9134231 | NCBI WGS metagenome assembly JAEEGL01 (sample SAMN16246548, study PRJNA631951) | gut metagenome | biome: gut microbiome; feature: rumen; material: fiber-attached | host: Bos | place: Iran: Karaj | collected 2018-10
ATGCGAACATCATGCAGGTCTGGTTTCCGTTGAGAATCTCCCACTCGCCGTCGGAGTTGCGGCAGACGATGGCAAGACGGTCGGCATCCGGGTCGCTGGCAATCACGAGGTCGGCATTCAGCTTCGTACCCAGTTTCATACCCAGCGTCATTGCCTCGGAGTTCTCAGGGTTCGGGCTGACCACCGTCGGGAAGTTACCGTCGATGACCATCTGCTCCGGCACCACATGGATGTTCTGGAAGCCCCATGAGCGGAGAGCCTCAGGGATGATGACACGTCCGGTGCCATGCAGCGGCGTATAGACGATGTTGAGGTCTTTCTGGCGGAGAATCACATCCTGATCCACCATCGCCTCCTTCACTGCAGCGAGGTAGTCCCAGTCCATCTCGCCTCCGATAATCTGGATGAGGTCGGGGTTGCCTTCCCATTTCACATCCTCCATTTTCACGGCATTCACCTCGTTGATGATGCCCACGTCGTGCGGTGCGAGCACCTGTGCTCCGTCGTCCCAGTAAGCTTTGTAGCCGTTATACTCCTTCGGGTTGTGGGAAGCGGTTACGTTCACACCAGCCTGAGCATGCAGCTGACGGATGGCGAACGACACTTCAGGCGTCGGACGCAGGCTCTCGAAGAGATACACCTTGATTCCGTTGGCAGAGAAGATGTTAGCCACAGTCTCGGCAAACTCACGTCCGTGGTTACGGCAGTCGTGACCCACCACCACGCTGAGGTCGTTGCGTCCCGGGAATGCCTTGTTGATGTAGTTGGCGAATCCCTGTGTGGCAGCACCGACGATGTAGATGTTCATGCGGTTGGTACCCACGCCCATGATGCCACGGAGTCCGCCGGTACCGAACTCAAGCGTCTGATAAAAACTGTCGATGAGCTGCGACTTGTCCTCGTTGTCGAGCATAGCCTGTGCCTCGGCACGTGTTGTCTCATCGAATACTGGATCAGTGGCCCATTTCTTCGCCACCTCAGTACAATGTAATAAGATGTCTTCTTGCATAATGATTTATAGTTTAAAGTTGAGTGTGATTTATAGGATTTTTTCTAGGTTTTCCTAGGTTCTCCTAGGTTTTCCTAGGTTCTCCTAGGTTTTCCTAGGATTTCCTAGGATAACTAGGATAGCTAGGATAACTAGGATAGCTAGGACATCTAGGATTCCTAGCTAGAGCCAAAATCATCGCATTTTGTAGCGGTCGCCTTCTTCTTTGATGATTTTGCGCCAGTAGTCCTCGGGATAGCCCGGACGCTTCACGGACTCACCCAGACCGTAGACACTGCGTTTAAACTGACCGTTCTCCACCGGTTTGAGCACCATGTCGTTGTGCTTCACCACGAGGAACTTAAAGAGCTTGTCCCAGCGCTGCATCATCTTGTCGGCGGCTTTCAGTGAATAGTCGGTGAGGAAAGCCTTGGCTTTGGAAGGGTCCTCATCGTAGAGCGCCTTTGCCTGGCTCTCGGTGGCAGCTTGAGCATCGTAGAACTCAAACTCCAGCTCGTTGCGCGCCTCCTCCAAGTCGGGGAACATCTTCGAGTAGAACGGATAGACGATATTCGCCACGGTGTTGCACATCCAGAACGCCGATTCCCAGGAGAAGGTGATTTCGTCCTGCTTGTCGGTGATACGCTGATAGCATTGCGGGATGTCGTTGACCGAGCAATAGACCGGTGTGTATGCCGCCATGTTCGGGTCGTCGTTGGTCCACCATGCTATGCCGCCGATGGCATCGGGCAGCCAGCTGCGCATCTGCGCCACAATGGAGAATCCGGTCTGCACGGTCGATGTAGGCCGCTCGTTGAAATACTCCTCGCCGTCGATTTTGGCAGAAAGGGGCGACATACGGTAAGGCGCATGGAACGGACCGGCTCCGAGTCCCTCTCGGATGTCAAGCGGCGTGTCCTCATAGTGGTCGCGCATGTCCTGCATGAGCGTGCGGACCGACAGCTTTTGCTTGGGCTTGTAGTAGAGCGGCATCTCGCCTTTCAGGTCCTCACCGTTGATATAAGGGAGGAACTTGTCCATGCCATCAACATGATGGTTGAAGAAACTCCACACACGCGCGTCGCAGTAGCGGATTCCGCTGAAGTCGAGCGGGTTGTAGGCGTCGCGGAAAGAGAAATCCTCGTCTTTCCCGTCGAAGAATCCCTTCTTTCTTGCCACCTTCACCACGTCCTTGGCATAGAGCACGTTCGCCTTGTCCTTCATGTTGAAGCGAGTGATGCGGCTCTGGTTGGCATGTGCGCAGATGCAGTCGTCGGGTACTCTGACAGCCACCCACACTGCCCCTTTGCTTCCCGGACCTTTGCCCACCATCTCAAGCACCCACGCCTCGTTCTTGTCGGCGATGGAGAAGGTCTCTCCCTCGCTGTTGTAGCCGTATTCGGCGACGAGCGATGTCATGATGTCGATGGCGTTACGGGCGCTTGTGGCACGTTCGAGCGTGACATAGATAAGCGAGCCATAGTCCATAATTCCCTCCGGGTTCACCATCTCCTCCCTTCCTCCGAAGGTGGTCTCGGTGATGGTCACCTGATTCTCATTGATTTGTCCTACCACGTTGTAGGTCCGCTCCGCCTGACGTATCTGGCCATGATACTTGTTGGTGTCCCAGTCGTAGATGTCGCGCATCTCGTCTTTGGCATGCGTGCCTCCCACATGGCGGAACATATTTCCATACATGCCGTAGGAGTCGGCGTTATAGGTCACCATCACACTGCCGTCGGCAGATGCGTCTTTGCCTACGATGAAGTTCGTGCAGGCAGCTGCTTTCTCACTGATTGCCGCAAGGGCAATTACACAAATTGTTAAAAGTATTTTTTTCATTGTTATTTTTGATTAACCTAAGGGATGAATCCCATCAGGTATCTCATAGAACTAAATAGAATTTATAGATATTATAGTAACTATAGGAACTATAAAAAAAATCCATAAAATCTATAGAAACATTATTTAATCACGAGTTTGTCGGAGTCGGCGGCTTTGAAGCTCATGTCAAGTCCTTTCACGGAATGGGTGAGCGCACCGACAGAGACGAAATCGACACCCTGCTCGGCATAGTCGCGGATGGTGTCGAACGTGATGCCTCCCGACGACTCGGTCTCATAGCGTCCGCCAATCAGCTCCACCGCCCTGCGTGTCTCCTCGGGCGTGAAGTTATCGAGCATGATGCGGTCCACGCCTCCGAAAGCGAGCACACGGTTCAACTCGTCGAAATCGCGCACCTCAATCTCAATTTTCAGGTCCTTGCCTTTCTCCTTGAGGTACTGATGGCAGCGCGAGATGCCGTTCTCGATACCTCCTGCGAAGTCGATATGGTTGTCCTTCAGAAGTATCATGTCGAACAGTCCGATACGGTGGTTGGTGCCGCCTCCGATTTTCACGGCGAGCTTCTCGAGCATCCTCATGCCAGGGGTGGTCTTGCGGGTGTCGAGCACACGGGTTTTAGTGCCTTTCAGCTTCTGCACATATTTATTGGTCATCGTGGCGATGCCCGACATGCGCTGCAGGATGTTGAGCATGAGACGCTCCGTCTGCAGGAGGCTTTGTACCTTGCCTTTCACGCTCATCACGATATCTCCGGGCTTCACGTGTGTGCCGTCCTCAATAAACACCTCCACCTGCATGGTGGGGTCGAAGCGGCGGAACACCTCCTTGGCTATTTCCACGCCGGCAAAGACGCCCTCCTCCTTGATGAGCAGTTTCGACTCACCCATGGCGTCCTCAGGGATGCAGCAGAGGGTGGTATGGTCGCCGTCGCCTATATCCTCAGCAAATGCGAGGTCAATAAGGCGGTCGTTCAGTTCTTCAACGGTAAGCATAATTTTTTAAAACGAACAAAGATTTGAAAGATTATTTACAGATTTTTGTTTAAATACTCAGCAAATGTTTTTTCTACAACGATTTTTCGAATTTTCACGAAAGAAAGTGTAATTTCCCGAAGCGACTTTAAGGACTTTAAGGGCCTTAAGGCTTTAAGGGCCTTAAGGCTCCTAAGGGCTTTAAAGCCCCTAAGGACTTTAAAGGCTCTAAAAGCAAGTCCTATCAAGCTGTCGAATAGCAAAATGATCAAATTAAATCATGTCGAGGAGCTGGCCGTAGTCGAAGTCAGCACCGCCATTGCCGAAGAAAGCGACGAGCATCTTCTTGCATTCCTCCACCTTGGCAGAAAGACTGTCGAACGGGAAGTTCTCGCCCGGACCATTCTTTTCCTTCACCAGTTCTGACTGCTTCGACAGTTTGGCTTCAGGGTAAGTCAGCTCCAGAAGTGCCACAAGCATCACTGCCCCCTCAAACTGCTTCTGGTTAATCTGCTCCTTGTTGAAATCCCCTTCGAAGCAAAGCGCCACCGACTGTTGGTTGTATCCATAAGTGTGGGCACCGGTTGTGTTTCTTGGACGGCCGGTAAAGATTTCACCTTTTTTGTCGATAAAGTAATGATAACCTATGCCAGCCCATTTTTTCTTCTGGTGCCAGTTGTGGACATCCGCCACGGTGTGGGGAGTAGTCACTTCAGAATGAGTAAGAATGATGTACTTGGTTGAGCCTGCTGCTCTTTCTTGCAGGTCTTCGGTGAAATTCAGATTAGTGTGATGTAGCATAATGTAAAAGTGTTAACAATATAGCAGCAGCACTAAATTATTTAAAACCATGATATTAAGAGCATTCCTGATGACAAGTATGCTCCTGGATATTTCCAATCAGACCATCCGTCAGGCTTAGTGCTGCCGTTCAAACCAGACGGAAAAACTAATTGAAAAGCAAATATAGCAATTAAATCTGAAATAATCAAAGCTATTGCGGCAAATTTTCAAAAAAATGTGTTTCTATAGTATTTGGGGGAAGAAATCCGGGAATTCGGAAGACTCTGAGTAATCAGAATATTCAGAATTCCCGGAACAGGCATGCTTACTGTGTTGACCGTGCTAAGCCGGTCTTTGGGGCGGTCGGGACGACCACAAACCCAGCCGTTGACTATTGGGATTTGTACGTTTTTGCAGACGCCCACGGGGCATTTTTTTAGAAGTCCCTGAGGCGTCTCTACTGTCCTGCCATGATGTTGATGATGTTGACGATATCGGAGATATCCACATTGGTGTCTCCGTTCACGTCGGCATATCTCCAGCTGACCTGTCCAGCCATCTGGTTGATGACCGCCACGACATCGGAGATATCGACTTTGTTGTCCTCGTTCACGTCACCCTTGAGATGGGTGTCCTCATCCTCGGCGTTGAACACCACCCACTTATCTTGGATGGTGTTGCCAGCGGCATCCTTCACGGTGAATTTCGTTTGGCTGCCGGAATATGCGATGCCGGCTCCCTCAGGCTCGATGACTTTTCCGATGATGCAGTTGGCAGACACACTTGAGACGGATCCTTTTGCCCTCAACTCCGCTGTCTGTGCGTCGATACTCAGTGTTCCCGCCGCTCTCACTCCGCCGTTCTTGCCTGCCGCAACCACTTCCACGGTGTCGGTGACGGTGACGTTACCATCCGACCAGATGGCTGCCGCCGGCACATCCGAAGTGATGTCAATCAGTCCGTATCCCATGAAGGTGACATCGACTGTACGGACAGCACTGAACAAGTTGTCAGAGAGAAGTTTATTCTCACCGCGCAGATTGATGTTCAGCGTCGGCATCGAGCTCAGGATGGCATAGTGGTCCTGCCCATCGATGGTGGCATTGTCGAGCGTGAGCGTGTTGCCTTTGAACGACACTTTTCCGTCACCGAGAATGTCGTCGCGGTTAAATTCGTTCACCTGGATGCCTGCAATCCAGAGGTCGTATTTCTGTCCGCCCAAAGTCAGTGTGCTGGTGGCGGTGTAGTCTCCGCTTGTGGCGGTTATGGTCACTGTCTCTCCGATGATGTTCGGGTCGTCGGCAAACGTGACGAGTCCGTTCTCATCCACCGTGGCAATGCTCTCGTTGCCCGATTTCCAAATGACATTATCCACGCTGGTCGGTGTGAACACCCCGTAACTGCTCTCACCGCTGCCAGGCTCTCCGTACCATGCCACAGTGCCCGAATTGGCTGGTGTCGGAACGGCTGTGAGCTGTATGGAGCCGACCGTCGGATCGACGATGGCCTGCTGCGGGTTGACCGCAATGCCCCTCTGGCTGACGGCATCCACACAGATATGAGCCCCGCCTTGAGGCGAGAGTTTGGCTCCGACGACTAATCCCGGGTCGCAATCGGTACAGTCGATGGTCAGCGTCTTCCGGTCGTTATCCACTTTGATGCCCGGCATCGTGGCACCCTCCACGCTGGTGTAAGTGAACGAGTCGAAGCTCACCTGCTGATTGCTTGCTGCGAGCGGATAGACGGTGAAGGGGAACTCCCTGGTTTCACCTGCCGCGACATGCATCTCGCGGTTGTTGTTGACTGTCACACCGAGCAGTGGCACGGTCCCGTCCTCTTCGGTGACGATGAAACGTACATAACGTTTGCTGCCGTCAGAGGGTGATGGGAAGTCCAGTACGTCAATATAAGTCTGTGCGACTAAATGTGTGGTCGCTTTCTTGGGCTTGAAATAAACGGTCTTGTATAATTTCTCGTCTTGAGAATCGACAGGCTTGGAGCAAGCCACATCCTCGAAGAGCACCCCTTCCGGAGCCAGCCATGCCCATCCTGCCGACCCCATGAAGTCGGTGGCGTTGTCGGGGATTGGCAGTTCATCAATTCTCACCACCTGGCCCTTGCGGACGATATACACCCCTTCCTGGTCGAGCGTAACCTCACCGTTCACAGGTGTCACCTTGAAGCGCACGTTCTTCGTCTCGGTGCCCGGGGCACCCGAGTTGATGCTGTTGTATGCCACGATGTTGCCGGCATAGAAGTTGTTGGTCTCCTTGTAGCGTGTATAGACGAAGAGCTGCCGTCCGGAGGCCGCCTGCCTAAGCTTGAACGAGCTGTTGAAGTCCTCCGGTGTCTCTGCGTCCTTCCAGTCCTCCTCAGTGAGGCTCGCCACGTCCTTGAATGTGTCCAGAACGATATACTCCTGCGGGATAAAGACGATGTCGTCGATGCCGCTGCCCGCACCTGTGGTCTGGTGGGGATTGGTCACCCACACGCAGCCGAGCCTCCAGCTGAGTTCCGGCGTCACCGGCACAGCGAGGTTGTCGTGCTTCACCACCTTGTATGCCCAGTCGGTGTATCCCCAGCCTGTGCATGGAGAGACATTGTACTGCCCGACGAACGTATAACCCACCTCGTTGGCACGGAACACCCTCGTGTCGTGCCAGTCGCCTTCGTTCAGCGTGACAAGCCCGTAGTCATGGTCAACCTCCGCCTGCTCCCCCTCCTTGCTTCTGATAAGCTGGAAGCGGATTTCAGGGTCTTCCCATGTGATTTTGTCCTTCGCCGCTCCAAGGCCGATGTCGCGGGTCTCTCCCACATACACCAGCTCGGTGCTGGTCCACGGCATGGTAATCGTGGACATGGACGGTGCCTGCATGGTGATGGTGTTCCCATTGCCGACGGTGTACTTTGGTGTGAACTGAGATGCACCCTCAGTATAATATCCTTCTGATTTCGGGAAACGAATATCACACGGCTTGGACATGTAGATGCCTTTATCTGCACAAACGGGATTCTGGTCGGCGGATAAAAAATGGTAAACGCTGTTCTGGTTCAGCAGGTCGATGTTAAGTTTCTCATTTGAATACAAAGCCGGTTTTCCGGGGTTGCGGGCAACCACTTGAAGCTTGTGGCAGCAGATGTCAATTATTCCATAACTTTTGATGCCGTATGTACCACCACTGACATAGACTTCAGTCTTATCGCCTGTGATTTTGATGGCGTGAGTCCATAATGCCGGGCCCTCTGCAGTGACGTTCACAATGGCATTATCAACATGTAAATAGTTGGCATCATCTAAACCCGTTCCTGATGAGTTGACAGTCAGCTTACAGTTTTGAATATTAGAATAAAGACATTCAATCGCTTTGTAAGAATCGAAGACATATTTATAGTATTTATCGTTCCTGTTGACAGTAATATCGCCTCCCGTAAGGTTCATCCTTTCAGCATCTATTGTTGACATGCTCCCCTTTTCTGTGTTTACTGTCACCACTCCATCCTCCACATTAAAAGATCCGATGTCGAGAAAGTTGTGATTATCAAAAGGATCTGTCCATCCTATAGAGCCATTGAATGTCACTCTACTTTTTGCTCCTCTTACTGTGATGTCACCGAAACTGGCCTGACCTGAAGGATGCGGATATTGTTTATAAATGCTTACCGCCGCATCCGGAGAAATAATGGTCACATCGCTATTGTCAATCAGAATATTGCTATCCATGGTTCCTGTGACGGCCTTACAGACCATGCCATCCTCTGAAGGGTATGCTTTGATGATAACGGTGGTGTTATTACAAGTAAGTGTACCGCCATACAAGAAAACGCCCCACTCCACCGCAGAGATTTCTGTGACACCTTCTCCGCTGATTTTCAAGTTCTTCACATCTATAGAATGAGACTGTCCTCCAACCTTGAGGGTCTTCCCTTTTTCGGTGACGATTTCAAGCGAATGAGGATTTTCTCCAATAGCCGGACCTGACCCATAAACAGCGGGCAGATAGATGTCCTCATCCACTATGAGTTTGGTGTCGCCTATGAGTTGGAGTCTGTTTTTTGTAAGTTCGCTGACTTTCCATGTTCCGCTCACTTCCTGCCTGTTTTCCGCGTTCGCCGCAAACGGGCAGACCAAGATTATGAGCAACATCAGCATGGAAGCCAACAGACGATTTCTTTCGGTTTGTAATTTTGGTTTCATAAGCGTAGTTATTTAAGGAAAATCCATAATTTACGCAAATATACAGATAAAAAATGACACACTTGCCTCCTGTGTGTTAAGAAATGTTAATCAATAAGTTTTGGTGTTTTTCGATGGGAATTCTGTCTGCGAAACGATTATGAACGTCATTTAAGATTTTTTGAGAACTTAATGATTTTAAAGACTTTAAGGTGTTTAGGGACTTTAAGGACTTTAGGGTCTTTAAGGTTTTTAGGGTCTTTAAAAAAACTCAAATTTCCACTTCCTAAAAAGATGGTGCGTCAAAACAACGTTGACGCACCATCTATATTCCTGACTTCTTGTCTTCTCGTATTCTTGTCTTCTTGACTTCTTGCCTTCTCGTCTTCTTGACTTCTTGCCTTCTCGTCTTCTTGTCTTCTTCCAAAATCAATACGCCTGTTCATGGACACCTTTGACAGCACGGCCGCTGGGGTCGTTCATGCCACGGAACGCCTCGTCCCATTCAAGGGCGATGGCGGTTGAGCAGGCGACGCTCGCCTCGCTCGGCACGCTCCTTGCCGCCGACTCGCTGGGGAAATGCTCGGCAAAGATGGAGCGGTAATAGTATTCCTCCTTGTTCTGAGGCGGGTTGATTGGGAACCGCTCGGCGGCATGTGCCATCTGCTCGTCGCTGACAGCCTCGGCGGTAATGCGTTTGAGCGTGTCAATCCACGAATAGCCCACACCGTCGCTGAACTGTTCTTTCTGCCGCCATGCCACCGCCTCTGGCAGCAGATGGGCAAACGCCTCACGCACGATTTTCTTCTCTATGGTGCTGCCCGGACACATCTTCGCCTCGGGGTTGGTGCGCATCGCCACATCGAGAAACTCCTTGTCGAGAAACGGCACACGTCCCTCCACTCCCCATGCAGAAAGGCTCTTGTTGGCACGCAGGCAGTCGTAAAGATGAAGCTTGGAGAGCTTGCGCACGGTCTCCTCATGGAAGTCCTTTGCGGTGGGAGCCTTGTGGAAATAGAGATAACCACCGAACACCTCATCCGCTCCCTCTCCCGAGAGCACCATCTTGATGCCCATCGACTTGATGACGCGAGCCAGCAGGTACATGGGTGTTGAGGCACGGACAGTCGTGACGTCGTAGGTCTCGATATAGTAGATGACGTCACGTATGGCGTCAAGTCCTTCTTGGATGGTGTAGTTGATCTCGTGGTGTACGGTGCCTATGTGGTCTGCCACCAGTCGTGCCTTGTCCAGGTCGGGAGCACCCTTCAGTCCCACGGCGAAGGAGTGCAGACGGGGCCAGTAGGCTTTGCTCTTGCTGTCGTCCTCAATGCGGTGCTCAGAGAATTTCTGTGCAATGGCAGAGATGACGGAGGAGTCGAGTCCGCCGGAGAGCAATACTCCGTAGGGCACATCAGACATCAGCTGACGCTTGACGGCATCCTCCAGCGCATCGTGTATGGCTTCGACGCTGGCAGGGTTGTCCTTCACCTTGTCATACTCCATCCAGTCACGTTGGTAGTAGCGCTGCATCGAGGCCTCGCCGCTCCAGTAGTAGTGTCCGGGCAGGAAGGGCTCATAGCGTTCGCAATGTCCTTCGAGTGCTTTCAGTTCTGATGCCACATAGACGGTGCCGTCGCTGTCGTAACCGATGTAGAGCGGTATGACGCCGATGGGGTCGCGGGCTATGAGGAACTCGTCGCGTTCTTCGTCGTAGAGCACAAAGGCAAAGATGCCGCTGAGCTCTTCGAGAAAGCCGATGCCCTTGTCGCGATAGAGTGCCAGGATGACCTCGCAGTCACTGCCCGTCTGGAAGTCGTACTGTCCGGCATAGCGGCGACGGATTTCCTGGTGGTTATAGATTTCGCCATTGACGGCCAGCACCTGTTTCTTGTCGGGCGCATAGAGGGGCTGTCCGCCGCTCTCGGGGTCGACAATGCTCAGTCGCTCATGGGCGAGGATGGCACTCCCGCCGCAGTATATACCACTCCAGTCTGGACCGCGGTGGCGGATTTTCTGACTCATCTTCAAGGCCTTCTGACGCAGTTCTGCTGTCTGTTCCTTGACGTTTAGGATTGCTACTATTCCACACATAATATATTACTTTTTTTGAGATTCCACATAGTTTACGAAAGCCTCGTTGCAGAGGCGTATTCCCCCAGGTGTAGGATAACGGCCGGTGAAGTACCAGTCGCCCGGGTGGTTGGGACATGCCTTGTGCAGCCCCTCAATGCTCTGGAACACCAGTTCAATGGGTGCCTGCATGCCTTCGGGACGAAGCATCTCCACAATCTTGCGGTTGATTTCATCGATGGTGAAGGGCGCATAGACGGCCCGGACGTGATTGGCTTCCAGCGGCGCTGTCTTGCACTTCCGGTAGGTCTCGTCCGTCAGCTGCTGCATGCCCCGCTCCCTGATCAGCTCCATGGCTGCGCGGAAGGCACAGAGCTCTTCCAGCCGCGACATGTCGATGCCGTAGTAGTCGGGATAGCGAATCTGTGGCGACGAGCTGACCATGATGATCTTCTTCGGATGCAGGCGGTCCAGAATCTTGAAGATGCTTTCCTTCAGCGTCGTGCCCCGGACTATGCTGTCGTCGATGATGACCAGGTTGTCCTCGTGGGGGCGCAGCGAGCCGTAGGTGATGTCATAGACGTGGGCTGCCAGGTCGTTGCGCTCAGCACCGTCAGAGATGAAGGTGCGCAACTTGATGTCCTTCCAGACTACTTTCTCGATGCGCACGTCATGATTGAGCTTGCGGATGCCGTCGGTCATGCCGTAGAACGACACCTCGGCAGTGTTGGGTATATATGAGAATACTGTGTTGGTTACATCGTTGCTGATGGACTGCATGATGGCAGGAGTCAGTTGCTCGCCCAGCCGTTTGCGCTCTAGGTAGATGTCGCGGTCGGAGCCCCGGCTGAAGTAGATGCGCTCGAACGAACAGGCACTCCGTTCCTGGGCGGGGATGATCTGTTGCAGACCACTGTCGCCGTTCCTTCTGACTATCAGCGCCTGTCCGGACTCCAGTTCCCGGATGTCCCCTGCCTGCAGGTTGAAGCATGTCTGGATGACAGGACGCTCAGAGGCCAGCACCACCACCTCGTCGTCCTGATACCAGAACGCTGGTCGGATGCCCCATGGGTCGCGGACGGCAAACATCTCGCCGGAGCCTGTCAGCCCGCACATGACGTAGCCTCCGTCAAAGTGGGTCATCGTGGTCTTCAGCACATTGGCCATCTCCACATGCTGGTCTATGTATGCAGTGATGTCCGTGCCTTCCAGCCCCTGTTTCCTGGCTTCGGAGTAGAGTCGCTCCACCTCGCGGTCCAGCC
>JAEEGL010106795.1_pt1 | contig 12095 bp, 9 predicted proteins | sample 9134231 | NCBI WGS metagenome assembly JAEEGL01 (sample SAMN16246548, study PRJNA631951) | gut metagenome | biome: gut microbiome; feature: rumen; material: fiber-attached | host: Bos | place: Iran: Karaj | collected 2018-10
ACATTGAAACTCTATATGGATCAGACAGGCGATCTGGATATTCTTGGCGAAAGAGTTACCTACTTTAAGGATAGCCTTGTTTGCCGTGCCAATGACAGGGACACACTTTATGGCGAGGACCAGGGCGTAGTACAGAAGACAAAAGAAAACGCAGATTACCGCGGAACAGTTTTGGAACATATCCTGATCCAGAATTTGACAGCTTTTTATGATGTTGGTGAAAACGGAGAGATCAGACTTCGTGGTGCTGACTGGAATGACGCTCTTGATATGGGCACACATAAGGGGGAGAGCGTTGCCTTCACCTGTGGCTATGCCGGTAACCTCAAGGATATTGCAAACTACATCAGAATTTATCAGGAAAAGACAGGAATAAGCGATACTGAGATACTTTCTGAGTTTAAGCCTGTTATTCTTGCAGATGACAGCGAGCTCTTTAACAGCCCACAGAAAAAGAATGAGCTTTTAAATGACTATATGTCCAGCGTGTCCCATACGATAAGCGGAATCAGAAATAAGATCAGTCTTGATAATCTTGCTGCTGCTTTGGAGCAAAAGTCACAGTTTATGATGGACCAGATCAGAGAAAAAGAATGGGTTCAGGATAATGAGGGCAATGGCTGGTTTAACGGCTACTATGATGATGAAGGCAGAGTAGTAGAGGGAGTTTTTGATACAGAGGATGGAACAAATGTCAGGATGATGCTGACAGGGCAGGTATTCTCTATCATGAGTGGTACTGCCAAGGAGAAAGATGTAGCTCAGATTGTGAAGAGCGCAGATAAGTATCTGTATAAGCCTGAAATTGGTGGATACAGACTTAATACTGACTTTAAGCAGCTTCGCACAGATCTTGGAAGAATGTTTGGTTTCTCTTACGGCGATAAGGAAAATGGAGCAGTCTTTTCACATATGGCAGTAATGTTCGCAAATGCTCTGTATAAGAGAAACTTTGCAAAAGAGGGTTACAAGGCGCTTAACACTCTTTACAAAGCAAGTGTTAACTTTGATGTCAGCAGGATATATCCCGGAGTTCCGGAGTACTTCAATGCTGAAGGAAGAGGCCTTTATAACTATCTTACAGGTGCAGCCAGCTGGTATCTTATGACTGTTGTTACTGAGTGCTTTGGTGTAAAAGGCAGTGCCGGAGATCTTTTGATTGAGCCAAAGCTCTTTGATGAACAGTTCGACAAAGAGGGTAAGTGCAGCATAACACTTCCGTTTAGAGGAAAGACCATAAAGGTTGTGTTTAATAACCCTGACAGGTTAAGCTATGGAAAATATGAGATTTCAAGTGCTGTTATTGACGGCGCAGAGACTATAGAAGGAATGAAGGACAAAGTTCTGATTCCTGCAGCTGCCATAGATAAGCTTGATGACAAAGAGCATTTGATCGAAGTATTCTTCTAAAGAAAAACAAAAAATATGTATGAAAAAAGACACTTCAGTAATTTGAATTTTGAATTTTGAATATTGAAGTGTCTTTTTTATCCATTTAATGAAAGTACCATTTCTGCTGCTTCTACCATATTGCAGCCGGATTCCATGGAACAGCGCTGCAGATATTTATGGGCCTGAGGCTCAGTCATATGGTGCTTGTCCATAAGTACTTCTTTGGCCTTGGAAATAGTCTGTCTGTCTGCATCGCTCCTTACAAGACGCTTTTCTTTGGCCTTTTTACGTGATCTTGATACGCCTTCCATCATCATGCTGATGGTGGAATAAAGGTTGTCCTTGGTGACGGGAGTTGGAAGGTAGATCAGTCTTTCGTTACCACCAGAAGCGGGAGCCTTATCCGGAGATGCTATCATCAGCATCTGAAAATAACCCGGCAGATCTTCTGCCAGGTCGGAATAGAGCATATCAGCTAAGCGGTAGCCACATACGATGACACCGCTTCCTAAGTCTTCCATGGCAGAAAGAGCCTGCACGCCTGAAGTTACAGCCGTGATATTGTCATATCCGCCACGGAGCAATATGCTTTTGAATTTATGGGCATCCTCTGCCTTTGCAAAAGCAACAATTATGTTCACAAAAATTACCTCAACAATCTTGGTGTATTCTGGTAGGTATGATTAGAAAGCGTTACTGTTCACTCGCATGCAGCTCGCTCCAGTAACGAATTCGCGCATTCATTCCAATTCGACTTCGTCGAAGGAATGCGCTCACTCCTGAATCAAGTTCTCACGAAATGCGCAGCTTAGTGCGCATTTCTGTCTGAACAGTAACTAGAAATCCACATTAGCTGCGGATTTCATTAGAACATGTTTCAAGATGTCATCAGAAATTGTTGAGATATTTATCAATTTCCCATTTTGTTACACAGGTACGGAACTCTTTCCACTCAGCTTTTTTGGCATCAAGGATCTTCTGATAAACAGACTCACTTAAGACCTCTTTTCCAAATGAATCTCCTCTGAATGCATTAATGGCTTCTCCAAGAGTCATTGGGAGAATATCTACGTTTGAAGCATTTGTCTGGTCAAAAGAGATACCCTTTATAGTCTCTGTGAGCTCAGCAGGCGGAGTGAGCTTTTGTGAAATGCCCTCAATACCCGCAGCCAGGATAAGAGCGATGGCAAGATATGGATTGCAGGTAGCATCAGGGTTTCTGACCTCAATTCTGGTAGCGTCTCCCTTTCTGGAAGGAATGCGGATAAGGGCACTTCTGCCGTTTGAAGTAGAAGACCAGGAAATATTCACCGGTGCATCAAAACCGGGTACGAGTCGCTTATAGGAATTTACAATAGGATTTGTAATGAGCGTCATTCCCTTTGCATGTGCAAGGACTCCTGCGATGAAGTACTTGGCTGTTTCTGACAGACTTCCATCTTCAGCTACAAAGACATTTTTGCCCTCATTATCCTGAGCAAGGAAACTAAGGTGCATACCTGAACCGCTGATACCTTCAACAGGCTTTGGCATAAATGTAGCGTAAAGACCGTGCTTCTTGGCAATTGTCTTTACAGCCATTCTGAAGGTCATGATCATGTCCGCTGTGCGAAGTGCATCCTCTTCATCAAACTGGATCTCATGCTGGGCAGGAGCTATTTCGTGATGAGAGGATGAGATATTAAAGTCCATTTCCTCCAGGTTAAGAATAATCTCTCTTCTTACATTTTCACCCTGATCAAGAGGAGCTACATCAAAATATCCGGCTCTTTCCTTGGTGGAAGCAGTAGGATTTCCGTTGTCATCATAGTCAAACAAAAAGAACTCAAGGCGTGGATTGACCTTAAAGTTGATACCAAGGTCCTTAGCCTTATTTAGCACTTTCTGAAGAATGCTTCTGGGATCTCCTGAAAATGGCTTGTTGTCTGAGGTATATACGTTGCAGAACATTCTGGCAACCTTGCCGGCCTGTGGTCTCCAGGGATAGATTTCAAAGCTGTCGAGATCGGGATACAGATACATATCGCTTTCATCATCTCTGGTAAAGCCATCTATAGATATGCCATCAAACATACACTCATTATTAAGTGCTTTTTCAAGCTGGCTTGATGGAATTGCGATGTTCTTGGGAACACCGAAAAGATCACAGAACTGGAGCCTGATAAAAGCTACATCCTCATCTTCAACAATCTGAAAAATATCTTCCTTTGTATATTTGCTCATTTTAACCTCCATGGATAATTTGGGCTGATCATATTTTATAAAAAAGGGCGCACAAAACAGTGACAGAATTGTCTCTGCTTTGGCGCCTTTGCCACGTATAAATATATGTTATTTATTTTGGGCAGTGATGTCAATAAAGCTTTGCAACATCTTTTTTCCCATTGGTGTAAGTATTGATTCGGGATGGAACTGCATACCGTAAATCTGATAGTCCTTGTGTGAAACCGCCATGATCTCACCATCCTTGGTGGTGGCAGTCACCTTAAGACAATCAGGAAGAGTGTTGGGATCCAGGGCAAGAGAGTGGTATCTTGCAACAGCGCCTTCTTTTTCAAGGTTGGAAAAAACAGGGCAGGAGGTATCAAACGTAACTACAGATTGTTTGCCGTGCATAAGTTCTTTAGCATAGGTTATTGTTCCGCCAAAGGCTGCGCAGATTGCCTGGTGTCCAAGGCAGACTCCGAGGATAGGAATGTCTTTTCCAAGCTCTTTAACAACGTCAATGATGACACCGGCATCTTCAGGACGTCCGGGTCCAGGAGAAATAATGATTTTTGATGGCGCCAGGTCTCTGATCTCTGAAACAGTTAGCTCGTCGTTTCGGATTACTTTGAACTGCTCAGCGGCAGAAGCTGATGCTTTAGATGTACTGCCGGAAGCATCCTTTCCATGGGCCAGGATAGCTCCGATCATCTGATAAAGGTTATAGGAAAAGCTGTCATAGTTATCAATAAGTAGTATCATGTCTCATCCTCCATAGATGCCTCAAGTGCTGTAAGGGCTGCTTTTGCTTTGTTGATGCATTCTTCGTACTCTTTGGCAGGATCTGAATCTGCAACAATTCCGGCACCGCTTCTTACGAAGACTTTACCGTTTTTCTTGTATAACAGGCGGATTGCGATACATACATCCATGTTTCCGGAGAAGTCTATGTACCCTACAGCGCCGCCGTAAACGCCGCGCTTGTTGTTCTCGAGTTCTCCTATCAATTGGCATGCTCTGATCTTGGGAGCACCTGAAAGTGTTCCTGCAGGAAGAACTGCTTCAATTGCATCAAGGGCATCTTTATCCGGACGAATGAGTCCTCGTACTGTGGAACCAATGTGCATAACGTGTGAAAAACGCTCGATGGAGTGAAGCTTTTCAACTTCAACAGTGCCAAAGGTACTGATTTTTCCAAGGTCATTACGGCCAAGGTCTACCAGCATGTTGTGCTCAGCCAGCTCTTTTTCATCGGCAAGTAGTTCTTTTTCCAGCTTTTTATCCTCGTCCTCTGTGGCGCCGCGCTTTCTGGTACCGGCAAGAGGGAAGGTGTGAAGGACGCCGTCTTCAAGCTTAACAAGGGTCTCAGGAGAAGCACCCGCAAGTTCCACATCTGTTCCGGAAAAATAGAACATATAAGGTGAAGGATTGATGGTCCTAAGGCGTCTGTAGGTGTTAAAAAGGCTTCCTTCATAATCGGCTGTAAGGTAGTTGGACAGAACTATCTGGAAGATATCCCCTTCAAATATGTGCTTTTTGGCACGCACTACCATGTCGGAGTACTGTCCCTTATTAAACAGCGGTTTGATATCGCTAAGAAGCGTTCCCTTGGGCTCTATTTCTTTTTCACCATTAATAAGGAGAGACTTGATGGCTTCGAGCTCACCGGTTACTTTTTCGTAGTTCCTGGAAAGAGTATCTGATGAGGACGGAGCGTCTGAATGAAGACTTACGTTTCCAATAAGGATAATCTTCTGTCTTACATTATCAAAGGCGATAACCTTGTCAAACAACATGAGGTCTACGTCTTTGAACTCATCTGTGTCATTGACATCTACCTTGGCTGTGGGCTCTGAGTAGGTAAGATAATCATAGGAAAAATAGCCTACAAGACCACCGGTGAAGGTAGGAAGCTCTTTTATCTTGGGACTTCTGTGGCAGGCCATTACTTCTCTGATATGGGCAGAAGGATTCTTGGTGTCAAAGGTCTTATCGCCAATAGTCATGTGTCCGTCAGAGCAGGTGATAAGGAGCTTTGGCTCGTAGCCAAGAAAAGAATACCTTCCCCATTTTTCATTGGCCTGTGCTGATTCGAGCATGTAACAATGTGTTGAAACTTTTTTGAGCTTTCTCATGACTTCGATGGGAGTTGTGAAGTCTGAGAGTAGCTCAAGGCTTACCGGAGCGATGTCATAATCGCCGCTTTCGGCATATTTTCTGATAGTGTCTAAATCTGGGTAGTAAAGCATGATAGCCTCCTTGTACTGTTCTATCAAGGAGATTTATTACAAAAAAAATCCTTGATAGAAACTATAAGTTTCCATCAAGGACGAAAATTCTTAAAAAAGATTCCGCGGTGCCACCTTGAATTCATAGGCAAAACCTATGCTCTTGTCAGGATACGGTTAACTGTTGCGTAACTTATCGTCATGCTACAGGATACATCATATCCCCGGCAACTGACGTGTGCCATACGTCGCCAGATACTCTGCTGAATTTGTAATCAGCATTTCCCTGCGCCCTCGGGAGTCCATTCTCTTATCAACATCCTGCTGCATTTCAGCAACCGCAGCTCTCTGTGAGGAATCATGAAAAGATACTCATCTCCTTCATTGGTTTAAAGCGGTATTCAGTTAAAGATAATTTACAATAGTTGACCTTTATATGTCAACTGTATTTTAAACAATTTAATCATTAGATAAGTGATTCCTTGACATGAAAGTTTCCATGGCATACAATCCTATTTAGTCAAAGACAAGGGCGTCTTAGAGATTACTCTAAGGCGCCTTTGCGCATTTTTGTGAAGTAGTGAATGTTTGTAATAGAGGAGAAACAAGTATGGCATCGATCAATAAGAATTATTTAAGGCTTCAGGGAAGCTATCTTTTTTCAAGAATCGGAGAAAAAGTAAGAAATTATCAGGCTGCAAATCCTGATAAGGAAGTCATAAGGCTTGGAATTGGTGATGTTACAAGGCCAATAGCACCAGCAATTATCAGTGCCCTCCATGCGGCAGTTGATGAGATGGGAGCAGAGGAGACTTTTAGAGGTTACGCTCCTGATCTTGGCTATGATTTTCTTAGAACTGCGATTTCCGAAAATGATTTTAAGGCAAGGGGCTGCGACATCTCTCCTGATGAGATATTCGTGTCAGACGGAGCAAAGGGAGATTGCAGTAATATCCAGGAAATTTTTGGAGAAGATAATAGGATTGCTGTTTGTGATCCGGTTTATCCTGTGTATGTTGATTCAAATGTAATGGCAGGAAGAACCGGTGAGTACGATGATATTACTGAAGGGTTTAAGGACGTTATCTATATGCCCTGCATCAAGGAAAATGATTTTACACCTGATTTTCCCAGTGAAGTTCCGGATCTTATCTATCTGTGCTTTCCTAACAACCCTACAGGTGCTGTTATCAAAAAAGACAGGCTTCAGCAGTGGGTGGACTATGCAAGAAAGAATGGTTCAATAATTCTCTACGATGCCGCTTATGAATCTTTTATCACAGAGGAAGGAATTCCACACAGCATCTATGAATGTGAAGGGGCAAAAGAGTGCGCAATAGAGTTCAGATCTTTTTCCAAGACAGCAGGATTTACAGGTCTTCGACTTGGTTTTACCGTTATTCCAAAAGACCTTGAGGCAGGCGGAGAAAAGCTCTGGCCTCTTTGGGCAAGAAGACATGGAACCAAGTACAACGGTGCACCTTACATTATCCAGAGAGCCGGGGAAGCCTGCTACAAGCCTGAAGGAAGAGCTCAGATAAAAGAGCAGATCGCATATTATCTGGAAAATGCAAGATACATTTATGATGGTTTAAAGGAAGCCGGTTTTGAAGTATACGGAGGAGTAAATGCCCCATATATCTGGCTTCGCACTCCGAATAACATGACCAGCTGGGAGTTTTTTGACTACCTTCTTGAGAAGGTTAACGTTGTTGGTACTCCAGGATCAGGCTTTGGACCACACGGTGAGCATTACTTCAGACTCACAGCATTTGGCAGCAGGGAGAATACTATAGCTGCTGTTGACAGAATACGTAAGCTATAAATACTAAGAGCCCATCCAAATCCACCAATTTGATTGATTTGGATGGGCTCTTAGTATTTTTTTAACCTTAAAGTAAGATTTACATTAAATAGTAAATGCGCATCTTTTGTTCAAAAATAATGAACTTTTTCTTATGTAAGATATTGCAGACAGAGCACCAAAGGATTCAAGTTTTTTCTCCAGTGCTACGCTACTTGTCTGTGAAGCAGTGTCAGCAGTTTCTGCGTTTTTGCATTCGGTTCTGAGTACGTCATTAAATTTTTTCATTCTAAAAAAGCCCCCTTATTATTGTTTTTCATTCTTTTATACGAAGGAAAAAATATTGTGGCAATTTCTTTTTAGTGAACATAATTATGATATGATTTTATTGTAAAAAAATGATATGAAGGTGAGAAATGTATTCAGAGATAATTATATGTCTTAAGGATAATGCTGATGAAGTGTTCGAAAAACAAGTGAAAATGCTTAAGGAGCGTCACCATGCGAATGTGCTGCGCATGGACTTAACTGAAGCAACGGACTATATAAATACGTGTTCATCGGATATCCTTTTTATAAGTGATGAGGAGAATTTGCTTTCGAAGGCCAGGGAAGCAGGATTATCAACAAATAATCCTGCAGCAATGAGAGAATCCTACATGAAAGCAATGGAGATGCTTAAATCTATGGGAATTGATGGTGCGGTTTGTACTAATGCACCAGAAAAGTAATAGGGGAGAAAAAAGTGATGAAGATATACGATATTTCACAAGAAGTATTCAGCTGCAAAGTTTTTCCGGGGGATCCGGCTCCGGAAAGACAGATATTAATGAAAATAAGTGATGGTGCGGTGTGCAATCTTACTGCCTTTCATATGTGTGCACACAATGGTACTCATGTTGATGCTCCATATCATTTTTGCAACGATGGAAAAAAGATTGATGAAGTTACTCTGGACAAATTCGTAGGGTATTCATATGTGACAGAATTCGAAGGAGATATTACAGCCAAAGATGCTCAGAATATATTACTTAGAGCAAAAGAGGCTTCAAGAGAAGCTGGAACCTCTATAGATGCTGACCGGAGAATACTGATAAAGGGGAGGGCAGTGCTAACCGAAGAGGCCGCAAGAATATTTGCTGATGAAAAAATCTTATTGTTTGGTAATGAGTCACAGACAGTAGGACCGGAGGATGCTCCTAAGGCAGTGCATTTGATAATGCTAGGAGCAGAGATAGTTCTTTTGGAAGGAATTCGTCTTTCTGAAGTGGAAGAAGGAATATATATCTTGAACTCGGCACCAATAAACTTGGGAGGGGCGGATGGTGCGCCATGCCGAGCAATTCTGATTAAAGAATTAAAAAAAGCTTGAAAAATTGATTTTTCTTTGCTAATATTAGCGGGTATTTTATCGATATAGGTCAAATGATATGGATTTGATGTTTCTACCCGGTTACCGTAAATTACCGGACTATCGAGTGTTTGATGCATATACAACGGTTATATATTAATTGTTGAAGTTATCAGATCAGATAGGCGTAGAAGCATGAGTTCTACGCCTTTTTATTTTGTTCAAAAAAGCATAGATATCCATCCTTACAAATGACCAGTGTTCGGTTTAAAAAAGGGAGGAAGATATGAAAAAGATTAAAAAAGTAGTATCAGCAGTTCTTGCTGCCACAATGGTAATGGCGTTATCTGCCTGTTCAAGCACAGCAGAAACAGAAAAAGTTTCTGAGTCTACCGGCACAGAGGCTGCACAGACAGCTTCATCAGATGTAAAGGTTGGTTTTATATTTTTACACGATGAGAATTCAACATACGATCTCAACTTTATTAACGGCGCCACACAGGCTTGCGAGGCTGCAGGTGTTGAATACATGCTCAAAACAAATATACCTGAGGGACAGGAGTGCTATGAGGCTGCCTGTGAACTTGCGGATGCAGGCTGCGATATAGTATTTGCTGATTCATTTGGTCATGAAGATTACATGATTGAGGCAGCTAAGGAATATCCTGAAGTTCAGTTCTGCCATGCAACAGGTACTAAGGCACATACAGAGGGCCTTTCCAATTACCACAACGCTTTCGCTACAATTTATGAGGGACGTTATCTTGCAGGAATTGCAGCAGGAATGAAGCTCAACGAGATGATTGCAAATGGAGAGATCACAGCAGACCAGACTAAGATTGGTTATGTTGGTGCTTACACATATGCAGAAGTTATTTCCGGTTATACATCATTCTTCCTTGGCGCTCGTTCTGTATGCCCAACAGCTACAATGGAAGTAACCTTTACAGGTTCATGGTACGACGAGACAGCTGAAAAGGAAGGTGCTAACAAGCTTATTGAAGATGGCTGCGTTCTTCTTTCTCAGCATGCCGATTCAATGGGCGCTCCTACAGCATGTGAGAAGGCTGGTGTGCCTGACATTTCCTACAACGGAAGCACAGCATCTGCTTGCCCTAACACATTTATTGTATCTTCAAGAATTGATTGGGCACCATATTTTGCATATATCATCGACGCTGTAGCAAACAAAAAAGAGATTGCTACTGACTGGGTTGGAACACTTGAGACAGGTTCTGTTGTTCTTACAGACCTTGGAACTGCAGCAGCAGAGGGTACAGCTGAGGCAATTGCAGAAGCTGAAAAAGCTATGAATGCAGGAACACTTCATGTATTTGATACAACTACATTTACTGTAAACGGTGAGACACTTACATCATACATGGCTGATGTTGATACAGATGCTGATTACACAGCTGATACAGAAGTTATCACTGATGGTTACTTTGCAGAGTCTGGTTCAGAATTCCGTTCAGCTCCTTACTTCGATTTACAGATCGACGGAATTTCACTTCTTGATACTGCATATTAATTATTACATTATGTAATTTGAGGAAATCTTTGTAGAAGCACAGATAATTCTGTGCTCACAAAGATTTCCTATTTTTAGTCTATAAAGAAATTTTGAAAGGTGATAATTGTGGAAAATAGGGAAGTAGCCATATCGCTTCGTGGCATTACAAAGTCTTTTGGTGATGTAACGGCAAATAGTAATGTTAATCTCGATGTTTATAAGGGCGAGATATTATCTCTTCTTGGTGAGAATGGAAGTGGAAAGACCACTCTTATGAATATGCTTGCGGGAATCTATTATCCTGATGCCGGTCAGATAATCATAAACGGCAAAGAGGCTGTTATCCGCTCTCCTAGAGATGCTTTTGATCTGGGAATAGGAATGGTTCATCAGCACTTTAAGCTTATTGATGTATTTAATGCGACAGAGAACATTATTCTTGGTCTTGAAGGTAAGCTTAATATAAAAGAGGCTGAGAAAAGGATAAAAGAGATCTGCGACAAATACGGATTCGAGATCAATACCAAAAAGAAGATATATGATATGTCCGTTTCTGAAAAGCAGACAGTCGAGATTGTTAAGGTGCTTTATAGGGGAGCAGACATTTTAATATTGGATGAACCCACAGCCGTACTGACACCTCAGGAAACCGAGAAACTTTTTAATGTCATGCGCAACATGAAACATGATGGAAAGTCCATAGTTATCATTACTCACAAGCTAAACGAGGTACAGAGCATATCTGACAGAGTTGCAGTTCTGCGTCATGGAGAATTCATTAATGACATGAAGACAAGCAAGACCAATGCTCAGGAGATGACTGACATGATGGTAGGTCATTCTGTTTCTCTTAATATTGAAAGACCTGAACCAGTAGATCCTAAGCCTCGCATCACAGTAGAGAATCTTACCGTTGTTGACGAAGAGGGATTAGTTAAGCTTGATGATGTTTCTTTTACTGCTAATACAGGAGAAATTCTTGGTATTGCAGGAATATCAGGCTGTGGACAAAAGGAACTTCTCCGTGCAATTGCAGGTCTTGAGATTGTTAAAGAGGGAAAGATCACATATATCCATCAGGATGGAAGGACAGAGGACCTTCTTGGTAAATCTCCAAGAGAGATCTCTGAACTTGGCGTAAAGCTTTCATTTGTTCCTGAAGATAGACTGGGAATGGGACTTGTTGGAAACATGAATCTTGCTGATAATATGATGCTCAGGTCCTATAGAAACGGTAAGTCAAGATTCTTTACTGAGAAAAAACAGCCTAGAGAACTTGCGAGGAAGGTTGTAGATAAGCTTCAGGTAGCAACTCCAAGTATCGACACACCAGTACGACTTTTATCTGGCGGAAATGTACAAAAGGTCCTTGTTGGAAGAGAGATATCTTCAAGGCCTAAGGTACTCCTGACAGCATATGCGGTAAGAGGTCTTGACATCAGTTCTTCCTACCAGATCTATGATCTTATCAACCAGCAAAAGAAACGTGGAGCAGCGGTACTCTTTGTAGGAGAAGATCTGGATGTTCTTGTTGAACTTTGCGACAGGATCCTTGTTCTTTGCGGTGGCAAAGTTACTGGAATTGTAGATGGCAGGAATACC
>JAEEGL010203846.1_pt1 | contig 12095 bp, 11 predicted proteins | sample 9134231 | NCBI WGS metagenome assembly JAEEGL01 (sample SAMN16246548, study PRJNA631951) | gut metagenome | biome: gut microbiome; feature: rumen; material: fiber-attached | host: Bos | place: Iran: Karaj | collected 2018-10
AGATTCGTGAATGGCTCTTCGACTTCGACCCGGAATCCATGTCCGACCTGGTCCTCCTGAATGCCCTCTACTGGCCTGGTCGCATCGGGCTCTTCCCGGAAATCCTTCGCCGGAAGCAGAGCGGCGACTACGGGAAAGAGTACCGCGACACTTACGGAGTCCCGGTCTATCAGGAACAGACTTCCGACCCCAGCCTTGCCCCCAAGGGCCACTTCATCGGCCGCACCATGATGGCGGTCGAGGCCCTCTGGCCCTACCGGAACAAAACCAAACTGAAATGATGAAATCCATCAAAGACATCCCCTGGGAGTGCGGAAAAGGATGGTGGCCGATGATCGAGAAAGTCGCATCGGCCATCGATTCCTTCAACGCCGCACAATCGCCCCCCAGGTTGTGATGAAATTCACCGGCCATGCCGATTACAAATCCATGAAGCCCTACATCGACATCACCGAAAAGCCAAGACAGACGCCATGGATGCCATGGGAAAAAGCGCTCGGAGAGTAAATTTCGACAATTTTACCCAAAAAGATGCCTGAATTTAGAAAATTTTACCCATCTTTGTAATAAATCACGTTCGAAAATGGAAAAAAATACTCAGCTGCCCGAAATTTTGATTGCGTCGTCCGACAAGAAATTGTCGGCTATGATCACACGTCTCAAAAAGGAGGAAAAGTTACAAAAAATAGCATCCCGCGTATATACAACCAATCTGACTGATACGCCGGAGAACATCGTTCGTCGGAACCTCTACAAGATTATTGGCCAGCTGTATCCCGGCGCCTTAATAAGCCATCGTTCAGCATTTGAACTCCGGCCGTCTGCCGATGGTCACTTCTATCTAACTTATACATATACTAAGAACATCTCGTTGCCAGGTATTACTCTGCACCTCGTGGCCGGTCCTAAACCCATTGAGAAAGACATACCCTATCTGGACGGTCTGTTCATATCCAATCCCGCCCGCGCATTCATGGAAAATCTCCAGCTGGGCTATGTTAGAAACGGGGTTTCCAAGTGCATTCCCCAGGCCCAACTTGAGGAGAAACTGGAAAAGAAGCTGTTGGCAAACGGAGAGAACGAGTTGAATCGTCTTCGTGATGAGGCTCGTGTAATGTCGGGACAATTGCAAATGGGAAACGAGTTCAAACTCCTTGATAAGATTATTGGCGCAATTCTTTCTACTCGGGAAGCGGAGGTCCTGAAAGGAGAATCCGCCAAGGCCTGGGCGGCAGGAGAGCCGTATGATCCGGAGCGTATCAGCCTGTTCAGTACGCTGTTTGAACATCTTTCACAAAAGGATTTCAAGCACTATACTGACATCAATGGGGCAGAGACGGCCTACAAGAACTTCGCTTTCTTCGAGAGCTATTTCTCCAACTATATTGAAGGAACAGAGTTCGAGGTGGAGGAAGCCAAGCAGATTGTCGATACCGGTGTTGCTCTCCCTACAAGAGATGAAGACAGCCACGACGTTCTGGGCACTTTCTATATTACCTCCAACAGGAAGGAGATGTCCATCTTGCCCAAAGACCCTGACGATCTTATCAATATCCTCCAGCGCCGCCATTCGATCCTTCTGTCTGCAAGACCCACAAAAACGCCCGGACTTTTCAAGGAACAGAACAACAAGGCGGGGAACTCGCATTTTGTCGATTATCGTCTTGTACGCGGGACTTTGAAGAAAGGTTTTGAGATTTACAATGCCATTCAAGACCCCGTTGCAAAGGCATACTTCATCCTGTTCATGATCAGTGAGGTCCATCCTTTCATGGATGGTAATGGCCGCATATCCCGCATCATGATGAATGCGGAACTCACGGCGGCAGGTATGCCCAAGATTATCATCCCCACTGTTTATCGTATCGACTACATCGACGCCTTGAAACGTCTTACCCAGAACGGAGAGCCGGCAACCATCATCCGCGCCATGGAAAGGGTACGCCTTTGGAGTAGCGGCCTGGATGGCTCCAATTATGATGCACTCAGGGCTTATCTGGAGCAGTGCAACGCCTTCCGGGATGAACAAGAATACATCCTAAAGTTCTAGATTTCGACATTTTTACCCTGTAAACTTGTTGATTTTCGACAATTTTACCCATCAGAGCGCGTAAACAGTTCTGAAAATAGACAAAAATCTTTTGAACAATCCCATCGGCCTCTCACCACCCTGAGGGGCCGATGTTCATAACTTTCCGCCTACACCCTGCAAAACCCTGGTTCATGTTCAAAACCCTGCGTCAAGAACCTCTTGGCCAAAGCGAAGAAAATGATTAATTTAGTGGCCGGTAAATCGCAATTGTATGGTCTGGTTAATCGTTTCAGCAGTCCTTCCGGTTTTAATGGGAATAGCATACCTCCGGGGCAAATGTGACGGGTTCATTGCCGGGTACAACACTTCTTCTCCCGAAAAGCAGAAGAAGTATGACATCAAACGCCTGCGGCTGATTGTGGCCTGTTTCCATTTTGCGCTGGCCGCCCTGTTCTTCCTTTATTTGATGAAAAACGCAGATTTGGCAGCCGCCATCCACTTGTCCTGCGTGGCCATTCTGTCGGTCGTCGCTGTAGTGTTAGCCAATACCTGGGCCAAGAAAAAGGGGAATTGAATTCATGCCATCATGACGAAACGGGCCGGGATGCCCTGACCCGCCGGGACTGGATGAGAACGGAAGCGTAAGGCTTCTAAGCGTTTATGCGCCGCGAAGACTATCGATCCAAGCCTTAATCTCAGCTTTCGAAGCTCGGTTGAGCGTCTTGCCATCCTTCCAATCAATCTCGGGATACTGTGCCTTGAATTCGGCATTTGCCTTGTCGATGCTGCTGCCGCCCGAAGTCGCGAAGAAAATGACGGTCTTGCCTTTGAAACCATAGGCCTCGACAAAAGTATTGATGATGGTAGGAGCGGTGTACCACCAGACCGGGAAGCCGATGTAAATGATGTCATAACTGTCGGCATCCTTCAAATCCTTTATGATAGCGGGGCGGGAACTGCGGTCCTGCATTTCCACGCTGCTCCGGGATGTCTTGTCCGTCCAGTCCAGATCCTCTGCCGTATATGGGACCTCCGGTTTGATTTCATAGAGCGTTCCGCCGGTGACGGAGGCTAGGTCCTTAGCCACGGCTTCCGTTGTGCCTGTAGCGGAAAAATAGGCCACGAGTGTTTTCATCTCAGCATTTGTTTTTTTGTTATTGTTCTGTCCGCAGGCAGAAAGGGTAATTGCCATAGCGGAAATAAGGAAGAGTAGTTTATTCATCGTATAGCGGATTTATGAAGGGTTGCGGTAATCAAGGGGTTGGTATCTATGAGTTTAAGGGATTGGACCATTGCGGCCGTTCCTTCCTTGTATTTCTTGAAATGGGCGGTCTTGAGGTGCGCCTCGTAGGCTTCCCGGTCCGCATAGACTTCCAGAATATAGACCTTGCAAGAATCTGACTTGTCCTGCATGGAGAAAAGGCCCATCACGCCGGGTTCCGTAGCCATGGAGACGGTCCCGACCTCTTTGGCGAAACTCAGGTACTCCTCCAGCCGCTGAGGATAGATTTCGATCTGGGCCAGGCGGACCATCCGCTCTCCATATTCCCGGACAGGCATATCGGCCCCGAAAAGGCGGGCGGCATTGTTTGAAAAGATGTCCTCCGGGGCAAGGCCGTGAGCGGCCAGCCGCGCTTCCAGGGCTTTCTTGGCGCCGACAAGGGCCGGAGCGGCCACATACGGATAATCCGACCCATAGAGGATATGGGAAGGCTCCGTGATGGTCAGGAGCGACTCGATTGCATCGTCCGTGGCGGCGCCGGCCAGGTCGAAATAAAGGTGGGAGAGGTTGGCATCTACGTCAACCGGCTTCATATAGCCCTGCTTTACCATTACCGGCAGCAGGCCCTTGAAACGGGGCAGGGCGTTCGGCAGGAAGGAGCCGCAGTGCGGGACGACGACTTTCAAGTCCGGATACCGCACCGGCACATCGTTCGCCACCATATTGAGAATGGCGCGCGTGGTTTCGGCCAGGTATTCATAGGAAGCCAGCGGCACGGCGGCAATAAGCTGGTCATTGACGGCCGAAGGCTTGTGCGGATGCGTGACGATGACGGCCTTGCGGCTGTTCAGATAGGCCATCAGCGGCTCCAGCGCCTCGTCGCCCAGGTACTGCCCGCAGCTGTTGGTGGCCAGTTTTACGCCATCGGCCCCAAGGACTTCCAGGGCATAGCGCGCTTCTTCCAAAGCCCTTTCCACGTCCGGCAGCGGAAGGGCGGCACAGAAGAGGAACCGGCCCGGATGGAGCGCCTTGAGCGCTGCGGCTTCTTCGTTGAACCTCCGGCAGATGGCGGCCGATTCAGCTCCGTCGCCAAAATACGGCTGTGGTGCAGGCATCGTGAGGACGGATGTCCGGATGCCGGCCTCGTCCATAAACTCCAGATGCGCAGCGGCATTCCACCCGGGGATGGGAAAGCCCTCGTCCATCTCCATTCCGTGCGCCTTCACGGCCTCCAGGTAGGAGTCCGGAATCATATGGCAGTGCAGGTCCGTCTGCGCCTCAACAGCTTGTGATGAAAGTGCCATGAGAATCAATCCCGTCAATAATCGTTTCATTTTTCTACCTTTATACAAAGGTCGTGACTTTCTATCATTTTTAACTTGACCAATTTACGGAAGAATCTGTCTTTTTTACGGAAAATTCGTAAATTTACGCCATGGGAAAGGTTCTAAAGGTAGATGATGTCAATGCCTACGCACGGTATGTGGGCGCTCCCGAGCTGCATCCTCTTGTGAGCGTCATCCATTATGACGAGCTTGACAGCTGCCGCCACTGCCTGTGCGAATATGGCGTCTATGGCCTCTTCCTCATGGAAGAGAGTCCCTATACCATCCAGTATGGGCAGGGCGCCCACAAGGTCCAGTCCGGTTCGCTCATGTGCGTGGCACCGGGGCAGAAAGGAGGAGCCCCCGACAACGGCGAGCTCATCCACATCAAGGGATGGGTGCTGCTTTTCCATCCGGACCTCCTGAGGGGTACCACCCTGGAAAGGCTCATCAGGGATTACCATTTCTTTTCCTACTACAGCAATGAAACGCTGCTGCCCACCCGGGAAGAGTGGCTGCGCCTGGAGCGCTGCATGGCGGCCATCCGCAAAGAACTCATCGAGTATCCGGAAGATCCGCATCTGAGGCGTATCGTCCTTTCCTATATTTCCCTGTTACTGGAGTTTGCTGCCCGTTTCTATGAGCGTCAGTTCAAAGTTCAGGAAAAGGACGACCTGGGGCGGAAGATAGAATCGGTCCTGGACCGCTATTACGCAGAAGAGCGGCAGGTGCAAGGCGGTGTGCCGGGAGTGCGGTATTGTGCCGGCGAACTCTGCCTTTCTCCCAACTACTTCGGGGATCTGGTCCATGCCCGAACAGGAGGAAGCGCCACACAGTACATCCGGCGCTATTTGATGGAAAAAGCCCGGCGGATGCTGCTGGACGGCCAGTCGGTCTCCGCTGTTTCCGATGCACTGGGCTTTGAGTATCCCGAGCATTTCACCCGTATGTTCAAGAAAGCGTTCGGCATTGCTCCCAGTAGAATCCCACGTGAATGCTAGAAGTCAATCTCGACAGGAGCGTGAGCGAAGGAGCTGATGGTGGCCTTGGAATGCCTCGCTACACTTTGAGAATATCCTGAGAATCAATAATTTCGACACCTTTACGACCACTCTTGGCCAGGCGGATCATGGAGGCGGCCACTGCTTCGGTGGGCATGGGCGTGAAGCGTCGCATCAGGCCGATGGCGTTGATAAGCTTGAGGATGGCGACTCCGGCCTTCTCCCCAAAGCGGTCGCTTCCTTTGCGGATTAAGGACGGTGGACGAAGGATGAAGCAGCTATCAAATCCGATGGCCTGGACGGCATCGTCAAGGGCGCCTTTCATCTTGGTATAGAATACTTTGGATTGAGCGTTGGCTCCGATGGAAGAAACCAGGACATAAGTTTTGACGCCGCTAGCTTTGGCGGCCATGGCCGCCTCATACTGGTAGGTGTAATCCACTTTCCACTGCGCCTGATGACTGCCTGCAGCCTTGATGGTGGTGCCCATCGTGGAGAACAGGACGTCGCCGGTGATCTTATCGGCCCACTGTTCCGGGTGGTCGAAGTCAACGACGTGCGCCACAAGTTTAGCTGAAGGAATCTTCACTTCCCTTCTGACGAAGATATCCACACGTTCAAAAGTATCGTCTTTGAGCAGCAGCTCAACAAGGTCTTTGCCGATGGCGCCCGTCGCGCCGAGTACTAATGCTTTCATGGAGACAAAGATAGTGGAAATGACGGAGAAAAAAATACTTCAAAAGAATTGCAAAAAATGTTGCAAAACAAACTATATGAGCCGGCAGAGCGGATCAGATGTTGCCGATATGGATAGTTTTGAGGCCGATGCCGCCAGGGCCTTCTAGCCAAGCATCTTCCTGAAGAAATCAACCACCTCGGAAACCACCTGGTCCCGCCGGCGGGTGATGGTGTGATTCTCCCCGTCGATGAGTTTCAGCGTGGCATTGTCGCCATAGGTTTCCTTGTAGCGCTCGCTGCACCAGATGGGGACGATGCCGTCCTTGGTGCCGTGAAGGATAAGGACATTCCCTTCATAGGCCGATGCCGTACCGTATATATCCAGCTGCTGGGTGCTCAGGAGATATTCACGCCCCAACTTGTAGAGCCCCCAGCAGCGGATGAACTCCGGCGGATTCTGGGGATCGAAACGGGCGTTGAAGAACTTTCCTCCCTGGCAGGCTTCCTTGATGACCGAACCGGGAGCAAGAAGGACAAGAGCCGCCGGAGCATCATTTGCCCCGGCCAGACGGCCGGCTGTCATCGAGGCGACCACACCGCCCTGCGAATGGCCCAGGAAGCCGATTCCTGACACATACGGCAGGGATTTCGCATATTCATAGATAAGCATTGCTTCGGCTATTTCCTTCTCTATGGTCATATACTGCTTCTTCCCTTCGCTTTTTCCGTGACCGCCGAAGTCAAAGCGGATGGAGGCAATTCCGGCTTTTGCAAGCCCCTTCGCCAGCGCAGGCATGGGGTTGTAATCCTTGCTGGAGAAGATGCCATGCATAAGGACGACCATGGGACAATGGTCCGTTTCAGGATGGAAGCCGTCGGGAAGGCTTATCTTGAAGGCTATACCGCCCTGTGGGCCGCGGACATCGAAATCTTTCGCCTTGAGGACCCATACCGTTATGACGGACAGAAGGATGGTGAGGAGCAGTCTTTTCATAAGTAACCTACATTTCTTTACGATTTTGGGTGAAGCGTCAGGCCTGTATAGACGTAGAAATGAACTCCTTCTCTATAAGCGGAAAAAGGATTTCATCTGCAGGCAGCCAGTTGACCTTTCCGGATTCCCTTCAAAAAACATACCGCCAAAGGAGCATCGACAGTTCCGGCTGCTTCCTCCTCCGGACAGAATGTCATTCGATGGAATGGATATCCAGCAGATGATTCAGAAGGGCATATACCGTCAGGCCGGAAACGGTTTTGATACCCGTTTTCCGGGATATGTTCCGGCGATGGGTGATGACGGTATGGATGGAGATGTTGAGCTGATTGGCGATTTCCTTGTTGAGCATGCCTTTGGCCACGCAGGAAAGGATTTCCTGTTCTCTTTGCGACAAGGCATTGTCATCCGGGTTTTCGCCGGAATTCCACATCAGGACCGTCTCCTCCAGGAGGATATGTTTGCGGATATCGTCCTGAAGAGAGCTGATGGCCGAAAGCACCTTGAAGGCCTCCTGTTGGTCGGCAGCCGCAGGAAGATGCTTCATTACCAAGCTTTTGAGGTCTTCCAGGGTCTCTTCCACACCGGAATGGTCCTCTTCCGGGATATCCGCCTCCGGCCCGCCGATATTGGAAAAGACGCACTCTTCCTCATAGGCGAAATGCTTCTGCAGTTCTTCCTTGAAATCCGCAAAAAATTTCCAGATCACACGCTGGGTCTCTTCCCCGCAAGGGACGATCATCCGTCCAAGGCCGGCGGCCAGATCCTTCATGTCCACATTCATGTAGTGACTGTGGGACAGGCTGAGGTACCTGACGATGACGGAGCGGTCCACTTTTTCAAGCTCTTCCTGGGTAGGCCGGTAGGCTTCCTGGGAATAGACCCGGCATATCAGAAGGAAAGTTTCCGGATCCGTTCCGGCCTCTTTGCAGACTTCCGCAACCGAAGATTCACCATAACCGAAGGGAAAACCCATCCGCGAAAAAACACCGATGAGGGACGGATCCTTTTCCAGGAGTTCCGCCATTTTCATGTTTGGGTTAAGTTCACTTGACATACTGCAAAGGTAAGGCTATCCCTCTTCATTTCAAATCCCCAAAAATAGTGATTGACGCATGCGGAAAGCCATGATGAGCCCCTTCCGGGGAAGCGGAAATCAGCATAAGTTGCGATTGCCCGGAAGGCGAAGGCGGGGTAACTTTGCATGATAAAAATGGACTGTTCAATGATGAGACGTGTTTTTGTTCTGATATTTCTTTTTGCCTGCACGCATTTCCTGTCCGCCCAGCGTCTTACCATCGGCGGATATGGCGAAGCGGCTTATTCGAGGAACTTTTTCAGTGACAATGTATACCGGTATTCCCGCCCTGCAGAGTACGCGGACGACCCTTCCCACGGCCGTTTCGACATTCCTCATGCGGTCATCTATCTGGGCTATGACTTCGGCAAGGGGTGGAGCATGCAGACTGAGGTCGAGTTCGAGCATACGGGAACGGGAAGCGCCGTGGAAAAGGAGTTCACGGAAGCCGGCGAGTGGGAGTCTGAGATTGAGAAGGGCGGAGAACTGGAGCTGGAACAGTTCTGGATCCAGAAGTCCTTCCTTCCGGAACTCAATGTCCGGGCCGGGCACCTTGTGGTCCCCGTCGGAGGCTTGAACAACGCACACGAACCCTTGAACTACTTCACCGTCTACCGGCCGGAAGGAGAATATACCCTCCTGCCGTCCACGTGGCACGACACGGGCATCAGCATTTGGGGAAAGACGGAGCACTGGCGCTACGAACTGCTGGTCACGGCCGGGCTGGACGGCTTCATGTTCGACCGCGACCACTTCGTCCACTACGGCGCCAAGTCACCTTATGAATACAGGGTCGCCAACAGGCTGGGGTATGCCGTCCGCGTGGACAACTACAGCGTGAAAGGGCTCCGCATCGGTCTCAGCGCCTTCTACGGCCGGGCCATGCACAACTCCTATCCCAACGACCTGCACAACACCCGCTATGCCTCTGTCAAGGGACGGACTTTCATCACGGCCCTCGATTTTGCCTATAATGGTAAACGTCTCATTGTCAGGGGGAATGCCGACTATGGCTATGTAGCGGACGCGGCGACCATCTCCACCATCAAGCGGAACCTCTCCTCCAACAACGCCCCCTACAAAAAGACGCCTGTGGGCCAGCAGGCCCTGGCGGCAGGGCTGGAGGCCGGTTATGACATCCTCCCCTGGTTCGGGGTTTCCGACAGCCGGTTCTATCTGTTCGGCCGATACGAATACTATGACAGCTATATCCCCGCCGCGGACCAGCAGGACTATCCTTATACGGACAGGCACCGGCTGGCCGCCGGATTCAACTGGTTCCCGATTCCGCAGATAGCCGTCAAGGGAGAATACTCGTGCCGGCTGCTGAAAGCGCCCTACAACCCGGAACCGTCCGTCAGCCTCGGCGTCACTTACATGGCCTATTTTAAACGTTAATCCATAAAACAAAAGAAGATAAACTATGAAGTACCTCATGAAAACACTGGCAGTCGTGGCCCTCGGGGCCACACTTGCCGCCTGCGGGAAATCCAATCCCGCCGAGAACGGTCTTACCGAAAACCAGAAGAAAATGGCCGCCGTCGTGGAGCATTACGTCCCCGATGTGGTGTACAGCACTTACAAGGCGCTCGCCGATGAAACGGACAAGCTCTACAATGCCCTGGACGCCGCCTCCCAAAAAGGCGTGAAGTCCCTGTCCCAGAGCGAGATGGACGCCATCTGCACGACCTTCCTCAATGCCCGCAAATACTGGGAGCAGTCCGAGGCCTTCCTCTACGGCCCCGCAACCACCTTCGGCATCGACCCGCACATCGACACCTGGCCGCTGGATGTAGAGGCGCTTGCCACGGCGCTCAGCAATGCCGACCAGATGGCCATGCTCAAGGGAGAGGACGGCATCGCCTACGCAGGAGCCAAGCTCGGCCAGGAGCTCCTGGGCTTCCACGGCATCGAGTTCATTCTCTTCCGCGAAGGAGCGAACCGCACCGTGGCCGCCCTGCAGGCAAAGGAAAGTGACGAGGCCTTTGCCAAATACCATGTAACCGGCGAGCAGGAACTGGTCTATGCCACAGCCGTTGCCGGCGATCTCAGGGACAACTGCTACCGCCTCTACGCTTCCTGGAATCCGGACGCCGAAAAGAAATACACGGACCGGATGGAGGAAATCGAGGCCGAAATTGAAATCAACGGAAAGATTTACGGGGCCAACATGCTGGGCGCCGCCAAGCTGGGCAGTTCCTTCGAGACCTGGGAAGAGGTCTTGTCCACCATCCTCATCGGCGGCTGTTCCAACATCTGCGCCGAGGTGGCCGATGTCAAGATGGGCAACGCCCACTCCGGGGAGGATGTCAATTACATCGAATCCCCCTATAGCGAAAAGTCCTTCCAGGATTTCATCGACAACATCCTGTCCATCCAGTTTACCCTTTATGGCGGCCGTGACGCCTCTTCCCCTGCCGCCCATTCCCTCCTGACGCTCCTCAAGGACCTGGGCTATCCGGATGCTTCCGCCATCCAGGGCAAGATGGAGGCGGCCATCAAGGCATTGAAAGACTGCCAGGCGAAGGGCGCCTTCGTCAAGATTTACGCCGACAGTTCCGTCCAGGCGGCCATGGATGCCGTCTCCGCCCTTGACGAGGAGCTGAACAAGGCCGCCAGTTGGATTGTAAAGCAATAACAAACTATGAGAAACTATCCTATCCTTATTTGTCTAGGGGCGGCTGTCCTTTTCTCCTGCGGACGGAACACCGACCCGGTACCCGGTGCAAAGGAATCCGACGCGAAGTACGTAGGACAGGCTGTCGGCAATTTTACCGCCGCCGAATGGTATCCCGGCGGAGAGCTGGGGACGACCGGCAACATCGCGCCCGGTTCTTATGAAGATCCCACCCCTGCCGTGGAACGGATGGGCCTGGAAGCGGCCTTCAACCATGGAGAGGCCTTCTTCGAGCGCAACGTGACCGTGAACCAGGCCCCCTTCAAGGGACGCGGTCCGGCCTCCGTCCGCAAATCCTGCCTCGACTGCCATCCCGGCTATGGGCACGGCCAGTGGAAGAGTTCTTACAAGGCCAATGGCGCCGAAGCCTTCGGAAACGGTTACCTGCTGGTCATCTACCACCAGAATGCAGACAACCCCAACGACGGCCCTTATGTGGCCGAGGTGACGGGCATGCCGCAGACCATGGCGGAAGCCCCCTTCCTGCCCCCCATCGACGAGGAGCAGATCAGCATCAACTGGATTCCTGTCGGGGCGATGGAGAGCGGCCTTCCCATGACCTTCCCGGACGGTGAAGCATATAGCCTCATTTATCCGGAGCTGACCATTCCCGAGAGCGCGTTCAACACCGTCCCCACGCCTTATGAGACGGCCAGGGCGCAGGGCAACCAGGTGGGATTCCGTCTGGAAAGCACCATCGGCATCCCCGGGACCGGCCTCATAGACGCCATTCCCCAGGAGGCCATCAAGGCGCAGTATGCCGAGGAAGCCCAGTATGTGGAGCTCAATCCGGCGTTCTGGGACAAAGCGGCCGGTGATTTTGCGCCGAGCGCGTACTACCACAACTGGCAGGCCGGCGTGAACGGTGCCGGATACGACGCCGACGGCAACTATTACGAACGCGACGCCTATATGGACGAGAAGCTGCTCAAGAAGTTCACCTATGCCATGACCCGCGGCACCCTGCAGGACGGCGCCGGCGCCAACGCCATCTGGCATATCACCCACGTCAGCCGCGGCGCCCGGCCGTATCTCTATGCCAGCAAGGCCTGCGCCCCGGCCCTGCCGCAGCACGGGGACGTGATCGC
>JAEEGL012375082.1_pt1 | contig 12095 bp, 6 predicted proteins | sample 9134231 | NCBI WGS metagenome assembly JAEEGL01 (sample SAMN16246548, study PRJNA631951) | gut metagenome | biome: gut microbiome; feature: rumen; material: fiber-attached | host: Bos | place: Iran: Karaj | collected 2018-10
CAGGCGGTCAAATGTTCACAGAAGAACTTGGTATGAAGCTCGAAAATATTACACCAGATATGATGGGTACAGCAAAACGTGTTACTGTTTCTAAGGACGAAACAACTATTGTTGTCGGTAACGAAACAAAAGCTGCTGTTCAGGAAAGAGTAGCACTTATCAAACGTCAAATAGAAGCTTCTGATAGTGAATATGATAAAGAAAAACTTCAAGAACGTATGGCTAAATTGTCAGGAGGCGTTGCAGTTATTGAAGTTGGTGCTGCAACAGAGGTTGAACTTAAGGAAAGAAAATTGAGAATCGAGGATGCTCTTAACGCAACAAGAGCTGCTAATGAAGAAGGTATTGTCCCGGGCGGTGGGGTTGCCTTAATTAGAGTACAACAAGAGCTGGAAAACAAATTGGAAACAATGACTTTTGAATCTGATGATGAAAAGAGCGGATATAAGATTCTTACTGCAGCACTCGATGTACCTCTAAGAGCTATTGCAGATAACGCAGGCGCGAAAGGCGATATCGTTGTTGATAATGTAAGAAGTGAAAAAGATGCATACGGATATGATGCGCTTCTTAACAGATATACAGACATGTTTGCTGCAGGTATTGTTGACCCTGCAAAAGTTACAAGAAGTGCTTTAGAAAACGCAGCATCAATAGGCTCAATGTTACTTACAACTCAAGCTGCAGTTGTTGATATTCCTGAAGAATCAAAAGCTCCGGATATGTCAGCAATGGCAGGCATGGGCGGAATGGGAATGATGTAGCGGATTTTGCGTAGGCTGAAGTGAGCGCAAGCGAATGGAATGCTGAAGAAACTCGGAGCCTAATGAACGAAAATTCTGTGGAAGCAGAATGATGTGAATGACAGCGGAGAGTGAAGCAAAATCCAAGACAAAACCTCGCGCGAATTGTTCTGCGCAGGTTTTACGAATTATCCGATAATGTGTTAGAGAAAGGCTGAAACAGAAATGTTTTAGCCTTTCTTATCTTTTTATTCAAAAAACCACAAGTAGAGCAATTTAGCTAAAATTACGGTTCACCATTTATTTTTAATTATTCATATGCCTTGAAATTAAAGTTTGTTTATAGTAAGAATATAAGTACCAATTGACATCATTAATAGGGGTTTTATATAGTGTGTTTTTTATAGAAAGGGGATATCTATGAATATTCAAAGAATTTCTGTTACTCCGGAAACTGCTGGTGTACCGGCTTTCAAAGCTAGTTATGTTACATTATCAGAAAAGAATTTGGGTAGAAAAATTGCTGCAAATGTTGTAGATACATTTAATAGTAAGATTTTACCTGAAATAAGATTAACACAATTACAGGAAGCTGCTGATGTAATAAAAGCAGCAGGGGCAGGCAGAGTACTATCTGCACCTGAAGATTTCCAAAATAAGGTTAATTTCTTTGCTCTAGCAGCAGGTTCAGGAAGCAGATTCAAAGAACTTGCCCAAACAGTTGGAGATTACAATAAAATCAGCTTGCCGTTTAAAATAAACAAAAAAGAAAATGTTCATATGCTTGATTTTGCAATGACTATGGGAAAATTCTTTATCGGAAAAGAAGGTGTAAACAAGATTGTTGCCTCGACTCCGTCAGGTTCATTTGGAGATATTGTTCAACACTATCTTGCGGGGAACCCAATTAAAGATACGGTTGTTTGCTGCGGCGATAATGTTTTTGGCGATAAAGCTGCTGACATGATGAAGTTCTTTGCAAAAGCAATAAATAATCCGAATAAGCATGTTGCACTTGTTGGCGTGGCTCGTCCACCTGAGGTTGCAGCGAAAAGGTTTGGTGTACTCGATGCAGTAGGTTCATTGAATGGTGAATCATTAAAGCTCAAAGGTTTTAGTGAAAAACCTCCTATAGAAGAAGCGCGCGCGTTGGCAGTTGATGGCATGGATATTGCAAATACAGGTCTTTTCTACTTGAGTAAAGAAGCTATGGAAAAGCTTATTAGCGAAATAAGAAGTGGAGTTAATAATATTAAGAAAAATGATACCGAGCTTTATGATTTTGCTAATGCAGTAAAATATGTTCATTCAAAACTTCCTGAATGGTTTGGTATTTCATCTATAGATGGAGCTGACGTTAAAGTTGTTAAAAAATGGGAAGATGTTGGTGAGCCAAAAGCACTATATCAATTTGCAAAAGATGTAAGTAATGGTGATTATTTGCTCAATTTCCCGAAAGGACTAGCAGCAAGAATCAAGTTTGCATTCAAAGACAGAGTAAGATTGGATGCTAAACCCCCGCATATAATATTTACAGATTCAATAAAGGTATCTGATTCACAAATAAAAAATGCAAAAAATATTGACGGAGTAAATATAGTTGTATAAATTTCTGTATTTTAAATAAGAGGAGATTTGGGGCGGGGGTAACCCCGCTCTTTTTATTGCGGCGAGAAGCGGAGGCTGAAGAGCTTTTGCCAAGTGATAAAATCACGTAGGCAAAACTCGGAATTGCCGTTCAACGCGACGAGCCAAGACAGCGGCGAGGAGGTGCTACGCACGTAAATATACATATAAATGGTATTAAAACTACCAATTTAAACATAAGCATCGTGCGAAGGTTTTTTATTTGTAAATTCCTACTTTGCTCCGGATTTTTCGAAATAAACCTTTTTAAGCATTTTTCCTGTTCCGATTAAGAGTCCGCCAAATAATAATGCCCCTATACCGGCAGGAAGATTTTCCCAAATATAAGAACAGAATACAGTATATGTTTCAATAATCAAAAATACCAAACCATAGTTGAAAAATATTTTTTTATCGTATCTTGTTCCTACATACATTGCCCCAACAGAAACCAGTATTAAAAGAATATTCGCAAGCCAGATTTCGCTGTCTTTCGGATTATATCCGGCACCAAATCCCCAGAATGTTGCAACCCAGAGTGCCACGAATATAAACAACAAACCTGTCCAATTGTACGTACTCATAAATTTTTCTTTTATAAAGTCTTCTTTATCTTCAAGCTGCAGCTTCAAATCCGTAATATATCCGATTGACAGAATTAACAAACCTACAAGAATTTGAATAACCGGCTGAGATACCGAAATTGCATATGTAGCATGCCAGTACAAAGCACAAAATCCTACAGAACCGGCTATGAAAAGAATCCCGAATAATAAATATATGTCTTTTGCAAACTTGTAAGCCATTATTATAAATGCTATTGCACCTAATATATAAATAAGCGGAAAGCTTTTCTCAAAATCGTTCCCCATAAATGCAGCATTCCAATTGACAAAACAAAATGATAAACTCAGGCATGCAAATATATCCATTACAAAGTTGTTTTTGAGTGAATATTTTTGTTCATCAAATAAGTTTAAATCATCGACTTTATTCTCACTTGGCTTTTTAGTAGCAAAATAATTAAAGACAAAGAAAAATAATAATCCTAAAATGCCCCAAAAGAAATGTGCCGTTCCGTCTTTTAATAGTCTGTGAATAAGATTATAAATCGGAGTAAAAATATAATTCATTAAAAATGCTCCGACAGATTTGGAACAACTTACAATAAAATCAAAAATCGGCTTGAAAATATCAAGTTCGAGCAGGTTGATAATCGTAGCAATAATTCCAAAGCATAACCAAAAGCCGCCAAGGATAAAAAGCCATTTTAGCAATCTGAAAAACGTTACCTTTTGTCTTTCTTTCATGAATTCTGAAATATTGTTGTTTTGCTCCTCGGAGATTAAATTATTCTCCTGCCACAGATTCAAAAGCTTCTTTAATTTTCCGGTTCTCATTTCTTAACTCTCTCTCTTATATGGAATATCAATTTTAGGTATGTAAAAAAATCGGGATGACAAGATTCGAACTTGCGACCCCCGCGACCCGAACACGGTGCGCTACCAAGCTGCGCTACATCCCGATAAAATTATATTCAATTTTCAAACTTATAGAGCGTAGCTTGGCAGCGGCGCTACCAGCACCCTCCTCCTCGCAACTTGACATTTAGTCAACTTGCTCGGGGAGTCCTTGCTACATCCCGATTTTTACATTAAAATATTTAATTTATATTCAATTTTCAAACGCAAATCAAGTATATCGCACAAAAATGCCAAAATCAAGTTTACCTTTTACACGTTCATTATACATAACCATGACTTTTTAATAATTATCATTAAAAAGATATCATCTAAACGGATGAAATTTACCTAAAACTATCAAGAAACACAATAATTTTCCGATAATATTATAGGAAGGACGGTCTATTTTGTTTAACACTATGAATCCAATACGCCAAAACCCTTATCCACAGGCAAATGGCAATTATAAAGCTAACAACGGTTCGACTGACAAAGACGGCCACAATCAGAATGGCCAAGAACAGAGCCGGCAACAAAATCCGCAAGTTATTGCTCGCGGAAGGGTTCAAGATGTTCAAAATCAGGACCAAGTGATTATTAGCAATCGTCCTGAAACATATTCACCTGCAGCGCAGGCGTATGCACAGCCTATGCAATCTTATCAGGTTAATACACCTCCAATCAGGCATACAACACCTATACATCAGGTTAATCCGATGCAATATCAGGCTTTGCAGTCAGGTTATCAACCAATTCAGCAGACACCTGTTTCAAACGCTGTACCAATCAATAACTCAAGAAGCAACAGGGTCAATATTGCACAAATTCTTAAAGATTTTAGAAACACTATAAAAGCAATAGCTACTCCGCCGGAAATCGAAGAACAAGTAAACCGCTACCTTTTAATTGTGGAAGAACAAGTAAAGTCCGAACGTCCGCAAGTCAATCTTGTACAGAGCAACCTTAAAATAGCGGCTTCACTTTTGGACAAATATATTTCAGAAACTCTTAACAAAGAGTCTAAAGTTGTTCAGAACTGGCTTGATGCGCTATTTTTGCAAAAAATAAATTATCAATACAATGCAGAAGAAATTAATCCGAATTTCTTAGTTAAATTCCCGGATCAAGAAGAAAGAACCCAGAAACAGGCTGAACAAAATATTGAAACATCTGCAGATGTTGCACAAAACGAGGAGCCTCAAACTCTAAATACGCAAGAATCATATGTTCAACAAAACTTCGAACAAACCCAATCTGAAGGTATTGAGATTGAGCCGGAAGAATTAACGCTTGAAGAAGAATTTATACAAGCAAAAAAGACAATTTCTCATAAACCAAACATTACAATTATTCCGCAGGATACAAAGTTAAAATCATTATTTGTTGAAGCTAAAAAACATGCTTTTGCAAACAATCCGCAAAAGGCTATGGCAATATTTAAAGAAGCGTTCGAAAGGGCTGAGGCACTTAAAGATACTGAGACACAATCAAGAATTTGTCTCGAAATCGGTAAGATTTATGATGACAATGACCATTTTGTGCAGGCTCTCGGAAGTTATAATAAGTCACTTCAGTATACAACAGATGTTAATGTCAAATCACGTGCACATTATTCTATGGCACAGATTTATGATGATGTTAACCAAACAGGCCCTGCACTCAATCACTATTTGACATCAATTTCATATGCCGGTAAATCTGACGATTTAATCGGTCAATCCGATTCACTAACAAAAATGGCAAATATTTTTGCAGATAAATACGACCAAGAGGCTTTTGAATACTATGATGTAGCAAGAAAACTTGTTGAACAAACAACAGATTGTTCAATGAAAGGATACGTTTTGAGTAACACAGCTGACGCTTGCGTCCAATTCAGAAAAGGTGATAAAGCACTCAAATATTATGCTGAGGCTGTTAAAAACTACGAGAAAACTAATTCGCCTGAAGAAATCGCAACCAACTATAAATCGGCAGCAGAACTAATGATTAATTTTAAAAGCCCAAACAAAGCAAAATCGCTGCTCAAAAAGGCTTTGGTTAATGCAGTCAAAACCAAAAACGAAGATTTAATTTCAGAAATAAATACCTTGCTTGCAAGTGTAGAAGAATAAGTCTAATGTAAAAATTTCTTAACAATAAATCTAATATATGGCAATTTTTCCAGCTTTTAATACTTTATTATGTTAAGTAAGATTAAAATTAGGGAAAAATATGGCAGAAATTTCTACAAGTAATTTAGGACTTGAAAAGTCTATTGTTCAACCAAATGGGAATGTTCGACAAAATACGACAAGCAGACCTTCTGTAAGAAAGGAAATCAGTTATGATGAATTTTGGCGCAGAGAAAAACGTAAAAATAACGGTCTGATTGAGCGTTTATATAATAAAATTAAGAATCTTACAGGACTTGGTGTCGGCTCAAAAAAGGTTGAGGCTGCAATTCTACAAGCCAAAAATAAGCAGGTTTCAGCTGACGAATTAAGAAAAACGGTCCATGACTACCATAGTTCACAAGAAAACTCGGCACAACTTTTAGGCGATGCAGCATCTATAGGTGCTTCAGCTTTTACGTTTTTCGGACTTAACAAATTGTTTAAATACGTTAATGCTGGTACAAAAGTCAACCAACCAATTATGGATTTTATTACTGACAAAATTCAAGAGGCAAAAACTGAAATTGAAGAAATAGAGAATCCTGCAGAGAAAAAGCTATCACGTAAAATGATGACAATGGCCGAAGGTGCTATAAAATGGATATCCTCTAATAAAAGATTAACAGTCGTTGCAGTAGGTCTTGCCGCATATATGGGTGGTTTGGCAAAATACGGGACGCTCAAACTAAATCGCACAGGTTCTGATGAATTTAAACTCGATAAACAAATATACGGTAAAAAATCCGAAAGGAATAAAGAACAAAAATTACAGGCTAAAGAAGCAAAGCGCAAATTGAAAAAAGAACGCCGCAAAACAAACTTCAAAAATTTTGCATCGGGTGCAATAAATGGTTTGATGATGCCGGTTATGGCATTGGGCGGTATAATTGGCGCTCCTTTATATCTTGTCGGCAACAGTTTGAACAGATATTTTGTTGCTAATAAAACCGATAAAAATAAATCTGTTAACGGTTATATAAATAATTTAACAAATGACGGTTTAACTATTGGTCTTGCAACAGCTGCAGCTGCGATACCTTTAGTTAAAAAAGGTAATTATACAAAAATATTTAATGAGAATATTGCCAAAGTCGCAGATAGACTTGCCAAAGCTGAATTAAAAGAGGCAGAATATGGAGGAAATTCCGCATATCAAAAATTAGAAAAAGAATTACTTAGTTCAAGCAGCATAAAATCTATTATTGAAGATAGTTCTATTTCAATTGATCAAAAAGTCCAAAGGTTAATAGAGGAAAATATATTTGCAGCAAAATTCAAACAGATTGCTGATGACGGTTCTCTTTTATGCAAAGCTTTGAAAGAAAATTGTCCGGAAACAAGAACTCTTGAACAGGCTCAAGAATATATTAATAAATATTTAGGCAGTGGTTATAAAGTGACTAACTTACTTGGAGTCGGTACTGTTGCAGAAACATATTTCGCAAAATCACCTGAAGGTAAGGAAGTTTGTATCAAAATATTAAAAGACGGTATATCCAAAGAAAAAATATTGAAAGATAAAGAAAAGTTTGTTGAAGTTGTTAAAAATATGAAAGATAAATCTCAAGACGAAATTGATTATCTGTTAAGGAATGTTGATGATTTATCTGAAGGTATATTAAAAGAAGCAGATTTAAAAAATGAAATGGAAGCCGCAAAAGAACTTGCACAAGTTACGCATGTGGCAAATGTTGTAAAACCGATTAAAGTTGTTAACAATGTTTATGTAATGGAAAGAGCAAATGGTGTTAGCCTTGAATCATTTATGAAGCTGAATAAATTATATATAGCTAAAGAAGAAGCTGCGAAACTTGGCGGAAAAAAGGGAAAAGAAGATATAGCGGCAATAAATAAACAAATTGAACAAACAGTTAAAAGAATGCCGGGTTTTGATAATATAGAACTTCGAAAAGAAGATGTAGACTATATTTTAGGTGAATATCAAAAAGTGTTTATCGAGCAATTTCATAAAATTGACAAAAACGGGAAGATAATGCATGGTGATTTACACCCTGGGAACATCTTTATCGACCCAAAAGTGCTGAGAAGCAGAAAGGGTAAATTATTTACGCTTATTGATACCGGTAACACAATTTCAATAAGCAAAGAACAATCACTACACGCTCTGAATTTCACAAAGTATGTACATCAAGGAAATGTTAAAGATATTGCTGCATTCGTATTAGACGGAGCAAAACTTCCTTCCGGAATGTCAAAAGAAGATGCATTAGAAAAAATCACAGCAGAGCTCAGAAAGTGTTTCTTTGATGATAAAACAAAAATTGGTCAACTTAATGATGAAGCAGTTTTAACTTTGACTGACAATATAATGCAAAAACTGGATATAATTCCTAATTCAACTCAATTGAATTTGTACAAATCAAGAACATCCGCAAGGAATTCATTGTCTGAATTAAAAAAGGCTTTATTCGAATTAAATTTAATAGATGTCGTTAGTGCATTTGAAAACGAAGGTAAAGGCAAAGGCGCTTTGGTAACATTAGAAAAGATTTCTGGAAAGTTGGCTAAAAATCAAAAATATAACAGTATGATTAGAGCACAAGAAAAGCTGAATCTTAGACAATTGACAGCTGCAGAAAAACTTAAACAGAAGAAAAACCCAAATGCTCCAAAAACAAACAGTGAAGATTATTTAACATATAGAATCAAACAATATGTTTATGACTTGGAAGATATAAAATAATTACAGAATAAAATAAGTGGCAGAAATCTGTTCCTTGTTTCTTAGGATCCTATATTAAATCTTACTTTATGCTATAATTATCCCAAAAAGAGAGGATAATTATGGAAAAATTTTTTATTACGACAGCGATAGATTATGTTAATGGTGCTCCTCATATCGGGCATGCTTATGAAAAGATTTTAACAGATGTTATTTACAGACATTTTACTCAAAGATGTGATAAAACATTTTTCCTTACTGGTACTGATGAACACGGGATTAAAATCCAAAAAACATCCAAAGAGCAAGGAATGAACGAACAGGATTTTTGCAATATGAATGCGCAAAAATTCAAAGATACTTGGAAAGCTCTTAATGTTGATTATACAAAGTTTATAAGAACAACAGATAAAGAGCACGAAAAAGTTGTGCAAAAAATCTTTCAAAAACTTTTGGACAAAGGTGATATTTACAAACATTCTTATACAGGATTATATTGTTCTGGCTGCGAAGCTTTTTTGAGCGAAAAAGATTTAACAGAAGACGGGCTTTGTCCTGACCATCAGAAAAAACCTGAGGTAGTTAGCGAAGAAAACTATTTCTTCCGCCTCACCAAATACAAAGACGCTATAATCAAACATATTAAGATGAATCCAGACTTTATTGTTCCGTCTTTTCGTGCTAATGAAGTCTTGAATCAACTTGAAAATATTGAGGATATTTCCGTTTCGCGTTCAAAATCTAATGTAAGCTGGAATATACCTGTTTTAGGCGATGACGAACAGGGGATATATGTATGGATAGATGCATTATCAAATTATATTACTGCGCTTGGGTATGATCCTGACGGAAGCAGTGAAACATATAAAGAATTTTGGCCGGCCGATGTTCATGTTATCGGAAAAGATATCTTAAAATTCCATAGTATATACTGGATTGGAATTCTTATGGCACTTGAACTTCCGTTACCCAAACATATTCTTGCTCATGGTTGGATTACAATTGATCAGACAAAAATGTCAAAGTCTTTGGGAAATGTAATTTCACCCAAAGGAGTAATGGAAGCATTCGGACTAGAAATTCCTGATCCGCTTAGATATTATATGGCGTCTTCTGCTCCTTGCGGGAAGGACGGAAATTATTCCGATGAAGATTTTAAAGAAAAAGTTAATGCACACCTTGCAAACTCAATGGGGAATCTTTTAAACAGAACACTTTCAATGCTTGTTAAATATTTTGACGGAGATATTAAGCCGGAATTTTTGGGCAAAAATGAATTGGCAGAACAGGCAATAGATACAATTAAAGCGGTTGAACATCATTTTGATTATTTTGAGGTTTCGGAAGCGGCACAGAAGATTATTGAGCTTGTTGACGTAACTAACAAATATGTAACCGATAATGCACCTTGGACTCTTGCCAAAGAGGAAAAGATGGGCAGATGTGGTGAAGTTCTGACCAATGTTCTTGAAGTTATGTGTGTCATTACTTCACTTATTTATCCTTTCTGCCCGAATATTGCAAAATCAATGGCAGAGCAGTTGAGTTTTGACTTGTCTGTTAAGCTTGATGATTTAACATGCCAAAATATTAATGCGGGACATTTGATTAATAAGGAAAACATCAAACCTGTATTTTTAAGACTTGACAGTGAACTTGCAGATAAAAGCAAATAATACTATATAGGGTTAACTTGTTATGACATCAAAAGAACTTTTTGATTTTGACAGGAGTTTTAATAAACTGGTTATAGGGACGGATGAAGCCGGCAGAGGGCCGGCAGCAGGTGGGGTTTATGCGGCTGCGGTTTGTTTTGAGCATGTTACAGACGGGCTTATTAAAGATTTAGAGATTCTTAATGATTCCAAAAAACTTACTCCCAAAAAGCGAGAGTCAATCTATGACTATATTTTGAATAATAGTCTTAACAAAATTGTTTGTGTAGAAGTTGATGAAATCGAAAAAATAAATATTCTTAACTCTTCTCTTGAAGCTATGCGAATAGCATGTTCTGAAATTATAAGCTCCGACGATTGCTTGACTCTTGTTGACGGAAATAAGTTAATAAAAAATTATAAATATCCGCAAAAATTTGTTATAAAAGGTGACTCAAAATCAGCATCAATAGCGGCAGCGAGTATTTTAGCAAAAGTTACTCGTGATAGATATATGTTAAAGCTGCACGAAGAATTTCCAATGTATAATTGGGCAAAAAATGCAGGATATTTAACTCGTGAACACATTGAAGCGATTGACAAATACGGACTCACCAAATACCACCGCCCGTCTTTTTTGAGAAAACATTTTGAAAAAATGCATAGCGCGATTACAGTTTTCTAACCATTTCTTCAAGGCAAATTTTTATGTGAGCATAATTTAGTCCGCCCTGCATATAAGCTACATATGGCGGTCTAAGTGGTCCGTCAGCAGAGAGTTCAATTGTTGAACCTTCAATAAATGTTCCGCCAGCCATAATTATTTTGTCTTCATACCCCGGAACATACTCGGGGATAGGGGTTACATATCCGTTGACGGGTGATAAGGACTGAATTGTACGGCAAAATTCTTCAAGTTTATCAGAATCGTTGAAGATTATATTTTGAATAATATCTGTTCTTTTTTCATTGTATTTCGGATTTGAATTGAATCCGATGTCTTCAAAAACTTTAGCTGCAAGGATTGCACCTTTTATGGCTTCCGAGACAACAGAAGGTGCCATAAAAAGACCTTGGAAAATTAGTCGGTGTTGATTGAACATCGCTCCGCCTTCTGAACCTATTCCGGGGGCAGTAAGTCTGTTTGCAGCCCTATCAACATACAAAGCCTTTCCTGCGATATATCCTCCGGCCTCTACTATTCCTCCTCCCGGGTTTTTAATCAAAGAACCGCCGATTAAGTCAGCTCCAACTTCCAAAGGCTCTCGATTGTCAACAAATTCTCCGTAACAGTTATCTACAAAACAAATACAATCAGGATTTTTGGACTTTACGATTTTGCAAATTTTTTCTATTGTGTCAATAGTAAGTGATTTTCTTGTCGAATATCCTTTTGAACGCTGAATCAAAACCATAGTTGTTTTTGAATCAACCATTTTTTCAAGTTTGTTGAAATCAATATCGGAGCCATTTATAAGCGGAACTTCGTCATACAAAACGCCGTTTCCAATCAAAGAAGAACGCTTGGTTTCTTTATCTCCTGCTGTTCCGATGACTTCTAACATTGTGTCATACGGAGTTCCGGCTACAGAAAGCAATTTGTCACCATATTTCAAGTTCCCGAAAAGTGCACAAGCAAGAGTGTGCGTGCCGGATGCAAAATGGATTCTTACCAGTGCTTTTTCTGCACAAAACACTTGCGCGAAAACCTTGTCTAAAATTTCACGTCCCAAATCATCGTGACCGTATCCTGAAACCGTGTAAAAATG
>JAEEGL013878821.1_pt1 | contig 12095 bp, 9 predicted proteins | sample 9134231 | NCBI WGS metagenome assembly JAEEGL01 (sample SAMN16246548, study PRJNA631951) | gut metagenome | biome: gut microbiome; feature: rumen; material: fiber-attached | host: Bos | place: Iran: Karaj | collected 2018-10
CAGTTCACCGCTTCCATCCGGCGCAGTCAGGTCTTCAGCTGGGGAATAGGTAATCACTTTTCGGCCGTTCACGGTCCTCTCCTGGGCAACGTCATACTTCAGCGTTACCACAGAGCTGGCGATCAACATTGGTGGATTAATTTGGTACAGAAGCAGCGGCGCGACAAGGCCGATTACAATACATAGTACCAACAGCCAAGCAAAAATCCGGCTTTTTATCTTTGCGTTGTGAAACACATTACCCAGATCAATAGTGGTGCTTTCATTATCTTTGGCGTTAACGACCACGTTGATCTGTGCGTCTTTGTCAATGGTCAGCCGACTTTTCTGATGCTCGTTCTGATCCATCTGACTCCCTCCCATCGCCCTGTTCAGGGGTATACTTTAACAATTCATATTACCATGCAATACATGAAATTGCAATCTGGAAAGGTTGTCGAAGAACTTGTTCGGATGGTCATTTTGAATGAGTTTCTTCCTATATTTCTTGTTTGACGGATATAGCGGTGTATTGTATAATTTAACCTGTATGATTGCGTCATTTTGCGTGCTTCGCGTTCATACCTGCTATAAAGCAGACCAGGGGAATCACAGGCAGGCGCGAACGGGCTCGCAGTGGTTTGCTGGAGCCGGAAAACGCTGAAAAAAGACAGGCGCTTTGTGACACGCTTCAGCGGGCCATATGGCGGAGCTGTTTATTTTTCCTTACAAAGGCACGCTGGATTAAGTTAGATTGACAAGAAAGCAGCAGGTGAACGACTATTAAGAAAAAGATACTCTGGCCGATTCTGGACGCATTGTTTATTGCGGTTGGCCTTTTCATATCAGTTGAGTTTTATTTCTCCCTCAGTGTTTCCGCGGTACGAATTACCCAGACGTGCCGTACATTGCCGATCCTGCTGCTGGCGACCCTGCTGGCATTGGTGTTCAGCAAGATTTATAAAAGCTTACTCCGGTATGCTGGCGTGGATACTTTCCTGCAAGCGGCCATTGCTACTTTGACTGGAACAGGGATTACCTACCTGGTGAGTCTGGCTGTTTCACTTTTTTGCCGGGGATATGAAGACAAAATTGGTGTCCGTTTACTGCTGATGCCTCGTCCGATCTACTTCATCCAGTGGGTGATCACTCTCGCTCTTATTGCCGGGTCTCGATTCCTGATTCGCTATCGCTATGTTGGTTCAAATCGGAAATCTGGCGGAAAACAAAAGCGCTTTATGATCATCGGAGCTGGCTATGCGGGCGCAACGGTTATTCGTGATATTCAGAACGGACGTTATGGAAATGCTGCGGCTGTAGTTGCGCTGGATGATGATGAAGAAAAAGCCAATGCAGCTATTTCCCGTGTCCCGGTTATAAAAATGGACGTGAAGGAAGCAGCAGAGCAGTACCAGCCAGATGAAATCATTATTGCTGTAGCAGCTCCAAGGCAGGAATTGATCGAATCTTGTATGGCAACTGGCAGGAAAGTTCGTGTATTCTCCCGGGCACAGGGTGTTGTCCGGGAACTGAATATCGCGGATCTGCTGAGCCGGGCGGAAGAACATCTGGATATGAGTGAGGCAAAAGCCTACTTTAGTGGGCGCCGGGTACTGGTTACCGGCGGAGGCGGGTCCATCGGATCAGAACTGTGCAGGCAGATCCTGGCTTTCACTCCTGCTCAATTGGTAATTTACGATATATCTGAAAATTATATGTACGATCTCCTCTTTGAACTAAGGGAGAAGTATGGAGATCTTGTGAACAATACGGTTCGTCTGGAAGTCGGTTCCGTTCGTGATGAGGAATCCACCATGCGAGTAATGAAAAAATACCAACCGCATGTGGTGATCCATGCAGCAGCCCACAAGCATGTTCCCCTGATGGAAGACAGTCCGGAACAAGCGATCTTGAACAATGTATTTGGCACTTACAAGACAGCGAAAATAGCAACTGAGTGCGGTGTGGAGCGTTTTGTTCTAATCTCAACAGATAAAGCGGTTAATCCAACCAATGTCATGGGAGCAACGAAGCGATTGGCAGAGATGATTATTTCATCTATGGATAGCAAAACGCAGTTTGTGGCAGTTCGTTTTGGCAATGTACTTGGTTCCCATGGCTCTGTGGTCCCAATCTTTGAACGACAGATTAAACAGGGTGGTCCTGTGACTCTGACTCATCCGGACATTATTCGCTATTTCATGACGATTCCAGAAGCAGCTTCCCTGGTTTTGCAAGCAGCGTCCATGGCCAAGGGAGGAGAATTGTACGTTCTGGATATGGGCAAACCGGTAAAGATCAAGGACTTGGCAGAACGAATGATCCAGCTTTACGGTACAGGTGAAGAAGAGATCAAGTATGTTGGTTTACGCCCGGGCGAGAAACTCTATGAGGAACTCCTTCGCGATGTAGAGAATGACCAGGCAACAGAGAAGGATCGAATCTTCATTGCAAAGCAGGAAAAAACAAGCAAGGAAGAAATCGAAGCTGCATTGAAGAAACTGGAGAATTGTCTGGAAACCAATGGAAATGTTAAGGAGATATTGGCCGAGATAGTGACGACATATCATGAGATGGTATAGTGGTTTTTTGACATAGTATAACTAATCAATTGTATTAGGAGGAAAGACTAATGCGGTCATCAGAACATATCAGATCAAGTGGGTTTGAGCATGATCTTGTACTAAGATTAATTAAAATAATAAATATACTTGTTATGACTGCAGTCTTTACAATCATTTGGACGGAATTTTATGGTCCCAGATTATATATTGAAGTTTTTTACAGAAGAGGATATTGGGTTATTGCGGCATTGTTTGCTTTTTTGTTTTATAATTTTGGTCGCACATATGATACTTTTCATATTTCTTATGACAGAAAAACAGAAATGGTATACAGCCACGGATTGGCGTTACTTATTTCTGATTTTATCATGTTTATTGTAACATGGTTATTAACAAGACATTTTCCTTTATTATGGCCCATCTTTGCTATATTTTTTATCCAAATGACAGCCGCAACGATCTGGTGTATAGTGGCCCAAAGGTGGTATTTCCATAGGTTTTCTGCTAGGAAAACTCTAATAATCTATGATATGCGTGAAGGCATGGAAGACCTTATTTCTGAGTATGGGATGAATAAGAAGTTTAACGTGCAAGGGACCTTACATGTTAAAGAGGTTGTGGATAATCTTTCTCTGCTTGATGATTATGAAGTAGTGTTTTTTTGTGGAATTCATAGCCATGATAGGAATATGATATTGAAACAGTGCATCGAGAAAAGAATAACAGGATTTGTCATTCCGCGGATCGGGGATGTCATCATGTCAGGGTCACAACAGATGCATATGTTACATTTGCCAGTATTACGTATAGATCGATACAAAGCAAATCCAGAATTTGCAATTGTAAAGAGAATATTTGATATTGCTTTAAGCGGACTATTGCTAATTGTTTTAAGTCCGATTATGTTAGCTGTATCTATTCTAGTAAAGAAGGACAAAGGTCCGGCTTTTTATAAACAGGTTCGCTTAACAAAAGATGGGAAAGAGTTTAAAGTATTGAAATTCAGATCAATGCGTGTTGATGCCGAAAAAGACGGTGTAGCAAGGTTGAGCACCGGTGATAATGATGATCGTATTACTCCAGTAGGAAAAATCATAAGGAAAGTTCGACTGGATGAGTTGCCTCAGTTGATAAATATCTTTTTAGGTGATATGAGCTTTGTTGGCCCAAGGCCTGAAAGGCCTGAGATTGCGGCACAATACGAGAAGGAATTGCCAGAGTTTCGGTTAAGACTTCAAGCAAAGGCCGGACTTACCGGATACGCACAAGTTTATGGGAAATATAATACAACTCCGTACGATAAACTAATGATGGATCTAATGTATATTGCTCATCCGGGGATTATCCAAGACATGCGAATTCTGTTTGCTACGGTTAAAATCCTATTTCTGCCAGAGAGCACAGAAGGAGTTGCTGTTGGACAAACAACGGCAATGAAAGGGAAAAACGAAACCATGGTTTAATGCATTATTCAAAATATGGGAGGGGCAATAAGATGCAAGAAGGTTTGGTTTCTATTATTACTCCATGTTATAATGGCGCAAAATATATTGGCGAAACAATTGAATCAGTTCTTAAACAATCGTACTCCAATTGGGAAATGATTATTATTGATGATGGTTCAATTGATAAATCAGCGGATATTATAATGAAATACGCTGGGCAAGATTCGAGAATAAAATATGTAAGGCAAGAAAATTCGGGATCTGCAGCAGCAAGAAACAATGGAATACGACGTGCAGAGGGTCAATATATTGCACTGCTTGATGCAGATGATCTATGGCGTAGAGATTTTCTTTTAAAGCAAATTGCATTTATGAATGAGAATAATGCCATTTGCGTTGCTTGCGCTTATGATCATGTTGATGCTGAATCTAAACCGATACTTAACACAACAAAAGTCAAAAAGGTTATAACGATTAAAGATATGAAAATCATGAATCAAATCGGATGTTTAACCGGATTATATGATTGCTCAAGGCATGGGAAGATTTTTCTTAAAGAAGAGTTGAAAAGTTTAAGAGATGATTATGCATATTGGTATGATATAGTTGCGCTCGAGGGGAAAGCATATGGAAATCAGGAAGTATTGGCTGATTATAGAGTATTAAGCAATAGTACAACGGGAAACAAGAAGAAATTAATTAAGATACAGTATAAATTCTATAGAACATACCTAAAGGAAAATCCAATTGTTGCATGCATTAATCTCGTAAAATGGGGCGTTAGCGGAATAAGGAAATTTGGATAAGTGGAGGGTAGGATGACCTTTCTTTTGATTATACAATTTGAGTGAAACGAGAATTGATATTTCAAACGCATAGTTGGGAGCTGAAATAGTGAAAGACTATTTGATAAGTATTGTTGTGCCTGTTTATAATGTAGAACAATATCTTGATAGATGCTTGATGTCTCTTACAAATCAAACATATCAAAACATAGAGATTATTTTGGTAGATGATGGATCTACTGATCAAAGTGCAAGTATGTGTGATGCGTGGTGTAAGAAGGATGAAAGAATCAGAGTTTTACATAAAAAAAATGGTGGCTTGGGTTCAGCACGCAATGAGGGAATTAAGAATGCAAATGGGGATTATATTGGATTTGTTGATTCTGATGATTGGGTTTCTCCAAATATGTATCAGAAATTATTATCCTTATGCATTGAGTACTCGGCAGATATTTCTTGTTGTGGAATAAAATATACATCATCAGAGTATATAGTTGGTGATAATTCGAAAGAAGTAGTAAAAGCATATTCACAAGAGGAATATGCAAGGCAATATTTTAAAGTTTCATCTAATGAAACAATACACTATGCAGTAAATAAATTGTATTGTAGGGAAATTGGGAAAAAGATTATTTATCCAGAGGGATTGATTGATGAGGATGTTGAAGGCTTTGCTTATGCATTGGTTAATTCGAAATTGATCGTAACGACAAACGTTGTAATGTATTATTATTGGCAAAATGTTAATGGAATATCGTATAAATGGTTCACAAACAAGCAACTGGATTTATTACATGTTTGGGAAAACGTTGTAAACATATGCAAGATTCAAAAACCGGAATGGACAGAATATGCAGAATTAAACCGAAAGAGAGCATATTTTGGATTGCTTTCAAGACTTGCATTAAATGAAGCGAGAGAGGACGCCAACTATTCTGAAATAGAGAAGGACTTATTAAATAATCTAAAAAAATATAGAAATGATTTGCTTCAAAGCAAAATGCCTATCAGTAGAAAAGTTGTTTTAATCTGTATGTGTTATAATTATCAATTAACGAAGAAAATCATTCGTTTTGTAAAAAACACATATCATCACAAAGAATGATAGGGTAATAGATATGAAAAGAGTATTGTTTGTTGTTTCGGGGGCTATGGTTCTTGGTGGAACTGAAACAATGTTAATGAATTGGTATAGAAATTTTAACAGGGAGAAGATTCAAGTAGATTTTGTTTGTTATGGGGATAATAATGGGGCTTATGATGAAGAAATACGAAGATTGGGGGGGGAGATATATAGACTTCCAAGCAAAAGGGAGAATATTATTAAGAATCTATTTGGAATATACATGATTTGTAAGAAGAAAAAATATGAAATAATACATGTTCATATGGATGCTATGAGCTTCTATCCGCTCTTAATGGCAAAATTGGCAGGAGTAAGGACGCGCATTTGTCATTGCCATAGTACAAATCATTTATACACAAGCAGATTCAATTTGTTTTTGAAAAAGGTCTTAACGAACCTACTGCCAATAGTAGCAACGGATTTATTTGCCTGTTCGGATGCCTCTGGCAAATGGCTATATAAAAAGCGGAAATACACAGTTATTCATAATGCTATTCAAGTAGAGAAGTTTAAATATAATCCGGAAACCGAAAGAAGAATTAGAAACGATCTTGGAATTGCGGATAAAGTGATTGTTGGAAATGTTGGGAACATGAATTATCCCAAAAATCATTTGTTTATGATAGATGTATTTAGTGCGGTAAAAAAACTCATAGGCAATGCAGTTTTGATATTAGTCGGTGATGGGTCCGACAAAGAACAAATACTTGATAAGATTTGCAGCCTGGGCCTAGAAGAGGATGTATTTCTTCTAGGACAAAGAAATGATGTATGTGATATTATTCAATCATTTAATGTTTTTTTGCTTACTTCGATTTTTGAAGGGTTTCCAGTTGTTTTAGTTGAAGCTCAAACTGCAGGGGTTCCCTGTGTTGTTTCGGATTCGATAACTGAGGAAGTAAGGATTACAGACTTGGTTAAAAAAATGTCTTTAAAAGAAAATGCGGATGTATGGGCATCCGCTGTTGTTGAACAAGCACAATATGAGAAGAGGGACACATGTGCAGAAATAATCCAAAGTGGTTTTGATATTGCAAATGAAAGCAAAAAGCTTGAAAACTTTTATCTAAATAGATTGGGTAGTTAAATATGGTTGTTTTTTTATCTTTTTTCTATATTGCAATTTTGATGGTATACTTCTTTTTGGGATTTCTTTTTAGTATAAAGATAAAGCGGTCTTTTTTGTTTGCGCTTTTATCTTTGTTTGCGTTTGCCTTTGGACTTATTTCATTTCATATAGAACCGCCGGATGGGTGGGACTTATATAGGCATTTTGAGGAACTTGATCGTATTAGGTTGGGGGGGCTCTATTACTTATTTGGTGAAGGCAGTTTATATGGCAAACAAATAGGCAGTGCGTTACTATATTATATAGTGTCTTTACAACCCAACAATCATCTGTTGCCATTTTTAACTATTGTTATAGAGTATACGATTTATGCGTATATTATTACTGATTATGTTGCAACAAATAAAAAAACTATAAAGACGGTTTTTGCTTGTATAGCCATCCACTTTGCGCTTACTGATATAACATGGACAATTTCATCACTTCGGCAACCACTAGCTTGTTCTTTATGTGCACTTGGAATGTATGTGGAGTTAGTTAAAAAGAAGAAGTTTGGTTTCTTGTTCTATTTTCTTGGGGCCTCAGTTCATCCTGGTATGTTGGGTTTTATTGCAGTCAGATTCATATTTATGATAAGAGGGGTAAGAAAAGTACTGCCGTTTATTCTTGTTATTTGGGGGGCATTTGCAAGAATTGTTGGAACACTTCTGGAGACATCAACAAGCTATTGGCTCAGATATATTGGGAGCATGTTGCTTGTTTACATTTCAGAACTTGCTGAGATAGCAGATTTAAGATTTTTAGTATTAAAACTTGTATTTGCGTTCATTTTTTTGGGGTTGTTATTGACAAAAAAAGAGCAGAACTATTTTACGAATGAAGAAAAAGATAACAAGTACAAAAACGTTTTTGTTTTGATGATCTTATTTGCTATAGGGTCAATAGTTTCTCCACAAATTTTTATGCGTTATGTTATGTTTCTCTCGTTTTCATTTGTCCCTTTAGCAGATGTAATTTTGCCGGAAAAAGGGAAATTAAAGATATCAATATATGACATTGTTTTTTCAATACTTTTTATTTCCTCAATAGCTTATCAGTATGTTGCTATTACATCGCATGGGGCCAGATTAGTTTGAATTTGATGCGTTTTATATATATCATAGGAGATGAGAAAAAGCATGAGTGAAAGACAATCGAATTTTGAACTCTTAAGAATTGTTGCAATGATAATGATAGTATTATCACATTGTATCTTCTATGGTGTGCTGGATCTAGATCAAGCAAATGAATATGTTCTATGGCAGGAGGGAATACAAAGCCATAAGATAGTTTCCAGCTTTAGTATTTTAGGGACAATTGGAGTAGGAATCTTCTTTATGCTAAGTGGATACTTTTCATCCTCAAAGAAAAGGATAGGGAAGATTATATACACTACAATTTTTTATGGCTCTCTTTCTTTAGTTGTTGGGTTTATCGCGTATATGTTTGGAGCATTTCGTTTACCCAAGAACCAATTAGTTCTGATTAGTTTACGAACACTATTTATTCCTGTTACTGGAAGTGTATGGTGGTTTATTACAGCATATTTTGTCCTAATCATTTTTTCTTCGCAATACAATTCCTTTATTGAGAAGTTAAACAAGCATGGTTTGATAATATGGGTTTTTTTGTTGCTGCTATTTGGATATACACTGGGGAACTTAGGATCTAATTTTCATGATTTCGAATGTGCAATCTTCTTTTATACATTAGGGATTTATTTCAGAAAATATTCACAAGCCATAAAAAACAGAACACTTACATACATTGTTTTTTTTGTTATTGGTTTTATTGTAAATGGAGCTTGCAGATATGTTGTTTTTTCTTATGAACTTGAAGAATCTGTAAGTGCTTCGATGATTCGTACCATTAGTTCAATGATAAGCCATTTATTTGCTGAGCCAATATGCGTATATGGATTATTTGGATTATTCTCAAAAATCAGAATACAATACAGGCAAATAAATATGCTTGCATCCCATACTCTTGGAGTATATCTCTTTCATGAAGCTCCATTTATCAGGATAATATTGTGGCAATATATTTTGGATTCGGGTTTTTATTATTCTTCTTCCCTTTTCATTCCTTCTGCGCTTTTATTTACGATTGTTGTATTTGCATTGGGAGTATTGATCGACTTAATGAAGGAAAAGCTGATCGAGGGCTTCTTAATTAAAACTGGGGATAATATAGTAAGGAAATTTAAGGAATTTGGATATGAGAAAAACAAAAAACAGGAAATGATACAAGAGGGTGAAGAGAACGTATTATAATGTGGTGATAGTTAGAAGTATCCAAGAAGTGGAGGGAGCAGACTTAACTGAATACAAGTAGATAAGTTTGCGCTCATAGATGAAAAAGCAGGAATCAAAATATAAATCTTTATTGAAAGATACAATTGTATTTGCATTGGGGAATATTGGGTCAAAAGCCATAATCTTTTTTCTTGTACCTTTTTATACCTTTTATTTATCTCCGGATGAATATGGGATTTCAGATCTTGTGTTTACTATTTCACAATTGGCTATTCCCTTTTTCTCACTAGTCATTTTTGATGCGGTAACAAGATTTGGTTTGTTTTATAAAGAAAGACCACAGGATGCGTTACTAATTGGAATACGAGTTTGGCTGATTGGATCAGTTTTCGCCTTTATTGCAACACCCTTGTTTGGATTATATAGAGCTGTTAGTGAATGGAAATGGTTTATTACCACATTTGTTTCAGCGAATATGCTAGTTTCAATAGAACTCAATTATTTCAAAGTAAGAAACCGAAATTTAACATTTTCTATTATTAGCATTACTCAAACGCTTCTGCTTGCGTGTCTAAATATCCTATTTGTAGCATATTTACAATATGGAATAAAAGGGTATCTTCTTTCTCTTGTAATATCTAATTGGATTACTGCGGTAATTGCATTTTTTGTGGGCAAAGTGTGGCAGGAATTAAAGACATCAAATTATGATAAAGCTTTAGCACAACAGATGATAAAGTACTCTGCCCCTTTGATACTAAATAATTTGTCCTGGTGGGTTATTCAATCATCGGACAAATTAATGTTAGAAGAAATGGTCGGAAAATCTTCTCTTGGTATTTATGCTGTTGCAGCAAGGATACCTTCTTTGATTTCAGTATTTGTTACTATTTTTCAACAGGCATGGGGAATATCTTCGAGTAAGGAGATGGATACAAGCAACGATAAAACATTTTACTCAACGGTATTAAGTAAATATTCATTTATTGCATTTGCTGGCGGTATTGGAATGTGCATGATAATTAAACCTTTTATGGATGTCTATGTGCAATCCGAATCATATGGTGAAGTATGGAGATATGTTCCATTACTTATTTCAAGTGCAGTTTTTTCTGCTCTTGCTGCTTATTGTGGAAGCATGTATAGTGCCTTGAAAATCTCGATAAACAATATGCTTTCTACTCTATCAGCAGCATTAATTAACATCGTAGTGAACTATCTTGCAATAAAGGCATTTGGGATCTGGGGTGCAATGATTGGTACAATAGTTGCATATATTGTGCTTGCTTTTGTTAGAATCATTGATATAAGGCGATTTGTGGACATACAAATCAAATGGGACAAATTAATACCCAATTCATTTCTTTTACTATTGCAGACTATTGTAGTTTCATTCTCTTCATTCAAGATAGGATTTGTCATATCCGTTATTGTTCTCTTGGCTTTTCTACTGCTTAATCGTGAAGAATTACTTTGGATTAAAACACAGCTAAGAAAAAGGGGGAAGTAATTATGTTCGATTTGAAAGCACTGCAAGATAAAGAGTTAGAGATTTTACAGGCAGTTCATAATGTATGTGAACAACTTGGGATTGAGTATACAATTGGTCATGGTACTCTTATTGGCGCGGTTCGACATAAAGGATTTATTCCATGGGATGATGATATTGATATCTGTATGACAAGAGAAGATTATGATGTATTTATACGAGAGGGCATGAAGTATCTGCCTGAAAACCTTGTTATTCAGCATTGGTCCATAGAACAAGAGTGTCCGAATTTGTATGCAAAAGTAAGAGATAAAAATACTACGTTTCTGCATAAGGAGCATGTGGATCTAAATATATGCCAAGGTGTATTTATAGATGTATTTCCCATCGAGAAAATAAAGTCTGGGAAAATAGCAACCTGGATTGAACATAAAAAGCGTTGTATCTTTTATGATATCAATGAATGTTATGATAAAGCATTCCTCAATATTGTAAAACGACCAATTAGTAAAATAATAGTGTATTTCATTCACTATTTTATAATAAAAGGATTGTTAAGAAAGAAAAAACGTTATGAGTTTATCGCGCATGAAGAGATGAGAAGGAAAAAGCTACACGAAAGAGGAGATGATTGTACTTTTATTTCAATTTATGACAATATTGTTGGACCATATAGTATGTATAAAGATCGGAGACTGTTTGATTTTGAAGGATATCAATTCTGGGGCCCGAAAGACTATGACTACATTTTATCTGCAGAGTATGGAGATTATATGAAGATCCCACCAAAGGAGAAGCGGATTATGCATAGGCCACTTTTTGTTGATCTTTCAAGAGGATATTCAAAGACAGAAATAAGCGAGATAATCAAACAAAACAATATGTAAGGTGAATATGCAAAGCATACTGGCAATAGGTAGAGCTTGCATTATATAAAAAGGAGAAAGAATGTTAGTATATACAAATATATGAGAATACAAAACAATTTAAATGCTATTCATAAATAGTAATTATAGGGGGAATAATATGAAGGCATTAATCCTTAATTCAGGTCTTGGTTCTCGTATGGGAACGCTCACTTCAGAGCATCCCAAGTGCATGACGGAAATTTCTCCCCGGGAAACCATTTTGTCCCGGCAGCTTCAGCAGATTGCAGGTGCTGGAATTGAGGAAGTAGTTATTACGACCGGCTATTATGATGGTGTTCTGGTGCAGTACTGCAACAGTCTGGATCTTCCGCTGCACTACACATTCGTGAAGAACCCGATTTATGACCAGACAACCTACATTTACTCCATCTATTGTGCCCGGGAATACCTGGACGACGATATCATCCTTATGCAC
>JAEEGL015700254.1_pt1 | contig 12095 bp, 11 predicted proteins | sample 9134231 | NCBI WGS metagenome assembly JAEEGL01 (sample SAMN16246548, study PRJNA631951) | gut metagenome | biome: gut microbiome; feature: rumen; material: fiber-attached | host: Bos | place: Iran: Karaj | collected 2018-10
AGCTTCGACCGCGGCCACGACCGCAGCCACGTGGAGATGGTCATCGAGCAGAGCCTGCAGCTGGCCAGACAATTAGACGTTCGCGAAGACATGGCCTACGTCATCGCCGCCTACCACGACACCGGCCTCTGCGAGGGCCGCGAGCACCACCACGAGGCCTCCGCCCGCATCCTCCGCGCCGACGGCCGCCTGCGCCAGTGGTTCACCGAGGACGAGATAGCCCTCATGGCCGATGCGGCCGAGGATCACCGCGCCTCCTCCGACCACGCCCCGCGCACCATCTACGGGCGCATCGTAGCCGAAGCCGACCGCTTCATAGACCCCGAGACTATCATCCGCCGCACCGTCCTCTACGGCCTCGAGCACTACCCCACCCTCAGCCCCGAGGAACATTACCGCCGCATGGTCACCCACCTCCACGAGAAGTACGGCCCCAACGGCTACCTCCGCCTCTGGTTCCCCGACTCCCCCAATGCCACCCGTCTGGAGCGTCTCCGCCAGATGATACAGGACACCGCCCTCCTCCGTCGCCTATTCACCAACTTCTATAACCGAAAATAACGCTGCTAACGCAGTTTTTGAGGGAGTCCCCTTGGGCAAAAATCCGACAAAATCAGGGGATGAAGTTGGCGATGGGACGGAGACGGTCGCCTTCGTCGTCCATGAGGAAGAAGTGGGGACGGCGGATATAGCGGCCGTTGCGCTCCTCATGGCTGTGCTGCACCAGCAGCAGGCGGCCACGCCAGTCGTGGAAGAGCATCCCATGGCCGAAGTTGGGCGGCGTGATGGGCTTGGCCTCCTGCACCCAGGGGCCATCGAGGGTGCCGCTGAGGCTGTAGGCTACACCTTCGGTGTACTCCTTGCCTACCCAGCTGGTCCAAAGGCAGCCGAGGCGTCTCGTCTGCGTGCGGAAGATCCAGGGGCCGTCGGTGACGGAGTTGAAGGCGGTGCCGTCGTCGTTGAGGCTCCAAGGGCTGTCGCTGGCGCGGAACATCACCTGCTCCCAGCCGATGGTGCCGCTGAGGTCGTCGGTGAGGCGTATCTTCTCCACGGTGCCGTTGCCGTTCTGCAGCCACTCGTGGCAATAGACCATGTAGGGGTGGCCGTCGGTGTCGAACCAGAGGGTGGCATCGAGCGTGGGCTTATGCGGCGGCAGGTACGCAGCGTCGGGCATCGGGCGATAGGGACCGTCGGGGCGGTCGCTGACGAGCACGTGGCAGGCGCGACGTGGGATGCGGCGGCCGTCCAGAGAGTCGATGCAGATGGCATTGTTGGTGAAGGTGGCGAAATAGTAGTACTTGTCGCGGACTTGGTGGATCTCGGCTGCCCACACCTCGGGGTGAGGACCCATCCACGAGGTGGTGTCGATCTCGATGACGTTGCGGGGGCCGTTCCAGAAGCGCAGGTTCTTGGAGGTCCACAGGAGGCCGCCGGTGCCTGTCATGTAGTAGGTCTGGGTGGCGGAGTCGCAGAGGACGAACGGGTCGCTAAGGAGAATGCTGTCCACGTGCACGTTCTCGCGGTATAGGGGGATGGGGCGCCGCTGGGCGCACACGGCGCTGCTCTGCAGCGCCAACAGAATAACAAGTAATAACTTATATTTCATCATTTTCATTTTATGACCACGGATTACACAGATTGCACGGATTCTCTAAGAAAGTAATTTGCATAATATGAATAATTTAATCCAAGAATATTTTATGGCTCGCCTTGGAGCATAATCCCTATCCCCGAGCGGGGCAGAAATCTGTGTCATCTGCAATCTGTGGTTAAAATTTAAGTTCAGATTTATGTTGGATTTATGTTCCATTCTTAATACTTCATTGATGCTTATTTATGGTTGAAATTATGCACATTAAGCAGATTTGTTTCTAGATATCCAGTTGAGGAGTTTTTTGCCGGCGACGAGGAGGGTGACGGCGGAGAGGATGAGGATGATGCCGATGGTGATGCGGGGCGTGAGGGTCTCGCCGAAGACGAAGACGCCGATGACGAGGGCTGTGATAGGCTCCAGGGCACCGAGGATGGCTGCCGAGGTGGAACCAATGTAATGGATGCTCAGGTTCATGGTCACCAGCGAGATAATGGTGGGGAACAGCGCCAGACAGACGAGGTTTACCCACAGCCACGGGTTGTTAGGCGTCTGCAGGGCGAAGGTGAAGGTGGCCGCCTCGGCATCAATGCCCGTCAGGCGGACGACATAAAGCACGGAGCCGAAGACGAGAGCCCAGAACGTGAGCGTGGAGGAGTCCATCTTCTTGAGCACCGAGCGGTTGACGCCCACGATATAAACAGCATAGCTGAGCGACGAGAGGAGCACCAGCGCCACGCCTATGGCAGAAAGCGGCGCCCCGGGTTTACCACGATAGAGCAAGGCGATACCCACAAGCGCCATGAGGATGCACACCCACGTGAGGATGCCGGCACGCTCCTTGAACACAACCCACATGATGCGCGCTACGAGCAACGGGTAGGCGAAGAGGATGGTGGAGGCGATACCCGCATCCATATACTGATAGCTCAGGAACAGCAACAACGACGAGGCGCTGAACACCAGGCCCATGAACGCCAACGAGAGCAGCTGGCGCAGACGCAAACGGAACGACTTGCCCTGCATCCACATCATCGTGCCCATCATCAGGATGGCAAAGCCATAGCGGTAGAAGAGCATACTATCAGCCGTCATACCGTCGGCATACAGTGGCAGGGCAAACAAAGGGTTCAAGCCGTAGCTAGCGGCAGCGATGCTCCCAAGCGTAACACCTTTTACCTTAACGTTCATGATACGGAGAAGTTAAAGTGTTGCTTTAAGTGGCGATAGAGCTGCTGCACGGGCAAGCCCACGACATTGAAGAAGGAGCCTTCGATGCGCTCCACACCCACATAGCCTATCCACTCCTGGATGCCGTAAGCACCTGCCTTGTCGAGGGGATGGTAGTGCTGGACATAATGGGTTATCTCGCCATCGGTGAGGGTGCTGAATGTGACGTCGGAGCAAGCGCAGAACGGCACCTGCTTCTCGATGGTGGTGAGGCAGACGCCCGTAAACACCTGATGGGTCTTGCCCGAGAGGCTGCGCAGCATACGACAGGCATCGGCCTCGTCCTTGGGTTTCTCGAGCACCTGCCCGTTGAGCCACACGATAGTGTCAGCCGTGATGAGGAGCTCGTCGGGGCGTAGCTGGCCCACGTAGGCTTCGGCTTTCTTGCGGCTGATATACAAGGGGATATCACCGCCCTGCAACTCGGCAGGGTAGCTCTCATCGATGCCGGGAAGGACGCGAACCTCGAAATCGAGACCGAGGCCGCTGAGCAGTTCGCGGCGACGAGGGGAATTACTTGCCAAAATAAACTTCATTGAGTGTTCGTTTAACGTTGAGCGTTTAAGGTTTAATGCTAAAAGCCAAGAGCCAAGAGCTAAAGCACAGCGTTCCGCTGTTGTCCGCCCTCCGCAGAGGAGTTCTGCTTCGGCCAGTCGGGCCGAATTGACATTCAGTCAATTCTAAAATGTGACGCGTCACATTTTGCCCTCCTTACCACCCGAAGGCCTTTTTATCACTCATCCATTTGCCTTGGGCTTTCAGGACTTGTTCCACGACATCGCGACCACAGCCATAGCCACCTTTGAGGTGACTGATATAGACGGAGATGGCCTTGATCTCAGGGGCCGCATCAGCAGGGCAGACGGGGCAGCCCACGCGGCTCATGATATCGTAGTCGGGGATATCATCGCCCATGTAGAGCACCTCGTCGTCGCTGAGGTTGTACTTGGCCTTCAACAGCTCGTAGGTCTGCATCTTCACAGAACAGGAGAGGAAGATGTCCTCAATGCCCAAGAGTTCGTAGCGCCGACGGATGGCTTCGGGGCGGGCACCGGTGATGATGGCGATGTGGAGGCCGCTCATCTGTGCCAGTCGCAGGGCGTAGCCGTCCTTGATGTTGACGGTGCGCACGGGCTCGCCGTCGGGGCCTTGGGAAATGGTCTCAGCGCTCAGCACGCCGTCAATGTCGAACAGCAAAGCGCGTATCTTCTTTAAATCGTAATTTATCATAAGAATTCACAATGCACAATTCATAATTCACAATTATTTTTCACTCTTCACTCTTAACTTTTAACTCTTCATTATATCCTCGGAGAGCAGGGTGTAGAGGCGTTGGAGGTCGGGGCGGTTGACGAGCATGGCACGCTGGAGGCCCATCACTTGCTCGTCGCGACGGACGGCAGGGCCTGTCTGTGCCTCGCGGGGCGACAAGTCGTGGAGCTTAGCCACTGTTTCCTCCACCAGCGGAAGCATGACGGAGAAGTCGAGGTTGCACTCGCGGAGCAGTTCGTCGGAGATGGCAAAGCAATGGTTGGCGAAGTTGCAGGCAAAGACGGCTGCAAGATGCAGCTGTCGGCGCAAGGCCGAGGTGGAACGATGAACGAGCTGAGCGTTGCCCGTGAGTGCCAAGGCCAGGCGCTTCAGCAACTGAGCATCAGCCTCTTGCGCGGCCTCCAAGAAGAAGTGTACGGTGGAGAAATCTACGCGGCGCTCCTTGGAGAATGTCTGCATCGGGTAGAACACCGCGCCACGCTCATGGCCGGCATCGACGAAGAGCGAGAGCGGCATTGAACCTGCGGTGTGCGCCATCAGCGCCTGCTCGCGGCCGCTGTGCAACTGGCACACAGCCTCTGAGAGAGCATCGTCCTTGAGAGCCAGGAGGTAGAGGTCCGCCTCGCGCGTGACAGCCTCATAGCTGCCCCACGATGCCCGACAGCCCACACGGGCTGCCAGCGCCTCCGCTGAAGCACAAGTGCGGCTCCAAACTTCGACGACCTCGATGTCCTCGACGCCCTCAACGCCCTCTGCCCTACTCGTCTGTAAAGCCGGTGCTAAGTTAGTGGCTACGCGGCCTGCTCCGATGATGGCTATCTTCATTCGTTGAACGTTTAGCGTTTAACGTTTAAGGATTAGGGATTAGAGCTAAATGATCCGACATGGACTTGATCCCAGAGCAGGCGCTCCTCGTTGAAGGGTTTGCGCTCCATACCCTTGTGACCGACGGCGATGATGGACACAACACGCAAGGGCTCAGGGATTTCCAACAGATAGCGCACGATGTTGTCGGCAGGTTCACCCTCGGCGGTATAGCGCTCGCGAACCTGTATCCAGCAGGCGCCAAGACCCAGGTCCTCAGCCTGATAGAGTAGGATGGTGGAAGCCACACTGGCATCCTCGATCCACACATCGCTCTCCTCGGGATTGCCCACGACAACGATGGCCAAGGCAGCACCAGCAAGGAAATCGGCGCCTTGCGCCTTGCACAGCGCCAGTTTCTCCAGCATCGAGCGGTCGTCAACAACCACAAAATGCCAAGCGTGTTTGCCCTTGCTCGAAGGAGCCATCAGCGCGCTCTTCAACAGGGTTGCGACCTCGTCGGAGGTCAGTTGTTCGTCCGTGAACTTACGCATGGAGCGACGCAGACGAACGAGTTCAGAAAAGCTTTCCATAAAAAATGCTTCTTATACCTTATTTATATATAATGTGGCGCAAAGGTACGATAAATAAATTGAAAATTGATAATTGACAATTGAAAAATGAAAACAGACGTAAAAAAGCCTTACTTTTCACAAAAACTTTGAACTTTAAACCATAAACTTTAAACTTTTCTGTACCTTTGCACACATGGAATTCATCAACAGCGAACTGGAGCTGGCGCGCAACTATGCGCTCTACACCCATCGGAATATCTTTCTCACCGGCAAGGCGGGCACGGGAAAGACCACGTTTCTGCGACGCCTGCAAGAGGAGTCGAAGAAGCGCATGATTGTCGTGGCGCCCACGGGCGTGGCGGCCATCAACGCCGGCGGCATGACCATCCATTCGTTCTTCCAGCTGGCACCAGGGCTGTTCCTTCCCGGCAAGATGGTGGCAGGGCGCGACACGCGCAGCCGCTACTCTTTCTCGAAGCAGAAGATCAATATCCTGCGGTCGCTGGATCTGCTGGTCATTGATGAGATTTCCATGGTGCGCGCCGACCTACTCGATGCTATCGACGATGTGTTGCGCCGCTATCAAGACCGCTCGAAGCCCTTCGGCGGTGTGCAGTTGCTGCTCATCGGCGACCTGCAACAACTAGCGCCCGTGGCCACCGAGAGTGAGTGGCCGCTGCTGCAGGAGTTCTACGCGACACCTTATTTCTTCTCCTCCACGGCGCTGGCGCAGACGGATTTCGTGTGCATCGAACTCAAGCACATCTACCGCCAGCAGGACGAGCACTTTGTGACGCTGCTGAATGCCGTGCGCGACAACCGCCTCACAGCCGCTACGATGCAGGCGCTGAACAGTCGCTACCGCCCGCAGTTCCGCCCGCCCGACGGCGAGGACTGGATCACGCTGACCACACACAATCATCAGGCTGCACAACTCAATGCCCGACGGCTGGAGGAGCTGAAGACAGAGCCCGTCAGCTTCACGGCCAAGGTGAGCGGCGACTTTCCCGAGACCTCCTACCCCACCGACGGCGAGCTGACCCTGAAAGTGGGCGCACAGGTGATGTTCTGCAAGAACGACCCCTCGTCGGCAAAGGCTTTCTACAACGGCCTCATCGGGCGCGTGATGGATATTCAAGGCGAAGAGGTGACGGTGGTGTGCGACGGCAGGTTCGTGAAGACCAGTCCGCTGGAATGGACAAACACCCGTTATGTCACCGACTCGGCCACAGGAACCATCAGCGAGGAGACCGTAGGCAGCTTCACGCAGATTCCCCTGCGCACAGCGTGGGCCATCACGATTCATAAGAGTCAGGGACTGACCTTCGACCACGCCATCATCAATGCCGGCCGGGCTTTCTCCCACGGGCAAGTGTATGTGGCCCTCTCCCGCTGCCGTACGCTCGAGGGAATGGTGCTGTCCACGCCCATCACGACTGACGTCATCACCAGCGACCCCAATGTGATACAGTTCAACGACTTTGCTGCCGAGCATGTGCCTACACTGGAGACGTTCATCCGCGACCGCCGCGCCTTCATCGAGGAGATTCTGTGCCGCATCTTCGACTTCGGTGCCATCTCCATGCGCCTGCGCTACTACGAACGTCTGGCCTCGGAGCACCTGTCTAACTACTTCCCAGCCTACGCGCGTATGGTAGCAGAAACAGCCACACAGGTGGATGGCGAGCTGATGACCGTAGGCGTGAAGTTCCAGCAACAGATACGCCAGCTCATTCCTCTGGCCGAGAGCTACAGCGACAACAGCGTGCTACGTGAACGCGTGCGCAAAGCGATGGCCTATTTCTCCACCGCCACAGCCCGCGCGATGGGCGAGCTCTTTGAACAGGAGATACCCGAGATAGACAATGCCCGCACACGGGAAATGATTGAAAATGAGCATAAACTGCTGCACACCGACTACGACGAGAAGATGGCCATCTTCATCGGCTGCATGACAGACTTCTCGCTGACCACTTACTGGGACGCCAAGGCGCGGGCAGCCATGACCGAGGATACGACCAAGAAAACGCGCGCTCCACGCAAGCGCAAGACCACAGCTGTCAGCACCGAAGTCAGCACCGAAAAACCTACACGCAAGCGCACGACGAAGGTTGCGATTGACTATGAGGTGATTCGCGACCAAGCGCTCTATCGCCGCCTCCTGGATTGGCGCAAAGGGGTGTCTGCAGAGAAGCACCTGCCCGCATCCTACATCATGCCCATCCGCACCATCATCGGCATTGCGAACACCCGGCCTCTCACGATGGAGGATTTACTGGCGATTCCCGGTATCGGGGACAAGACCATCCAGGACTATGGGGCCGAGTTGCTGGAGATAGTGAGAGTTGGGAATTGAAAAATTAAGAGTTAAGAGCAAAAAGTTTTAAACTTTTCATTACCTTTGCAGCCGCAAAACGAAACAAACAAGAAAAACAAACAACTATGAATAGCGAATGGTTTGAATGTAAGGTCCGCTTCGACAAGACAATGGAGACGGGCTTGCTGAAGAAAGTGACGGAAACATACCTGGTGGATGCTCTCAGCTTCACGGAGGCTGAGCGCCGCTTCATCGAAGAAATGACGCCCTATATCAGCGGTGAGTTCACAGTGACGGACATCAAGCGTGCCCGCCTGACGGATATCTTCGAGAGCATCGACGCTGCCGCCGACCGCTGGTTCAAAGCCAAGGTGGCTTATATCACCCTCGACGAGAAGACCGGTGCCGAGAAACGCACGAATCAGTCTGTTCTGGTGCAGGCCACCGATTTCCGCGAGGCTGTGAAGACGCTGGACAAAGGCATGGAAGGCACGCTGGGGGAATGGTTGATCGTCAGCATCACCGAGACACCCATCATGGATGTGTTCAGATACAAGACAATTAACAATTAACAATTGACAATTAACAATTAACAATTGACAATTGACAATCCATGATTGCAGAGGAGATAAATAGGATTACGGAACAACTGCCAGCAGGCGTGCGCCTGGTGGCGGTGTCGAAATATCATCCTGCGGATTCTATTCGCGAGGCATACGCTGCGGGACAGCGGATCTTCGGCGAGAGCCATGCCCAAGAGTTGCAGCAGAAGCACACGGAGTTGGCTGACCTGCAGGGCGTGGAATGGCATTTTATCGGTCATCTGCAAACAAACAAGGTCAAGTACATCGCCCCCTACGTGTCGCTCATCCACGCCGTAGATTCCCCGCGACTCCTGGCCGAGATCAACAAGCAGGCATTGAAGGTCGGGCGTCGCATCCCATGTCTGCTGCAACTGCATGTGGCTCAGGAAGAGAATAAATTCGGTTTCACGCCCGACGAGGCTATGGCCTTTCTCGACAGCGGTGAATGGCAGCAACTGGAGGGGGTGCAGCTGGCCGGTGTTATGGCTATGGCTACCAACACCGACGACACGCGGCGCATCCGCGATGACTTCCGCCGTGCACGCCAGTTCTTCGAAGAAGTGAAACGCTCAGCTTTGAGTGCTCAGCTCGAATCCTTCAACGAGCTCTCCATGGGCATGAGCGACGACTGGCATATCGCCATTGAGGAGGGAAGTACACTTATCCGTATCGGCACGACTATCTTCGGACAGAGGCAGTATTAATTTTTTGCTCATTTTATTTGGGAGTGTGCAAAAAACGCAGTATCTTTGCACACGAATTCAATAAATGTGCAACAAATGCACCTCAAAAACCATCATTTAAGATATGGAATGTCCAAGCTTTAACGCCTGCATACAGAAAAGTATTCAAACTCATTGGGACCGCGACGCGTTCACCGACTATGGTGCTCAAACCTTCAGATACAAGGACGTAGCACGCATCATCGAGAAACTCCACATCATTCTGGAAGCCTCGGGTGTGCAGAAGGGTGACAAGGTGGCTATCTGCGGCCGCAACTCGGCACGCTGGGGTATCGCTTTCTTGGGAACCCTCACCTATGGTGCCGTGGCCGTGCCGATCCTGCATGAGTTCCACCCCGAGCAGATTCACGATCTGGTGAACCACTCCAATGCCAAGTTGCTCTTCGTGGGCGATCAGGTGTGGCCCAAGCTCGATGCCAGCAAGATGCCGGGACTGGAAGGCATCTTCTCCAATTCCAACGACGAATACAAGATTCTCGTGGCACGCACGGAGAAAGTGCGCTTCGCCCGCGAGAACCTCAACCGCCTTTTCGGCGAGCGCTACCCCATGAACTTCCGTGCCCGCGACATCAACTACTACGTGGATTCGCCCGAGGAGATGGCCGTGCTCAACTACACCAGCGGCACCACCTCCAACTCCAAAGGCGTCATGATTCCCTACCGTGCGCTGTGGAGCAACTATGAGTTTGCACTCGAAGTGCTGGGCAAGGAGCTGAAGGTGGGTGACAACATGGTATCCATGCTGCCCATGGCTCACGAGTATGGCATGGCCTTCGAATTCATTTTTGAGTTCATTCACGGCATGCACGTCTATTTCCTGACCAAGAACCCGTCGCCCCAGGTGCTGCTCAATGCTTTTGCAGAGATTAAGCCGCGCATCATCATCGCTGTGCCCCTCATCATTGAGAAGATTGTCCGCAAGGCTATCTTCCCGAAGATCAAGGCTCCCGCCATCCGTCTGGCACTGCTCACGCCGCTGCTGCGCGACCACGTGAAGATGAACATCCGTCGCAAGATGCAAAAAGCTTTCGGCGACAACTTCTACGAGATTATCATCGGCGGTGCCGCTATGAATCAGGACATCGAGAAATTCCTCAAGGGCATCAGCTTCAACTACACCATCGGTTACGGTGCCACAGAATGTGCCCCCATCCTCTGCTACGAGGACTGGCACACCTTCAAGCAGGGCTCCTGCGGCAAGGCTGCACCCCGCATGGAAATACGCATCGACAGCCCCGACCCACAGAACATCCCCGGCGAAATCCTAGCACGCGGCATGAACGTGATGCTCGGCTACTACAAGAACGACGAGGCTACCGCTGCCACGCTCAAGGACGGCTGGTACCACACGGGTGACCTGGGCGTGATGGATGCCGAGGGGCATGTGTTCATCAAGGGCCGCTCCAAGAATATGCTTCTGGGAGCTAACGGCCAGAACATCTACCCCGAGGAAATCGAGGACAAGCTCTCATCGCTGCCTTACGTAACCGAGTGTGTAGTCATCCAGAAGGGCGAACAGCTCTACGGCCTGGTCTATGCAGATCCCGACGAAGTGCGCAAGGGCGGCCTCACCCCCAGTCAGCTTGAAGAACAGATGGAGCTCAACCGCACGGAGCTGAACAGCATCATCCCAGCTTATGCCCGCGTGCAAGGCATCAAGCTCATGCCCGAAGAGTTCGAGAAGACGCCCAAGAAGAGCATCAAGCGCTTCAAGTACGTCAACTACGAGATTTAACCTTTTTCTTATATATAAGCAATGCGCCATCCAATCACGACCGACTGGATGGCGCATTTTTTCAATCATCAACTATCAATCTCTGCTACGTCCGAAGAGACGGAGGATATAGAGGAAGAGATTGATGAAGTCGAGGTAGAGGGTCAAAGCACCGAGAATAGCGATGCGACGGGAATCTGCAGCAACGGCACACATCTGCTTGATCTTCTGCGTATCGTAGGCGGTAAGGCCCACAAAGAGGAATACTCCGATGTAGGTGATGATAGCATCCATCACAGAGTTACCCCAGAAGATGTTGATGACGCTGGCGATAATCAGCCCGATGAGTCCCATGATGAGGATGCCGCCCAGCCCACTCAGGTCCTTCTTCGTGGTATAGCCCACAAAACTCATGGCACCAAAGGTCAATGCCGAAGCGGCGAAGGCCTGGTAGATAGTACCCAGCGAGTAGGCGAAGAAGATGACGGAGAGCGTGAGTCCGTTCACCACGGAATACAGAAGGAAGAGCGCCGTAGCGGTGGTCGGCGACAGACGGTTGATACCAGCCGAGACCCCAAGCACCAGTCCCAGTTCCAACACAAACAGAATCCATACGGCAGCAGAGTTGCCGAAGATGAGACTCAGCATGGCTGGTGAGCTGGCGGTGAAGAAGGCTGTACCGGCTGTCAGCAGCAAGGCCACAGTCATCCAACCGTAAACACGCGTCATGACGCTGGACAGCGTAGTTACCGAGCCCGTCGTTGAACGGGCATAAGAGCCGCGGTCATAACTGTCCGTAATTTCAATGTAGTCGTTGTTCATTGTTTGTGATATAATTTAAGTTTCTGGAAAAACCGCAGCAAAGATAATGCCAAATCTCCCCTTCTCCACCATCTTCTGCCATAAAACACGCCCGCTTTCACTAAACTTAACAGAAAACCGCCCTCCCCACGGTCTTATTGCCTGAAGAGCTAGGTTTATTCGTCGTTCGGTCGCGACCGAACGACCAACACGGCATACTCTTCCAACTGGACCACCTTGGTGAGACAGCGATTGCACATAGGTACAAAGGCAAATGCAGTTTAGTACGTTGGCCGTTGAAGATTGTGCGTTGGCGTTACCCTGCTGTGTAAATAATTGTCATCTGTTGACAATGATGTGCCCCCCAAAAGTTGGACAAAAAACTTTCGGGGTTTATTATGTCAGGAAGAAAAAGAAAGAAACATGATTACGCAGACCGTCTAAAGTATATGCGTCTGTTGGAA
>JAEEGL016771584.1_pt1 | contig 12095 bp, 10 predicted proteins | sample 9134231 | NCBI WGS metagenome assembly JAEEGL01 (sample SAMN16246548, study PRJNA631951) | gut metagenome | biome: gut microbiome; feature: rumen; material: fiber-attached | host: Bos | place: Iran: Karaj | collected 2018-10
ATCTAAAACGTAACTTCCGTCAATTTTTTCAACATAATGTTTTTTGAACATAATTTGTTCGTTTTGAAAACTGGAATATTCTAAGTTTAGTTCTTTTATTGGGCAAAAAGCATCCAAAACACTTTCCACCTCAAAATTGCCTCTTGTTGTTATGTTGGCACTAACTTTGTTTTTGAGTTCAAGCATTCCCTTGTTGTTCATTTCTCCAACAACATTATAGTCATTTGAAACAGTATTTAAAAATGCAGTTGCAATTTGGTTTTCATCAACGCCAGGAATCAAACACTCTTGATGAAAATCTGAAACATAACTTTGATTTTTTAGTTTCGGATTTTCATCGTTTGTGAGATAAACAACATTTGTGTAAATTTCTCCATCAATGCTCACAATATCTTTTTGACATACGCTTTCTTTTGCGTTCACAAAACTGTCGCAAGCAAGAATTTTGGAAATCGATGTTGGCAAATCTATTTCTGTGCCTATTTCAAAATTTTCAGTTTGATAGTTTGTTATGCTTTGATATTTTATGTTGCACATTTTTTGATTTGCCTTATTGAGCCCCTCAACATATTTGACCTTTTGTTTTTCACAAGCAAAAATGTTTGTGAAAATCTCTTGAACATATGAAAGATTTTTGTCATTAACCATCATGTTTTGAACACCCAAAACTTTTGGCTCAACAAAAACTTTTAGCCCCTCAACAAAAAATTGACTACTTACTGTTTGAGAAAAATTTGTGCTACCTTTCAGTTCAACAATTTCACCGTTTTCAAGTTTTGCTAAAGCACTTGCATTCACAATGCCATCAATTTGCAAATTCCCATTATTTACAATAACTTTATCGATTTCAACCAAATTTTTTGTGTATAAAACCTTTTCAATTTTCTCTCCATTTGTGTTTAACATAACAGAAACACCAAAGTTTTTTTCTCCAATTTTTTTGCTATAATTTACTTCTATTTCTTTAATTTGCGGTTCTAACGCCATTTTGCACCCTCCAAAATATACTACATTAATTATATTGTTAGTGCAAAAATAATATGACTATATAATAAATTTTTAGCGCTTAACTGCAATTTTTACGTCACCGCACAAAATATCACTATATGAATAAGACACTTTTTCATTTGCCAAGGCGTTGTCTAGTTTTACAACAAAAACAGAGTGATAAGCGTTTTCGATAACACCACTATATGTTTTTATTTTCTTCCTACCGTGGTTGATTTGCATTTCAACACCTTTGCCCTTTAAATTCAAAATCCTGTTTTTAACATCATCTAAACTTTGCAGTGCTTGTTTCATTTTCACCTCTATATTTTGATTATGAACATTTAATTTTGTTTTAAACAAAAAAGACACTATTATTTTAGTGCCTTTTATTACAAAAATATAACTATTTCATTAGTTTTTTCACATTTTTAACAATTGTTTCTGCTGTTAGTCCAAAGAGTGATGCAACTTCTTTTCCATTTCCACTTTCACCAAATGAGTTGATGCCAATAACAACTCCGCCACCTTGAGTGAACTTATACCAAGCCTCTTTAACTCCCGCATCAACACAAACTCTTCTTAAACATGTTTTTGGAAGAACTTTGTTTTGATAAACTTTGTCTTGCCTTAAAAATTCTTCCTGACAAGGCATGCTGACAACCCTAACATCAACGCCACTTTCACTCAATTTTTGTTTTGCCTCCAAACAAAGTGAAACTTCACTTCCAGATGCAATCAAAATTGCATCAAGTTTTTTGTTTTCCTTGGAAACAATATAACCGCCCTTTTGAGCATCTTCAATGTTTTTGGAATTGATTAGTGGAAGTTTTTGCCTGCTCAAAATAAAGGCTGTTGGCTTTTGTGACTTGAGAGCCATAACAAAGGCTTCTTTTGTTTCGTTTGCATCTGCCGGCCTTATCACACACAAGTTTGGAATAATCCTTAAGCCCTCAACTTGTTCAATTGGCTGATGGCTTGGCCCATCTTCTCCAACATAGATGCTATCGTGAGACAAAATATACCAAACAGGCAAATCCATCAGTGCACTTTGCCTAATTCCATATTTCATATAATCTGAAAAAATCAAAAATGTTGATGCAAATGTTTGAAGCCCGCCATGAAGAGCAATTCCGTTAGATATAGCAGACATTGCGTGTTCTCTTATTCCATAAGGAATGTTTGAGGCACTTCTGTTTTTTGGTGAATAATCTCCACCTTCAGTTATATATGCCATTGTTGATTTTGCAACATCGGCTCCGCCCCCAAACAAGTTATTGTCTTTTGAGGCAATTTTGTTTAAAATGGCTCCGCCAGCATCTCTTGTTGCAATATCTTTATCAAAAGATATTTTTGAAATCCTTTCAATCATATCATCTTTGCCATTAAACAAAACTTTATAATCTTTTCTATATTTTTGTTTATACTCTTTTTCAAGTTTCAACCAATTGTTATATGCTTTCTCACTTGTTTTTTGCAGTTTTTTGCAATAATTTTGAACATCATCGTCTATTTTAAATGGAACATCAGAAACACCCAAAGTTTTGCAGATTTCAGCGGTTTCTTCCTTTGTGAATGGTTTTCCGTGGCACTTTGCCTGACCTGCAAGTTTGCTTTTGTAACCAATCACTGTTTTGCAAATAATGAGTGTTGGTTTATCTTTGCTTTTCTTTGCCTCTCTTATTGCCTTTTCTATTTCTTTATGGTTTTCCCCGTCCAAAACAGTTAAAACATTCCAACCAGCACTTTCAAACCTTTGTTGAGTGTTTTCACAAGACACCAAATCTAAATTATCTGTCATTGTTATGTTGTTGCTGTCGTAAAGAGCAATAAGTTTGTTTAACTTAAACTTTCCAGCAATGTTCATTGCCTCATAACTAATTCCCTCCATGAGGTCGCCGTCACCACAAAGAACAAATGTGTTGTGATCACAAAATGGCATGTTTTGTTTGTTAAACTTTGCTCTTATGTGACTTTCAGCAAGAGCCATTCCAACAGCTGTTGCAAAACCTTGCCCCAAAGCCCCAGTTGACGCATCAACACCATCAGTCACATCGTGTTCTGGATGACCTGGAGTTATGGAACCAAGTTTTCTAAAACTTTTTAGATCGTCAAGTTCAAGATGATAACCAAACATAAATAATGTTGAATATAACACACTGCTTCCGTGTCCGCAAGAAAGAACAATTCTGTCTCTATTAAACCATTGTGAGTCTTGTGGATTTATCTTTGCATTTTTGTAAACAGAAAAAAGCATTGGAGCAATTCCAAGAGCAATTCCTGGGTGCCCTGAGTTTGCTTCTGCAATTTCATCAAGAGCCAGTTTCCTTATGGTGTTTATCACCTTTTCTTCAATATCATTTATTTTTTCCATACTTTTCCCCTTTTCTTTACTCTAATTATAACAAATAATAAAAAAAAATAAAAATAAAAAAGAAGATTATTTTTCTTCTTTCTTACTTTTCTTAAAAAACTTGTTGATTGTTGACATAACCTTTTTCACCGCTTTCTTTTCCTTAAAAGTGCTGCAGTTAACAATCATATCAGAGTTGTCAACAAACATTTTGTCTTTCTCGGTGAACGCAACAGTTAACATCTTTTCATCTATAATATCTTTTGATTCGTCTGCAATCTTAGACAAATATTTTGGTGATATTTGGAGGTAAACAATATAACTTGTTTTCTTTAATTTGTCAAAATTTCTGTTGCTAAAAAGAGTTGTGGGATTTATGCATACCAAAGTATTTTCAAAACTTGCAATTCTTTTCACAATTTTTGACTCTGTTTCTTTCATATATTTCTTGCCTTCTTTGTCGCCCAAAACAGACAAGATATGATTTGTGTCGCCAAGTTCAAAATCAATCATATCTTCAACATCAACAAAAAACATATCAAGCTTTTCACATAAAAGCTTTCCAATATGTTTACTAAAGTTGTTAAGCAAGCAAATAAATGTTATATTTGTTTTCATTTTTACCTCACTTACACTAATAATATCATTTTTTTGTTAATTTATCAATAAAATTTGTGTATTATTTTCGTTTGCTTGTTTTAATTTTCACACCAAAGATAAAGGCTCCGCTTGCAACAATAACTCCAGCACACACATACCACCATTTGATTGTTTTCACAACAACCTCTGTTGTGGCTCCTATATACATATCATCACTATCAATAGCAAAAACCAAATTTCCGCTCTTTTGTGTTTGCAGAATATTATCTTCACTAACGCCGCAAGAAATGATTCTGTCAATGATTTCCTGCTTTGGAAGGTTATATTTGTTTGTGTCTGTTCTGGTGCTAATAAGGGCATATTTTGGCTTTATTTTGTTTAGAAATGCAACACTTGAACTTGTGTTACTTCCGTGGTGAGCAACTTTTAAAACATCAACTTCAGGAAGATCACACGCATCCATAACATCTTTTTCCTCTTCCTTTGTTGTGTCGCCAGTAAGCATGATTGAGTGCCCCTTATATTCAAGTGTCATAAGTGCTGAAAATGAGTTGTTGTTATTATAAGATTTTGTTGGATAACATGTGTGACGTGGGCCATAGAACCTTATTGTGTATGGCTTTAGTGCATCGCTAGACACAATGTCAGCAGTTGTTGGAGCAAGTGTGAACACAATTTCGCATCCAGGCTCTGAATACATTTTGTCTAAACATTTTGAAAACAATTTTGTGTCTATTGTGTAGAAAGTGTTTTCGTCAAAAGCTGTTTCACTGCCGTCCATAAGCCCAGCATCTTTTGCTCTTTGAATTTCCTTTTGAGTTTGAGCATCGTCATCTTTGTTATAAAAAACTGGAGGACGATACACCTTATTTATTTGAAATGTGTCGAATATTAGTTCATAGTTATTGTAGTGATCGGCGTCTGGGTGAGTCATCACAACAAAGTCAAATGTTCCGTTTTCATTTCCATCAAAAACATACTGTTTGATATAGTTTACCGAATTTTGCTGATAAGTTGATTTTACTTTTGAGCTTATATACACCCCACCATCAACAAGGCCTTTTTTGCCGTCAGGCAGTTCCAAGGCAATGCAGTCTGCACAGCCAACATCAATCACATGAACAACGCAATCCTTTTCAATAAGGGTTGCAAAATCCCCAATGTTTTCTGTTCGTTTTGAATTAATTTTGTTTTCAATTAGTCCGCTAAAAGGTAGGGTCACCAAAACAATAGCACATATAACTAAAAACAGTATTATCTTAATCTTCAGCGTTTTCTTCTTTTGTTCTTGCTTTTTTCCCAATTTGTGCATACTCCCATTTTTCTTTTCTCGACAAATTCTTTGTCATTTTTTCTAATTTATCGCTTTGTTTTCGGATTGCGAACAACTTTTTGCTTGCTCTTTTTATGTTTCTATCTGCCTCTTCTTTGTTTAGTGCCTCAAAAATATCTGGCAAAACTTTTTTAGTGGCCTCATATCCACGCCTTATAAGTTCTTTTGTGTCAGATATTTTAAGCTGACTAAAGTCGTTCAAATCTATTTTTATGATATAGTCTGAGTGAATATATCCATTAACCGCATTTGATGTCATAAGTATTCTTAGTGAGGCTTTGAGTAAATCAACAATTTTTGTGCTGTCTGTTCCATAACCCCTGTTTGGATTTATGTCTAACGAAATAACAATGTCTGCCCCCATTTCTCTCAGTGCATCGGCTGGAATATTGTTGAGTAGTCCGCCGTCAACAAGCCTCTTATCCCCAAAATCCACAGGTTCAAAAACGCCTGGAACGGCACAAGAACCCGCAATTGCTTTCACAAGATTTCCACTTGTTATGTGCTCTTCTTTTCCTGTTTTCACATCAACGGCCACAACACATAATGGCTTTTTTAAGTTTTCAAAGGTAACTCCAGAAAGCATCTCATCAACAATTTTTTCAAACTTTGTTGTTTTGCTTGGCAAAATGAAAAACTTAGAGTTGTGAAAATCTTTTTGTTTTATTGAAAGAGCCTTCTTTTCCATTTCGTCAATTGGAATTCCAGCCGCATACATTGCTGCAATAAAAGAGCCAATTGAAGTTCCTGCAGTCATGTCAAACTCTATTCCCGCTTCTTCCAAGGCTCTCATAACTCCAATATACGCAAGGCCCCTCACTCCGCCCCCACTGAAAACAATACCCGTTTTTAGTGGCGGGGTTTCTTTCTTCTTTTTCTTCTTAAAAATATTTTGAAAAAAACTTTTTATACTCATAACTAAATGATATCACAATTCGAAAAAAAAACAAAATAAAAAAGAAACAATTTTTTGTTTCTTTTTTATGGAATACTTAAAGTTAGGCAATTTGTTTTTTCTTCTCTTCAATTGCTTTTTCAACTTCAGCAATATCAGATAAAATTTCTGCATTAACTTTTTTAAGAATTTTGTTTGTTTTTTCTAAGATTGGGAATCTATCTTTGTTTGCGTTCATAACATCTTCACAGTGTTGAACTGAAAGTCTCAAACCATCCAATAGGTCAAGTTCTTCATTAAGCTTTTTAGCTTTTTCTTCATCAATGTCAACATAGTTGTTAACGCCATACAAAATAACTTTTTGTCTTGCAACAATTGCTTCTTTTCTTGTTAGTTTTGCTTTGTCTTTTTCAAGAGTTTTCTTAACTTTTGCAAGTGGGTTGTATTCTTTCTTGTTTTCACGCAAATCTTTCTTGTTTTCTTTTAGTCTTTCGTTCAAAACTTCAAGTCTTGCTTCAAGTTGAGATAGTGTTTCTCCAGAATATAGTGAAGCAACATCTGAAACAACAACAGCATTTGATTGTTCGTTCTTGAGTTCTTCCAATCTCTTCATGTCTTCTTCAAGTTGTTTCTTTTGAGCTTCAAGGTTTGCTCTTTCTTCTTCAATTTGAGCTTGAGCTTCTTCAATTTCTTTTCTTTCTCTTTCTAGGTTTGCTTTTTCAATTGTGTATTCTTCTTCAACTTCTTCTTCAGGCTCAGCAACTTCGTCTTCTGCTTCTTCTTCTATTTCAACTTCTTCATTTTCTTTTTCAGAACTTTGTCTAACACCTTCTCTATATTCAGCCAAACTTTCTGCATTGATTTTGTCGATTAATCTTTCAATTTCTTCATCAGAAACTTCATAGTCTGTTTCTTCATCATCATTGAAAGCATCATCCATGTTGTTGAAATCTTTTTCCATTTTTGAAATGTTTTGCTCATCTTCAAAAATCAAGTTGTCACTTGCGTCACCACTTGCAATTTTCTCTTTTTCTTTTCCTGCTTGAACTTCGTCCCAAGATTTCACTTCATCAACTGTGTGTTCTTGAAAACCAACATTGTTTGATGGTTCTTCATCAAAATTGTCAAAATCACTTACGCTTTCATCTTCTTCTTCAGAAAATTCAACTCTTGTTTTGTTTTTGTCTGTGCTAACAATAACAAGCCTTGCAATCAAGAAAACTAAAACAACACTAACTGCAACAATTCCAATGATTGCCAAAATGTTTAATAAAATATCCCAAATCATTTTATATACTCCTTAAATTGTTTTTCGTGGTGGAAGCGATGGGAGTTGAACCCATGTCCAAACGACTTTATCTATATTATACTACATGTTTAGTTATTTTTCAATAGTTATTTGCAAAAATCTAAAATAACAAACTTTTTGAAACCAGCCCAAAAGTTTTCCACAAAGCATTGGGCGCTTGCTTTATGGATGATTGGTTTATTTTGAGGCTTAAACACTTGCAACCAATCACACATTGCTTAAACCAGTTTGTTTTATATCTAACCAGGATAAATTACGCATATGCAACCATGGCACTTGTGCCACCAGCATAGTTGTAAACATTTGCATTTCTTTCTGCATTTATTTTGTTTTTCCGTTAACAACGCAGACGAGCCTGCGACATGCATAATATAAACTCAGCCACCTGTCGAAACCAACACGCCCCCGTGAAGGTTTATTTGCTATTTTTTAGCTCACGCATAACACTTTTTTCAATATCTCGCTTTTTTATTGTGTCCTTTTTATCATACAAAAGTTTTCCTTTTGCAAGTGCAATTTCAACTTTTGCATAATTTTTTTCAAAAAATATAGCAAGCGGAACAACAGTTAACCCTTTTTCCATAACTTTTTGTGACAATTCTTTGATTTCAGATTTGTGAAGAAGGAGTTTTCTTGTTCTTCTCTCATCCAAAACAAAGTGTTTGCTTTTTTCATATGTTTTAATGAACATATTATGCAAAAAAGCCTCACCATCACGAAAAGTTACAAAACTTTCGTTAATATTCACATTTTTTGCTCTAATTGACTTAACTTCGCTGCCATTTAAGCAAATTCCCGCACTATATTTCTTCAAAATAAAGTAATTATAGTAAGCTTTTTTGTTAGTAGTTATGCTTTCCATTTCTACCTCTTCTATTATATCACTTATTTAATTAATTTTCAATAGCTTTTTCAAAAAAAATTGCTTTTAAACCCCGTTTTAACACATTTTTTCAGTTTTTTTAATCATTTTTTGTGCTTTCCACAATTTTAAAACTAACTTGCCTTTTTTGAAGATTTGTTCCAACACATTCAACACAAACTTTTTGGCCAAGTTGGAAACTGTGTTCATGACCTTTCAAAAGATATTGATCTTCGATGTAGGCATATGTGTCTCTTGGCAAATCTTCATCACCACAAAGCCCCTCAACAGTGTTGTCTAGTTCAACAAAAACACCAAAGGTGTTAACGCCACTAACAATGGCAGGAAATCTCTCTCCAATTTTGTCTTGCATGAATTCTGCCTTTTTCAAGTCATCAACTGCTCTTTCTGCACTTTCTGCAAGTTTTTCTCTTTCACTTGAAATCAAACTTGCATCAGCAATAAAGTCGGCATAATGCTCAATGGTGTTTTCATCAGGTGTTTTAAGCACAAGATTTTTCAAAACTCTGTGAACCACCAAATCTGGATAACGCCTTATTGGTGATGTGAAATGGCAATAAAATTCTGCCGCAAGCCCAAAGTGCCCCAAGTTTTTGCTTGAATATCTTGCTTTTTGAAGAGAACGAAGCATAACTTTGTTAACAACTTCTTCATATGGCCTATCTTTTATTTCATACAAAAGATTTTGAAGGTCTTTTGGTGTCACTGTTTCAGGCTGACCGTTGACATGGAGCCCAAGCCCTGAACAAAACTTGAAAAATGCTCCCATCTTCATTCCATCCGGCTGTTCATGAACACGATACATGCTTGGAACATGTTTGTCAACAGTTCCTTTTGCAACAATCTCATTTGCAAGGAGCATGAAACTTTCGATGAGCATGTGAGCCGTGTTTCTTTCATATTTTTGAATATCAACAACAGCACCTGCATCATTTAAAATTATTTTTGCTTCTGGAACATCAAGCTCTAACGCCCCTCTTCTTTCTCTCTTTTTCATCAAAAGAGCGTGAAGTTCTGCCATCAATTTAAACTTTGGAACAAGGGACTCATATTTTTTGCTAACTTCACTGTCACCACACAAAATTGCATACACATCATCATATGTCATTCTGGCAGATGATTTTATGATACCCTGACAAATTTTGTATGATTTTATGTTTGCGTGGTCATCTAAATCAACCACAACTGACATTGTTAACCTTTCAACTCCAGGGTTTAAAGAACATATTCCGTTTGAAAGTTCTTTTGGAATCATTGGCAAAACTCTGTCAACAAAATACACACTTGTTGCACGCTTATATGCCTCTTTGTCTAAAGCTGAGTTTGGTTTAACATAATAACTCACATCAGCGATGTGAACGCCAAGCCTATAACCATCTTCAGTTTTTTCAATTCCAATTGCGTCGTCAAAGTCTTTTGAGTCAACTCCATCAATTGTGACAATTTGTTCGTTTGTGAAATCAACTCTTCCATTTCTGTCTATGTCACGCACTTCTTGAGGAACGGCTCTTGCCTCTTCCATAACATCATGGCCAAATTCTTCATAGAGGTTAAACTCACGAATGATAGACAAAATGTCAACACCTTTTTGATTCATATCACCCAAAACTTCCACGATTCTGCCTTCTGGGTTTTTGTTTCCACCTTCGTTGCTGGTGATTCTTACAACAACTTTGTCTAGGTGTTTTGCTTTCAAGTGCTTGTCTAGTTTAACAAAAATATCTGAAAAGTTTTTTCCATCATCAGGTTTAACAAACGCAAACTTGTTGTTTTTGTTGTTAATCAAAAGTGTTCCAACGATGTTGTCTTCATTTCTTTTCACAACTTTGAAAACTTCACCCTCACTTCTCCCATCTGGAAGGGTGTTCACTTTTATTAGAACAACATCTTTATTTAGTGCATTTTTTAGTTTTGTGTGTGGAATGAAAACATCATCCATTTCTTCATCAAGAATCTTACAAAAAGCAAAACCTCTTGAGTGACCTGTGAGTTTACCTTTGTGAAGGTTAAGTTTGTCGATGCTAACAATTTTTTGTCCACCCGACAAAACAAGTTCTCCCTCTTTCAAGAGATTTGTGATTTCTGAAAAAGCTTGAGAATTTTCAATTCCCAATCCATCGCTCACAGCCTTTGAAAGTTCTCCTTGAACCATGTAGTCTAAATTATTGTTTTTGATGTATTCCAAAATTTCGTTCATTTTTTCTCCTAAAAAATTAGTCTTTCTTTAAAACGCAAAAGAGGACAACTTTGTCCCCTTATTTTTATTACACATTACCTGAAACAATTGATGCCAAAATGAAATATGCAATTGTCATAACAGCCATTGCAATTGCAATTCCAGCAGTCCATCTTTTAAGCCTTCCCTCAACTGTTTTTCCTTTGTTTTGTGAGTAGTAAGTTTCTTGAATGCCAGTGATTGCGTTAGCTCCGCCGCCACTGTTCCCTTTCTGGCACAAAACCAAAACAATGATTGCAAGAGCGCCCAAACCAACAAGAGCAACTAAAACAACTTTAATGATTGCAAGTGTGTGATATAAAGTTGGGTCTGCACCAAGCATAAAATATAGTGGATTAAACATAATTCCTCCGTCAAAAGTGTTTTATAGTGTGAATTATAACACACAATTTTAACAATTTCAAGCAAAAACCATAAATTTCAAAATAAAAGGACTAGTAAATTAGTGCATACAGCCCAGCCATGGCCATACATACTATTGCCAAAGCAAGCCTACCATATTTGATTGGTTCCTTGTCGGCACTATCTTTTTTCTTGTTAAGGCTCAAAGCCAAAAACAGTGCTGAAAGAGCCAAGAAGGCAAGAATCAAACAACAACGAAGCCCTGGTGAAATATTTCTAAACACAGCATTAACAGCGTCATTGAAAAAATCTAAAAACATAAAACTTAACATATTTTCTATCCTTTTATTTCAAAAGAGATGGTGCGTCCATTTCTTCTGGAATTTTTATTTTCATAAGTTCACAAACTGTTGGAGCAAAAGATGACAAACCAAACTTACCCTTTTTATATTTAACTCCCTTGTCTGTGATTAAAAATGGAACAGGATTTTTGGTGTGAGTTGTGGATAGACCAGCTTTTTCCCTCATGTCTTCAATGTTTCCGTGGTCAGCTGTTAGAACACAAACATATCCCATATCAAGGCCAGCGGTGATAATTTTTTCCAAGGCTTTGTCAACATATTCAAGAGCAGTGACTGCTGCTTTAAAGTTTCCGGTGTGGCCAACCATATCTGCATTTGAAATGTTAATCAAAATGAAATCATATTTTTCACTAACAATTGCTTTTTCTGCAACGCTTGCAATTTCTGGGGCTTTCATTTGAGGATAATTTGCAAAGTTTTCCACATTTTCACTTTCAATCAAAACTCTATCTTCTCCCCTTGGAGCTTTCTCAACACCACCATTAAAATAATAAGTTACGTGCGCATACTTTGTTGTTTCAGAAATTTTTAGTTGTTTTAGCCCAAGACTGCTTAAATATTTTGACAGCGTCATTCCAATCTTAAGTTGTGGGAAAACTGGCAAAACACCCTTAAACCTAATGTCATAAACGCACATTGAAGTACATTTTATTGGCACCAATTTTCTTTGAAAATCTGTGAACTTTGATGCTGAAAAGGCTTTTGTTATTTGCCTCATTCTGTCTGGCCTGAAGTTAAAGAAAAATATCTCATCTTTTTTGTTCATTCCCTTATAACCATCAACAACATATGGAG
>JAEEGL012776867.1_pt1 | contig 12094 bp, 3 predicted proteins | sample 9134231 | NCBI WGS metagenome assembly JAEEGL01 (sample SAMN16246548, study PRJNA631951) | gut metagenome | biome: gut microbiome; feature: rumen; material: fiber-attached | host: Bos | place: Iran: Karaj | collected 2018-10
GGGTGGAGGACCCGGTGGGCGTGGTGGTCGCCTTCGGCGGCCAGACCGCCATCAAACTGACGAAATTCCTCGATTCCGAGGGAATAAAGATCCTCGGCACCTCCGCCGAGGGGATCGACACCGCCGAGGACCGCGAGCGTTTTGACGAGCTTCTCGGGAAGCTCGGCGTAAAGCGGCCCCGGGGCTTCGGAGTCACCGGCGTCGACGGCGCGCTTCAGGCGGCGCACGAGCTGGGGTACCCCGTACTGCTCCGTCCGTCCTACGTCATAGGCGGGCAGAACATGCGGATCGTCTATTCCGACCGCGAGGTCAGGGAATACATGGCGCCGATCCTCGAGGCGGGCGTGGACAGCCCCGTCCTGGTGGACAAATACATGAGCGGCATCGAGCTTGAGGTGGACGTGATCTCCGACGGCCGCGACGTGCTGATTCCCGGGATCATGGAGCACATCGAGCGCGCCGGCGTACACAGCGGCGACTCCATCGCGGTGCTCCCGGCGTTCAAGCTCAACGACAGGACACAGTCCGTGGTGGCGAAGATGGCGGAGGATCTCGCTCTCGCCCTCGGAACCCGGGGACTGGTCAATATACAGATGCTCATCTACCGCGGCGAGCCCTACGTGATCGAGGTGAACCCCCGGGCGTCCCGCACCGTGCCGTACATCAGCAAGGTCACGGGCGTCCCCATGATCGAGCTTGCGACTCGTGTCATGGTGGGGGAGAATCTCCGGGATCTGGGATACGGCTCCGGTCTCTACCGGACGCCACCCTACTACGCCGTGAAGGTGCCGGTCTTCTCCTTCGAGAAGCTGCCCGACGCGTTCTCCGGCCTCGGTCCGGAGATGAAGTCCACCGGCGAGGTGCTGGGCATCGGCAAGGACCTGAACGAAGCTCTCTTCAAAGGGATGCGCTCGGCGGGTCTGCTCCTGCCGTCGTCCCTCCGCCGCGAGGGAGTCGGATTCTTCATTCACGCCGGTGAGAACGACGTCCACGACGTCATAGATCTGTCAAAGAAGCTGCACGACCTGCGCTTCACCCTCTGGGCGACGGAGGAGACCGCGGAGGTCATCTCCCGCCTCGGCATCGACGTGAACGTCGTCGGCGACGTGCGCGCCGACCTGCCGGATCTGCTGAAAGAAGGGAAGATCAGCTACGTTGTTTACACCTCCACGGACGACGGGGAGAGCGTCGGCGACTTTATTTACCTCCATCAAATCGCCATTCCGCTGTCGGTACCCTGCATCACGTCTCTCGACACGGCGGGGGCGCTGGCCGATCTTATCGCAAGCCGCTACGCGGAACACAACACCGAACTTGTGAACATAAAGGTGATGCGCCGCGAGCGCTCGAAGCTCGCATTCTCGAAAATGGTCGCCACCGGCGCCGATTACATCGTCATCGACAACCGGGACGGCTCCATCACCTGCCCCGAGTCCCTGTGCATCCGCCTCTGCGACCGCCACCGCGGCGTGGGCGGATACGGCATCGCTCTGATCGAGGAGCCCACCGTGCCCGGCGCCCACGTGAGGATGCGCCTCTTCAACCGGGACGGCAGCGAGGGCGTCATCGCCGGGACGGGCATCCGCTCCGTGGCGAAATACGTCTACGACCGGGGCATAGCCCGGGAGGACGTGATCAACATCGAGACCGAGGCGGGGATCCGCCCCGTGACGGTCTACACCGCCGACTCCCGGGTCACCATGGCGGGAGTCGACATGGGCGAGGCGACGCTGGAGACGAAAAAGATCCCCTGCACGCTTCCCGAGCCCGAGATAGTCGACCGCCCGACGGCCATCGGCGGCGGGGAATACCGGATCACTTGCGTTTCTGTGGGTAACCCCCACTGCGTGGTGTTCCTGCCGCGGCTCGACGAGCTGGATCTCGAGCACATCGGCCCGAAATTCGAGAACGACCCCATATTCCCGGAGCGTGTCAATACCGAATTCGTCCGGGTGGTAGACCCCACCACGCTCAGGATGAGAGTGTGGGAGCGGGGCAACGGCGAGACCTTCGCCTGCGGTACCGGCGCCTGCGCCGCGGTCGTGGCGGCCGTCCGGAACGGCTTCTGCTCCGAGGGGGAGGAGATCACCGTGAAGGTCATCGGCGGCGATCTGCTGGTGAAGTACGAGGGCGGCAGAGTCACCCTCGCCGGCGACGCGTCGCTCGCCTTCGACGGCGTGACGGAATATTGATAAAACTAATAAAACAAAAACCCGGCTGCAATGTTGAAAAGCAGCGGGGTTTTTGCGTTCTGCGAGGCGTCGTTTCTGTTTTTGCTCGTGTCCGCCCTGTGAACGGAACAGATGTATTTTTTTCCGGTGAGGGGAATAAAACCAAAAAAATGTGAATATTTTGTTCGGATTTCATATTTTTCAAATGAAAAAAGCTTATTTTTTTTGCAAATCAATATTGACATATGCCGAAAAGTGTGATAAAATGCCCGTATCGTGGAATTGTATGCTCATTTTCTTTAATGATGATGGGTTTTAGACTCCTGAATAGGCTGATACGGCTGAAAATCAAAGATTTATCGTGACGGCGGTTTTTCCGGCGGGGAGATAAAGGATTTCCATACGGATCCCCGGCTCTCCTCGCGTCAGAACGCAAGCAGGGTGTAAGTTCTCAAACGTTTTTCGTCGGATTTAGACAACATTCGAAAAAGGAAGAAAAATGTTCGGTAGTTTGAAAGGAAAACTGAATAGATGTGCTTCTAAGGGCAAGTGCGTCATGTCGCTTATTTTGGCGATCATGATGCTTTTGCCCTTGTTCTCTTCCTTTATTTTCGCCGAGACCTACGAGACGGAGATCGGTACGTCCGCCGAAACCGGCTATGATACCGCCGCGGCGTCGGAAGAGTCCGTGACGGAAGTTCCCGTGGCTGACGAACCCGATACGGATGCGCCCGAAACTCAGATCCCTGTTCCCGAGACTCCCGATACCGTTGAACCCGACACGGAGGCGCCCGTTACCGATGCGCCCGAAACTCAGATCCCTGTTCCCGAGACTCCCGATACCGAAGCTCCCGCGGCAGACGAGCCCGGCACCGAAGCGCCTGTGACAGACGATCCCGTTGAACTGACGCCGGTGGAGTTGACTGTCGACATCGACGGCTCCGATTACGCGGTGATTTCCGGCGTTCTGCCGGAGGACGGCTCCGTCACGGTGGCACCTGCGCGTATCCCGCGCGGATCCGAGACCACGTTTTCCGCATACGATCTCACCGTTTACGACGGCGAGGGCGAGGAATATTTCCCGGAAGACGATTTGACCGTGGAGCTCCACAGCGATAAGATCGCCGATACCCTGGCGGAGGGCAACTCCGTCGGCGTCCTCGAAAAGAACAGGTACGGCTATTTCCAGGCCGCCCAGACTGTTTCCGTGAGCGGCGATTCCGTCAAGTTCATGGCGGACGACAATTCTACCTATTATTTATATGCCAACCAGCTCGTCAAGACGCTTGTCGCATCCGACGGCAACACATACAGGATCACTGTGCTCTACGACGGCAAAGCCGGCTTCCCGGAGGACGCGGAGATCCGCGCCGAGGAAGTGTCTGTCGATGCCGGAAACTATCGGACATATCTGGAGAACACGGCGTCCACTCTGGGCGTGGAGCTCTCCTCGCTCACTTATAACAAACTGTTTGACATTGCGATAGTCGACGCCGCCGGTACGGAGTATCAGCCGAACGACAGCGTCCGCGTAACCGTGGAGCTTATGGAAAACGAAGCGGAGTCCGTGGAAGACCTCCGCGTGGTCCACTTCGGAGAGAAGGACGATCCGGTGGAGCTGGATGCGTCCACCTCGGGCAATGCCGTCACCTTTGAGACGAATGGATTCTCCATATTCTCGCTCAACGACACGTCTATTGCGAGCCGCGTCATCAACGCCATTTTCGGCGACAATAAGCTTTATGAGAACGACGACATCATCCTCACGGGACGTATGCCGCTGTTCGGCACGGTCGAAGCGACCCCCGTTCAGGTTCAGATCGACGGGCGCGACGCGCTCGTCGCATACGATATCAAGATATACGCCAACAGCATAATGAAACTTCTCGGTATTCCGTGGCAGCCCTCCGAGGGAGCCGTGCGGGTAACCGTGAAGAGCGACGCTTTTGCCGACGCCGAAGGTTCTCTTTCTGTATATCATTTACAGGACGAATATTCGGAGCCGGATTTTGTCGCGTCCGTAAACGCGGTCGATTCGTCCGTCACGTTTGAAGCCGGCGGCTTCAGCGCTTATGCTATCGTCCCAGGCATAGGCGGCTTGGAGGGCGAATGGATAACGAATTCCAATGAATTGAAGTCGCTTATCGGTCAGGACGATGACCCGAAAGGGTTTTATCTGGCTTATAAATATCCCGGCAATATAACGTATTTCAGATCATCTTTGAATGGGAACAGCGCTTTTAACGAGACGATCAATAACGGTCAGGCTGCCGTATGGTATTTTGAATCTGCAGGTGCCGACAATCAGTACAGGATCTATACCGTGATCGGCGGAGAAAACCGGTACATGAGAAACACGAGCGGGAATAATATGGGGTTGACTGCCAACGTCGGTTCTGCGGCCGTTTTCGAACTTTCAGACGCCGCTGATTACAAGTTTTATTTCAAGATCCTGGGAGAGAACAAGTGGCTTCAGCATTCCAACAGCGGAAACGGCATCCGGCTTTGGACTGACAACGGCAACGCTGTAAACTCCCGGCTCAGCATCTGCTATTTGCCGTCTTCTTCTTCGGATGGGGATCCCTATGGAATTGACGGGAAAACATACGGCCTGATGAGTTGGCAAGGCGGGACGGCAGGCAAAGCTCTGATGGCGGAGCAGTCCGCGGGAACGGGTAATCTGGAAGCCAAGGAGCTGACCGTCATGGTCAAGCGTGAGAACGGAACGGAGGACCGGCTCTTTGTCCCGAACGACGCCGACATCACCATGTGGACCTTTCACTGGGCTCAGGACGGCTACACCCTTTCCGCAGATTTGAACGGAAGCACGGTCTATCTCTGCGTCACGTCCTCAGGCCTTGCTCTGGTCAGCGATCCGAACGCCCCCGGATGCAAGCTGGACATCACTCCCGGAACGGGCATCAACGAAGGGCGGCTCTGCCTGAGGGCGGGAAACGACACCGTCACCTATTTTGACATCGACACCGGGTTCGGTGTTAACGGCGCCGCCGGAAGCGAATGGCTGTATCTGGTTCAGCTCTCGGAACTTACCGCGGACTACGTCAGAACCTATTCCGCCCGGAAAGTAGGTGTTTCCGACAGCGAGATAAAAAACGGAACGCCGATCGTCGTATATGCAAGAGTTTGGGACGACAACGAGAAAAAGTACAAATTCTATGCGATCGACCATGAAGGCTCTCTCTTCCCCGTATACGACGAACTTGATACCATTGAGTGGGTGGGCTCTCAGCTCAACAGTTTCCAGTGGAATTTCGTGGAGTATTACTGGGAAGGCACGAACGATCCCAACGGTTACTTTGAACTTTACAATCCCTATGGGAACGTGTATATCGCGCCTCAGGTAACGGACGGGCAGATACTCTCCGCCGATACCATAGGCGTCAATATGCCCGGACGTACGGAGGGATATTACCAGACGACGATCTTAGCCTGGGACGACGCGAACTACGCTTACGCGGGCCTGAAGGTCGAAAACGGACGGCTCGTCTCGTGCCCTCTGGACGAGGCGGACGATTTCTACTTTGCGATCCTGCAGGACCTTCCTGTGGACGACGTGCTCAGCACGGTGCCGACGGTGGATCACACTCAGTACGGCATTACCATGACGATCACGGACTTTAACGCGACCGGCAACGGAATCAACCAAAACCCAATGAGCAAATTTCTGAACAGCGGAGCCGGCGGCGCCGTTTCGACTACGGTGAATAATCTTCTGTCCTCGGATCTGAAAGCAAACGGTTATCCGGACGCGCACGGCGGCTCGCTGCTTTCCCTTTTGGAAAGCGCCGGGAATATGCGTGAGATCAACCATCTTTTTATCCAAAGCACTTACAACGGCGAGGGCTACTTCGAATTTGACAGTTCGGAGAACTTTGCCCACCTTGAAGATGACAATAACTTTACCGTTTACAGGCAGCTCGGCTCCACGGATCTCAATGACAGGCCCACGTTAAAACACGGTCAGTTCTTCCCCTTCGACATGATCCGGCCGGGCACGTTCACTTCGGTCAACCGTCAGAATCTGTATTCGGCGACGGCACAACTCCTTGACGATTCCAACCCGCGGAAATATGAACAGTTATACCTTGTACCCCAACCGGATTATTATTTCGCCTTAACGCTGGAGGCGTCCTTTACCCAGACGGCGAACGGAAAGGATTCCTGGGGCCACGATATTATTTACGAATTTACGGGCGACGACGATTTCTGGCTGTACGTGGACGGCGAACGCGTCATCGACCTCGGCGGCATCCACAGCGCGCTGGCAGGGTCCGTCAACTTTGCCACGGGCGACGTGTACGTCAACGGAAAATATACTACGCTGTATAAACTCTTTTACGACAATTATAAGGGACGCGGCCATACTGATGCTGATGCCCGGGCATATGTTGACGGGATCTTTGAAAACAAGGACGGGCACTGGGTCTTCAAGGATAACACGACCCATACGATGAAGATATTCTATATGGAGCGAGGCGCAGGCGCGTCCAATCTTCATATGCGCTTCAATCTCGCATCTATCAAGCCGGGGACGGTCGAGCTGAGCAAGACTCTTTCTCAGGAGAATTCCGACGAAGATCTAACCGGTTCCGTATATGCGGAATATCTGTATCAGGTGTACTATCGGCGCGGCTCCGTCGGGGCTGTCGATCTGTCCGCGGCGTTGAGCGGAACGCCGACCGACACCGTGACCTGGGGATCTGCCAATGGACAGATCGCCACGGTGAACGAACATGGGCAGGTCACCGCTATAGGACCAGGCTCCGTTACCGTCACCGCTGAATACGACGGTGTCACGGAACAATTCCTGGTTGAGATCAAACAGATAAACGGGACCTCTTACGTTAACGTGTACAAAGATGGGGAGATCCTCCCGCAGTATCTGGACCCGACTGAGCATTTGCTCGGCGACGTGGACGGAGAGGCGGATCTGGTAAAGTACAAGAACTCCAAAACGAGCGTCGCCTATCACGATACCTTCACGATACCGCGTACCGACATTTCCTATGATAACGTGTTTCTGCTGAAACCCGGTGAGGTCGCCGTGATCACTCTGCCCGAGACGGCTTCCGTCTACAGGATCGTTGAATGCGGCGTCAATCAGAACGTATACAGTAAGGTGAGCGTAAACGATACCGAACTTGTCGGGAACGCCGTTACGGGACACGATAATAACGATCCTCCGGGAACGGTCACCCGTTGGGACTACGCTACGGACTATACAACGTCCGAAAAGGTGGCGAGGGTCCTTTACGACAATGAGGTGCGTGAACTGCGCGACCTGACGGTTACAAAGCGCCTGTTCGACGTGAACGGGAACGATATAAGCGCTTCGGGTGAGAACGCCGAGTTCAATTTCCGCGTTTACCTTGCCACGGAGTACGACAACGACGTGACCGGGACTCCCGCCAATATGCAGGCATACTACGTAAAGGATATTTCCGGGAACTACTGCACATGGGATGCAGCCGGACAGACTTTCATCTCTTTGGGCAAGAGCGATTTTGACCTCCTGACCGATGCTGAGAAGAGCGCGGCGACCTTCAACACTTCCATGAACGGATCGGTCTCCAAGATCCTCGCCGGATATTCGGTGGAATTCAGGAACCTTCTCCCGGGCACTCAGTACAGAATTGAGGAGAGGCCGGGGGAGATCCCCGACGGCTATTCGTTCAAGGAATACCAGAAGGATGCGACGGCCCTGCTGGTCGATCGTTCCGGCGTCCCCGGAGTAGTTGATTTCATGCATCCCGGTGTGGACGCGTCGGTATTGATCGACAATTACAAGGGATTCGGCCTCAGAGTCAATAAAACGTGGACGGACGCCGTATTCATGCGTTCCAGAGCGCCGGTTTATTTCGCGGTGTTCACAGTCAGCGGAGATACCCTGACCATGGTCCCGGATTCCGCTCGACAATTGATTTACGGCGATACGCAGTCCGTTTACTGGTACTATGAAGCTCTCCCTGTGCAAACCGATTTCGGGGACTACGTCGTGAGGGAGATATCACCGGATAATCCAAGCGTCGATCCTGAAACCGGAATAGTTACGTACACAGACTACACCGTTTTTGACGACGCCGATTCAATTACCCTTCAGGGACAGCAAACGGATGATTCGGCCGACGCTCCGTATCAGTATACCGTGTTGTACGGCGATGCCGTTACCTCAGTCGACTCCAACGTGCGCGTCTTCCCGGTCACCAACGACCGTCCCAGTATCACGCTTCGGAAGACGGACTGGAACGGGAATGCGCTCGCCGGCGCCGAGTTCACTCTGATCGACGGTGCGAATAACTTTATCGGCGAGTTTACCTCAGACAGCGATGGACTGATCACGCTTGTGTTCCTCGGAAGCAACAAGACGTATTACCTGATCGAGACCGATTCGCCTCAGGGTTACTGTGCAATGGAAGGCTCCATGAGTATCGCGGTCGCCGGAAACAACGTGACGGTCAGCGGCGTAAGTCCGGATTGCTATACGCTGGATCAAAGCGCCGAGCCGCCTGTCCTGACGATCAAAAACAGGCCCTACGTTTTCAACGTCGTAAAGGTAGGAAAACAGCCCGACGGAACGACTGTTCCGCAGGAGGGAGTTCACTTTGAACTTCACAAGAAAAAGACGGTCGGCGGCGCGACCAATTACGACGTGAACCCGGAGCCCGGCTTTGATGATCTTATTACGCGAGCGGACGGCACGGTTCCCGGACTGGACAACACGCTTGCCCCCGGCGACTATGAGCTGCGTGAAAAGGCTCCTTTGGCGGGATACTACGGTCTTGAGTCCTATATCTACTTTACGGTCAGCGAGACCGGAGTCATAACGTTCGGAAGTCACCCGGAGGAAGCGTCCATGACGGCTGAGATAAACGCTTCCACCGGCGCAAAAGAATATACCGTGACTATTATCAACAGGCTTATCCCACCCGCTCCGACCGGATTTGCGGCGTACGTCGTCCCGTTTGTGATCACAGGTCTTCTCGGGACCGCGCTGTTCGCGCTGATCCGGATCGGCAGGAAGAGACGCAGGGGAGGTGATAGCGTATGATACGCTTCTACCGAACCGGTCCTCCGAGGGGCTCCCCGACGAGGCGCGCGCGTCCTCGGGAAGGAGAGGACGGTGATTACGGCGCAGGCGATTGAAACAGGTCGCCTGTCGGCGATCACATAACGGCGCGCGGGCCGATACTCCGCGATGGGACCGTATCCCGGCTGAAAAGCCGCGGCATGTCCCGCACAACATCCGTTTTTACCGGTCCGCCGGACGCGTATCGCGCCGGAGGCAGATCGGATAAAAAGGACTCCGCTCCCGCGGGGAGAACGGAGCGCCTTGCCCGGGCGCGTTCCCGGGCGCATCCCCGCAAAACAGAACAAATAAAATATTAAAATTTTCCAATCAAAAAAGGAGAAAAACAATGAAAAACCTCAAGAAGATCCTGGCCGTCGTTCTCGCAGTAGTTCTGATGGCCGCAATGAGCGTCACCATGTTCGCCGACGAGTCCATGACCGGCGAAGGCGGCGTCATCGGTGAGTTCACCAACCCCGATACCCCTGTCGGACAGGACGATGCGGTTATCCTCTACAAAGAGATCACCGCGTACAACAAGGATGCGTCTACTGTAAACGCTCCCGCGATCGAGTACACCTACACCATCGCTCCCGGCACTGCCGGAAAGACCGTTAAGGACGCTGGAACCGCTGCTCTGCACGCTTCCGAACAGCCTGCCGTGGTTCTGACCAAGGCCGGTCTTGCAGGCGCTACGATCTCCGGATCTGTTGACGGCGGAACCACCTACGTCGCCGGCAAGCTCGCGTTTACCAACGCAGTTCAGCTGACGACCGCCGACAACGGCGCAGCCAACAAATTCCCCCTGAAGATAGACTTCTCCGGCGTTACCTGGACCGGAGCCGGCGTGTATCGCTATGTGATCAGCGAGACCACCACGGCCGCCGCTAAGACTGCCGCCGGTATCACTGACGGCGGAATCGCCGAGACTCTGTATCTGGACGTCTACGTAATGGACGGCGCTACCGCAGGCACTTACGAGATCTACGGTTACGTCTGCTTCAAAGCCGACAACAATATCGACGGTACTTCTACCGAGTCTCTCAACGCTGCTGAGAAGACCGAGGGCTTCGTCACCGGCGACACCGACGGAGACGGCACCCTTGAGACGACCGAAATGGCTGACAAGTACTACACCTTCAACCTGACCATCAGCAAGACCCTTAACGGTGACCAGGCACACAACAGCAATCAGTTCCCCTTCAACGTTGATTTCACCAACGCTTCCGTTACTGCGAACATCCTTCTCAAGCAGGAGACTGTCGCGGGCGACGGAATCACCGCCAACCTGCCTGCCGCTGCCGCTGTCAGCAGCCTTGACGTCAGCGGTACCAACCTCAAGCTCGCCAACGGCGCAAGCGTGAAGTACATCGGTATCCCCGTAGGCGTTTCCGCCGCTACCACCGTTGCGGTTTACGAGACCAACAACGTTTCCGACACGATTTACAAGTACACTTACGCGATCGACGGCGGCGCTGCTTCCACTGCTGCGGACATCAATCCTAACGCTAATTCTGCTACCGCTACGCTGAATACCATTGTCGCAGACACCGACGATGAAGTTTCTCACACCATCGCGTTCACCAACACCCTTGAGACGATCTCGCCTACCGGCGTGATCCTCCGCATCGCTCCGTTCGCCATCATCCTTCTCGCGGGCGTCGCTCTCTTCGTGATCGTACGCCGCCGCAAGGTCGAGGACTGATCGGTAAAAAACAAAATCTGAACCGTCCATGTGACGGATGAAACGGCGGCTCCGCTTCCGGCGGAGCCGCCACCCCCCGAGGGGGGAACTACGTGACGGTTGACTGATGCTTCCGGAGGATCCGGAATCATCCGTGAGCCGTTCCGTACGGAACAGATAACGGAGATTGTATTTATGGAAGATAACAAGACCGCTCCGCTTTCCGAAAAGCCGGAAAACGGACCGGAGCCCGCTGAAATCGAAAAGTACGGGAAGAAAGTCAAAAAGCGCGAAAAGGGCGTGAAGGAGTATCAGCGCCTGATCATCCGTATCGTCGCGTTCGTTTTTGTCCTGTGGCTCCTTCTTTTTGTATTTCTCGGATTCGCGACGGCGCCGGGCGACGACATGGGTCCGAATGTCCGTTTCGGAGACGTGGTATTGTTCTACCGCCTTGACAAGACTCCCGCGGCTCAGGACGTCGTCGTGTTCAAAAAGGCGGACAGCTCCGGGCGCAAGGTGACCATGATAAGCAGAGTCGTCGCCGTTGAGGGCGACACGGTGGAGATAACGGAGGATGGATTCCTCCGGATAAACGGGAACGCGGTTTCCGAGACGAATATCTACGACAAGGTCACCCTTCCTCAGGACGCCAAATCATCGCCCGAATATCCTCTGACACTCGGGAAGGACGAATTCTTCGTTTTGGGGGATAAGCGCGGCGAGGCGACCGACAGCCGGATCTTCGGCCCCGTAAAGAAAAGCGAGATCATGGGCACCGCCGTTATGATCATGAGAAAAAACAACATCTGAGATGATATAAGTCGACTGTTCCCCGGAAAACTGCAGGGGAAACGGAAAGGAGAAAGCCATGGACGGTTTCCATGAGCCAAAACCGAATAGAGCTCCGGCTGAATCTGTCGTTTCGGCTGTTCTCAAAAAGCTGGCGGCGGTCGGTTCGTCTGCAGTCTCGATCATGGCGGGGCTTCTCGCCGCGTCGCTGATACTCTTCAGCGCGTACGTCGTTTACGACTCTTTCTATACTCAGGAAACGGCTTTCTCATCGTGGGATCTGCTTCAGTACAAGCCCGGGCTCGTTACCGACGGGGCCGGACCTCTGTCCGGGCAGGATAAGCTCGCCGCGATAAACGAGGA
>JAEEGL013235797.1_pt1 | contig 12094 bp, 11 predicted proteins | sample 9134231 | NCBI WGS metagenome assembly JAEEGL01 (sample SAMN16246548, study PRJNA631951) | gut metagenome | biome: gut microbiome; feature: rumen; material: fiber-attached | host: Bos | place: Iran: Karaj | collected 2018-10
CGGAAAGGGCCAGAACGGCTTCCCGATTATTATCATTGACAGGTTCCAGTTTGATTATCATGAGCTGCTTTTTCTCCTTGATCATATGTTTTAGTATGAATTGTTCCGGTTTATGTTGGCTGCTGATAACAGGCGCAAAAATACCGCAGTAAAGCAGCTCCCGTCGTGGCTGCGTCCTGCGGTTCCCACTATCCGAAAGTTACTTAAAAACGGCACACTAAAACAGAGGGGCTTAACCCCTCGCTGTATTATGCGCCTCTGTTCAGTTGTCAGGCGATCGTAATGATCATCGGTGTACGCACCTTTCAAATAATCTTCCTGTATTATACATGCAAATGCCGCAAAAATCAATTCCGAAAGATACCTTTTGCATTATTCGGCATTTCAGAAAATAGGATTGCCGTCTTTGTTAAGACAGCACTCCTATCTTGGTGGAGGAGGGTGGATTCGAACCACCGAAGCGAAACGCAACAGATTTACAGTCTGCCCCCTTTGGCCACTCGGGAACTCCTCCGTATTCAGTTGGATGACGCATTCGCGGTGAGGCGATGGAGCTGGTGGACGGATTCGAACCCCCGACCTGCTGATTACAAATCAGCTGCTCTACCGGCTGAGCTACACCAGCGGATCACGCCGTCAGCACGAAGTATACTACCAAATAAAGTTCCGTTTGTCAACAGTTAATTTTCGGACGGCGCAATAATTTCCCGCAGGAGGCCGAACAGGCCCGAAAAGGGGCGAAATGCCTTGACATCCCGGTGGGAAGCGTGTATCATCATCATGGGTAAAGATGTGGTTTTTATCCGGTTTTTCAGTATCATCCCCGGAGCCTGGGGACAAATAAATAATAAGCAGCACCGTCTCCGCTCCTCCCCGTGGGGCGCGGATCAAGGGAATCCGGTCAGAATCCGGAGCATGCCCCATTGCCGTATGTGCATGAGGCTGCCGTTCGTGGCGAAAGCCGGTCATTGGGCCCTGCCCGAGAAGGCTGAACGGCGGCCGCAGGCGATCTCCGCCGTAAATGCATGAGCCGGAAGACCTGCGGTGCTCGTCGGAAGATCAGAAAGCGGAAAAATGGGCGCGGCAGATGACTGCCGCACTTTTTATTTTCCAGAACATGAAGGAGGGTATCATGAATAAGTATACGAGACGCCTTGTCAGCCTGCTCCTGATCCTGGTCCTCAGCCTTGGCGCGGCTGTCCCCGCCCTCGGCGGATGGCGGGAGGAGCAGAGCGGCCTCGCCTCCGCCTACGACGCGGCGAAGGCGTACCTCATCGACTGCGCGGAAACGCGTACGCCCATCGTAGACAGCGTGGGCGGCGAGTGGCTCATCCTTGGCCTCGCCCGCGCGGGTGAGCGGGACAGCGCGTTTTTTGACGCCTATTATGAGAATCTGCGGCAGTATGTGAAGGAACACGCGCTGACCGGCGGTCGGCTCCACCGGGTCAAATCCACCGAGAACGACCGGGTGATCCTTGCGCTTACCGCTATGGGTCTCGACCCGCGGAGCATAGCGGGCGTCGACCTGGTGCAGGGGCTGAGCAGCATGGATTTCGTGAAGGGCGTGGGTATCAACGGGGTCATCTGGGCGCTGATCGCGCTGGACAGCGGCCGCTATGAGATCCCCTCCGCCCCGGAGGGGGAGACCCAGTTTACCCGGGAGGCGGCCGTGGATCTGATCCTGGAGAAGCAGCATGACGACGGCGGCTGGTCCCTGACCGGCGACACCGCCGACACCGATATGACAGGCATGGCGCTCCAGGCCCTGACCCCTTATGTGAAGGGTGACGAGCGGGTCGCCGCAGCTGTTGAGCGCGGCGTCGCCTGCCTCAGCGGCCTCCAGAAGGAGAACGGCGGCTTTTCGACCATGGACGACATGAATGTCGAGAGCTGCGCCCAGGCCGTGACGGCCTTGTCCGCCCTGGGCATCGACGCCGGAGCGGACGAGCGGTTCGTGAAAGGCGGCGTTTCCCTCATCGACGCGCTCCTCTCCTTCCAGAACGCGGACGGCTCCTTCCGTCATCTGTCGGGTGATACAGTGATGAATCAGGTCTCCACCGAGCAGGCGTTTTACGCCCTGGTGGCCTATGTCCGGTTCCTGGAGGGGCGGAACAGCCTATATGACATGAGCGACGCGGAGAAACGGATCATCCTGCCCTTTCGTGATGTTAAAAAGGGAGACTGGTTCTATCCCGCCGTTCTGTATGCCTATCGCAATCAGCTCTTTAACGGTACGTCCGCCGATACCTTTTCTCCCGACAAGGCCATGAACCGGGCCATGCTGGTGACGGTGCTGTACCGGCTCGACGGCGGCAAGGCGGAGGGGAACGCCCCCTTCAGCGACGTGCCCTCCGGCGAGTGGTACTCCGAGGCCGTGGCCTGGGCGGCGGGGAACGGCATCGTCAACGGATTTGACGACGGGACTTTCAAGCCCCTTGCCCCCGTGACGCGGCAGCAGATCGCCGTGATCCTGTATCGCTATGCCGAAAAGCTGGCGGGGGAGCCGCTGATCATTCCCGAGATGGATGTGGCCGCCGCGTTCCCCGACTGGGGCGACGTGGCCGGCTGGGCGGTTGATGGCATGACCTGGGCATGCGCCTGCGGGTATATCAACGGCAAGAGCGGCAAACTTGTCCCCGCGGGCAACGCGACCCGGGCAGAAGTGGCCATGATCCTTTCCCGCGTGTTCCCCGACTGAGCGATGAATTGACCCCGCGCCCGGAGCGCGGATCTGGAGGATGAAACCATGTGGTGGAAGAAGAATAAATTCAAAGTGATCGTGCCGGTCCTGATCGTGGCCGTGCTGGTCGTGGCATTCTATTTTGGCGGCGACCACAGGGGCTCCGGGAGCTGGGGAACGGATACGAGTCCCAGCCCTGCCGCCGGCACCGAAACAGTGCCGGAGACGACGGCCTCTGCCTCGCCCTCCGCGAGTGCCTCGCCCTCCGCGAGTGCCTCACCCGCCGCCAGCGCCTCGCCGTCGCCGGAAAAACCGGTGCCGGAGCAGTCGCCCGCGCCGGCGGCTTCCCGGACGCCTGAACCGTCCGCGGCAGCCAGCAGCTCGCCGTCCGTCTCCCCCTCCGCTTCCCCGGAGGCGTCAGAGACCCCGGAGGCTTCCGCTTCCGCGGAGCCCTCGGCGTCTGCGGAGCCGTCTGTGGAGCCGTCCGTCGAGCCGTCCCCGAGCCCATCGGAGATGCCGCCCGTCTCCCCCTCGGAGGAGCCGGAGCCTACGCCCCCGGAGCAGGAGGAGCATAAGCTCACCTGCACCCTCTCCATCTCCTGCGCCACCATCCTGGACAATATGGAGCTCTGTGACCCCGACAAGCGGGAGATCATCCCCTCCGACGGGTGGATCCTTGGCCCGGTGACGGTGGAGTTCGAAGAGGGAGAGAGCGCCTTTGACGTATTGCAGCGGGCAACCAGGGAGCACGGCATCCATTTCGAGTACTCCTTCTCGCCCTTCTACAACTCCGCGTATGTGGAGGGGATCGCCAACATCTATGAGTTCGACGTGGGCGAGCTCTCCGGCTGGATGTACAGCGTGAACGACTGGTTCCCCGGTTTCGGCCTCTCGGGCTACGCCGTGAAGGACGGGGACGTGTTCAAGTGGCTGTATACCTGCGACCTAGGAGCCGACATCGGAGGCGGCTACGCCGTCGGCTGATCTTCATTGACCGAAAGGGGGTGACGCCGTGAAAAACAGAGACGCGTTTTCGGGGTGCCACCCCGTCGTGAACTTCTTATATTTTGCGATGGTGCTGGTGTTCGCCATGTGCTTTCTGCACCCGGTCTGCCTGGGCATGTCCCTGGTTTCGGCTCTGGCGTACAGCATCTATCTCAAGGGCGGCAAGGCTGTGCGCTTCGCCGTCCTGTATATGTTGCCCATGATGGTTCTGGCGGCGGTGCTGAATCCCGCCTTCAATCACGGCGGCGTGACGATCCTGGCCTACCTGCCCGACGGCAACCCCCTTACGCTGGAATCCATCCTCTATGGGCTGGATTCCGCCGTGCTGCTGGTGGGGGTGATCGTCTGGTTCACCTGCTTCAACGAGGTGATGACCTCCGACAAGTTCGTGTACCTCTTCGGGAGGATCATCCCGGCGCTTAGCCTTGTCATCTCCATGACATTGCGATTCGTGCCCCGATTCGTGGAACAGACGAGGACGATCAGCCAGTCCCAGAAATGCATCGGGCGGGACGCCTCCACCGGCTCTGTGTGGCAGCGGCTCCGCAACGGGGCCACGATCCTCTCCATCATGGTCACCTGGGCGCTGGAAAACGCCATCGAATCCGCTGACAGCATGAAGAGCCGCGGATACGGCCTGCCTGGCCGCACGGCCTTCTCCATCTACCGCATCGACGAGCGGGATAAGCACATGCTCCTGTGGCTGGGCTTCTGCGGGGTGTATATCATTTCCGGCTGGATCACCGGCGCCTTTTACTGGCGATTCATCCCCTCCATCAAGCATGTGGAGATCACGCCCTTTACCCTGAGCTTTATGCTGGTGTATCTGCTGCTTTGCCTTACGCCGCTGATCCTGAACGTAAAGGAGGACAACACTTGGAAGCGTTTGAGATCCGGGATCTGAGCTTCTCCTATCCCGAGCAGACGGTCAAGGCCCTCCGCAACGTCAGCCTCACCATCAGTTCCGGTGAATTCATCGTGCTCTGCGGGCCCTCCGGCTGCGGCAAATCCACACTCCTCCGGCAGCTCAAAACAGTGCTGCGGCCCCATGGCGTTCTCTCGGGCGAGGTGCTGTTCTGCGGGGAGCCGCTGGACAGCGTGGACGACCGCCGCCAGAGCGCGGGTATCGGTTTTGTGCAGCAGTCCCCGGAGAATCAGGTGGTCACGGACAAGGTCTGGCACGAGCTGGCCTTCGGAATGGAGAGCCTGGGATATGACACGCCGACCATCCGCCGTCGCGTGGCGGAGATGGCCTCATTTTTCGGCATACAGAACTGGTTTTATAAAAACGTGACCGAGCTCTCCGGCGGCCAGAAGCAGCTTCTGAACCTGGCCTCCATCATGGCCATGCAGCCGGAGGTGCTGATCCTGGACGAGCCCACCAGTCAGCTCGACCCCATCGCGGCCTCCGATTTTCTGGCCACCGTGGGGAAGATCAACCGGGAGCTGGGCACCACCGTGATCCTCACGGAGCACCGGCTGGAGGAGGCGTTCCCCATGGCCAGCCGGGTGGCGGTGATGGACAGGGGGACGATCCTCTGCACCGGCACACCGGAGGAGGTGGGCCTTGCGCTCCGGGGCTCCGGCCACTCCATGTTTCTGGCCATGCCCACTGCCATGCGCGTGTGGGCCGCTGTCCCCGACAGTGGGGAGACCTGCCCCGTCACCGTGCGGGACGGGCGGGACTGGCTCGGCGCCTATGCGGAGAGCCACACCCTTGGCAGCCCGGAGCCGGAGCCGGAGCGCCGCTATCCCGACGAGACCGTTATCCGGGCGGAGGAGCTGTGGTTCCGGTACGAAAAGGACCAGCCGGACGTGGTAAAGGGACTTTCCCTGGAGGTCCGAAAAGGCGAATTCTATACTATCCTGGGAGGCAACGGAGCGGGCAAAAGCACCACCCTCAAGCTCCTGGCCGGCCTCGTTGAGCCCTATCGCGGCACGATAGAAGTCAGCGGCCGCCTGGGGATGCTGCCCCAGGATCCCAAGACCCTGTTTGTCAAGAAGACGGTGCGGGAGGATCTGAAAGAGATCTTCCGCGGCCTGCGGGTGGACAGCGCCGTTCAGGAGGAGCGGCTCCGGTATATCGTGCGGCTTTGCCGGCTGGAGGAGCTGCTGGACCGTCACCCCTACGACCTCTCCGGCGGAGAGCAGCAGCGTGCCGCCCTGGCCAAGGTGCTGCTGCTGGACCCGGAGATCCTGCTCATGGACGAGCCCACCAAGGGCCTGGACGCGGAGTTCAAGCAGATCCTGGCCCAGATCCTCGCCTCTCTCGTGCGCAGGGGCGTCACCATCGTCATGGTGAGCCACGACATTGAATTCTGCGCCCGCTATGCCCACCGCTGCGCCATGTTCTTCGATGGAGGCATCGTCTGCTCGGAGACGCCGCGGACGTTTTTCATGAGCAACAACTTTTATACCACCTCAGCAAACCGCATGGCCCGGGAGATCATCCCCGACGCAGTGACGCCGGAGGACGTGATGACTGCCTGCGGGGGCGAGCTGCCCCCTGCGCCGGAGCTCATCGACGACGGAGAGCCCCTGCCGCCGCCCGCGGAGACGAGCCCGGACTACGTGCCCCGGAAGCTCCCGTTATGGCGGAAGCTGCTGGGCGCGGCGGCGGGGATCGCGGCCGCCGTGGTGTTCGTCTATGCCATGCGCCAGACCGATCTCTCCGCCCTCATCAGCCCGGAGGGGCTCACCGCCCTGTCCTGGAGCGTCATGCGCGTCTATCTCGTCTTCATCGCGGCCATGGCTCTGATGGCCTTCGCCCTGAACCGGCGCTCGCCGCCCCGGGCAATCGATCAGACCCCGGTATCGAAGCGGAAGCTCTCCAAGCGAACGATCGCGGCGGCGGTCATGATCCTGCTGCTCATCCCGCTGACGCTGTTTGTGGGGATCGTGTACCTGGGGGACCGGAAATACTATTTCATCGCCCTGCTGGTGCTGCTGGAGTGCATCGCGCCGTTCTTCCTGGTATTTGAGGGGCGGAAGCCCCAGGCCAGGGAGCTGGTGATCATCGCGGTGCTCTGCGCCATTGCGGTGGCGGGGCGCGCGGCCTTCTTCATGTTCCCCAACTTCTCGCCCGTCATCGCCCTGGTCATCATCTCCGGCGTGGCCTTTGGCGGGGAATCGGGCTTCCTGGTGGGGGCAGTGACCATGCTGGTATCGAACATCATGTTCTCCCAGGGGCCATGGACGCCGTGGCAGATGTTCGCCATGGGCATCATCGGATTCCTGGCGGGCGTCATCTTCCGAAAGGGCTTGCTCCGGAGGAGCAAGATCGGCCTGTGCATCTATGGGGCCATCGCCGCCGTCGTCATCTACGGCGGGATCATGAACCCTGCCGCGGTGCTCATATACTCGGACGGACTTGACCCGAAAATGATCATCTCCTACTATCTTATGGGCTTTCCCCTGGACTGCGTGCAGGCGGCCGCTACGGTCATCACCCTGGTCCTCGTCTCACAGCCCATGCTGGAGAAGCTGGACCGGATCAAGGTGAAATACGGCCTGGTGGAATAAGATGCTTCAAATTGAACCCGCTTCACCGGGCTTCAATTTGAGGGGACGAGATGACGGCTCGCGCTCCGTCGCGCCCGTCGCGGCGCAAGGACTCGCGCAGCTCGTCTGATAGTGTTATTGCAGCGGCGGAGCTGCAGCAATAACGAATGGATCGGATTCGCGCCTTCGGCGCGAAGGCGCTGTATCTTTAAAAAATAGTATGACCGCGGACCGGAACACTCCGGCCCGCGGTTTTTTTGTCCGGCGCTGCCCGGCGTTTTCCGCGCGTCGTCAGGCGTCTCCGGCGGGCGAAGGGGCGCCGGAACAGACGGCGAAAAACTTTTTTACTTTTTTTCAAAAAACCTATTGACAAATCCCAAAGAGTGTATTATTGTACTAGTAGCTTAAGACACTAATACAATGACACAGCGAGGTGATGACATGGAATGGATGTTCACGGAAGACCGGCCCATTTTCCAGCAGCTCTATGAAGCGCTGGCAAAGCGGATCGTGGTGGGCGAGTATCCGCCGGGGGGCAGGATGCCGTCGGTGCGGGAGCTGGCCGCGGAGGCCGGCGTGAATCCCAACACCATGCAGCGGGCGCTTTCCCAGCTGGATGAAGCGGGGCTCACGGAATCGAACCGCACCGCAGGGAGGACGGTCACAACGGCGCAGGAGCGCATCGACGCAGTAAGGAACGGCTTTGCATCGGAAGCTGCCCGCGCCTATCTGGAGGCGGCCCGGTCACTGGGGTTGAGCCGCGAGGAAGCGATCAAACTACTGAACGACGAGGAGGAAATGCAATGAGTGATTCTCTGATCAGCTGCCAGGCGCTGACAAAAAGCTATGGCGGCGCGCCTGTCCTGAAAGACATCGATCTGGACATCGGCGCGGGCAGGATCGTCGGCCTGCTGGGGCCAAACGGCACCGGAAAAACGACGCTTATCAAGCTGCTGTGCGGCCTGCTGCAGCCCACCGCCGGCAGGATCCTTATCAACGGCATGGTGCCGGGGCCGGAATCGAAGGCCATCGTCAGCTACCTGCCGGATAAGATGTACTTTGCCGACTGGATGAACGCGCGGGACATCCTGGGACTCTTCGAGGACTTTTATGAGGACTTTGACCGGACGAGGGCCGAGGCCATGTGCGCCAGCCTGGGCATCAAGCCCGGCGATCGGATCAAGACCATGTCCAAGGGCACCAAGGAAAAGCTGCAGCTCATCCTGGTCATGAGCAGAAGGGCGCGGCTCTACCTGCTGGATGAGCCCATCGCCGGCGTGGACCCTGCGGCCAGAGACTACATCATGAATACCATTCTCACGAACTATTCCCCCGACGGAACGGTGCTCATCTCCACGCACCTGATCGGCGATATCGAACGGGTGCTGGACGAGGCCATCTTCCTGCAGGACGGCCGGGTGATCCTCCACGATTCGGTGGATAATATGCGTGCTGTCCACGGCAAGTCGGTGGACGCCCTGTTCCGGGAGATGTTCCGGATGACTCAGGAGGGAGGTGAGCAGTATGCTCGGTAAGCTGATCAAATACGATCTCAAATCCTATTTCAAGCTGTTTCCGCTGATCTGGCTGGCTGCCATCGTGCTGGCCTTCGTGAACCACTTCACACTGAGGCACTTCAGCGAGGCGGAAGCCTCCGGCGTGGCGGAGCTCCTGGGCCTGGTGCTCCCGATCCTCGTCTACGTGGCGGCCATCGTGACCCTGGCGGTGCTGACGCTGATCCTCATCATCCGCCGATTCTACTCCGGCGCCCTGAAGGAGGAGGGCTACCTGGTCTTCACCCTTCCCGTAAAGCCCTGGCAGATCGTGGTTGCCAAGGCTATCGCGGCCACCATCGTCACCATCATCACATCCGTCGTCACCGTAATCTCCGTCCTGCTGCTCATGGACTGGGCCGAGGTGACAAGGGCAATCGGGGAGCTGTTCCATGGCCTGTTCCACAACGAGTACATCACCGGAGGACAGTGCGCCGCCCTCATGGCGGAGGCCGTGATCGTCGGCATCGTGGGTATCGCCGTGTCGATCTATCGGATCTACTGCGCCATCGCGCTGGGCCACCTGTTCAACAAGCACCGGGGCGGCATGGCCGTGCTCATGTACATCGCCATCAACGTGGTGCTCAGCATCCTTGGGACCACGGTCGTCGCACACCTGATCTTCGGGCTGGATTCCAACTGGATCGACGAATTCCTGCGCAAGATCAGCGAAGCCACCAACGCCTTCGGCTTCATCAGCCTGGGCATGCTGGGGCTGTTCCTGGTCAGCGCCGTGCAGATCGTGATCTACCACATCGTCACGGAGCGCATCCTCTCCAAGCGGCTGAATCTCGAATAAGGCATTGGTACAAAGGCCGTCCCCCGGATCGGGGGACGGCCTTTTTTGCCCTGTGCCGGGCGGGCGGTTCCGGTGGAAAAGAGCAGCGAAAAACCAATATGATCCTTAAGTGAGCGCGCCATTTTTTGCCCACTTGTTTTTTAGTGGAAATAGGATTAAACTGCACGTATCAAGAGGAAGGAAAGTGCGTCTATGACCGTATTACAGCTCTCCCTGCGCCTGCTTCTCTTCATCGCCGCCGGATTCATCGGGCGGAAGGTGAAGGCGATGCCGGACGGCTTTGACAAAATGCTCAGCAAGTTCGTCATGGCCATCCCGCTGCCCTGCATGATCGTCAGCTCCTTCCAGCTTGAATACTCCGTGGACAATCTGCTGACCGCGCCGGTGATCATCGCGCTGAGTGTGGGCAGCATGGCGGTGATGTTCCTGCTGGTGTTCCTCTGCACCGCGCGGCTGAAGGACCGGAATATGAGAAAGACCGTGCGGTTCTGCCTCCTGTTCACGAATTTCACCTTCATCGGCTTCGCGGTAGTGAAGGAGATCTACGGCGGCGAGGGCTTTTTCAACTACGTGCTGTTCACCCTGCCCATCCGGATCATGTTCTACGGCGGCGCGTCGGTGATCCTGGGGCGCGGCGGAGAAAAGGTCAACGTGGGGGAGACGATCCGCCGCTTCATCTGCCCGCCGGTGGTAGCGGTGTTCATCGGCCTGGCGCTCTACGCCCTGCAGATCCCGCTGCCGGGTGTTCTGGCAAAGACGATCTCCGCCATCGGGGACATGGCGTCTCCCCTCGGGCTGATGCTCTGCGGCGCCATTATCGCGGACGCGGACTTCAAGAGTGCCCTGCGTCATCCCAGCGTGCTGCTTGTGACGGCGCTGCGGCTCATCGCGCTCCCCGCCGTGGCCATCGGACTTTTCCGCCTGATCGGGGTGAAGCCGGAGATCCTGAAGACAACGGTCTACTACTTTGCCATGCCCGTTGCCTCTCTGACGCCCACGTTCCTGCTGCAGTACGACCCCGACGCGGTGGAGGCACGCACTGTCAGCGGCTATATGGTGGTGGCAAGCACCCTGTTCTGCGTGGTCACGATCCCCCTCTGGACCATGGCGCTGAATTATCTGTATCCGTGACCGACGACGGGATCGCGGCGGGAAATACGGAAAAAGACGGTGCGCGCCTGCGCTTTACAGAAAAAACCGCCCCGGACATGTGTCCGGGGCGGCTCGTGTTATCGGTTCATTTTTCCAGGTAGGATTTGACCAGCTCCTGCAGCAGCTCGTCCCTGTCCAGGCGGCAGATGAGGCTGCGGGCGTTGTTGTAGTTCGTGATGTAGGTGGGATCCTCGGAGAGGATGTAGCCCACGATCTGGTTCACGGGATTGTATCCCTTGACGCGCAGGGACTCATACACCGACGATAAGATCTGACGGGTCTCGTCCACTTTGCCGACAACATCAAATTTCCTCGTATAATCGTCCACGATAAGTCCCCCTATCTTCATAGATTTGCGGCGATGCTTTTCCGAGTACCATTATAGCAAACCTTTTTCTCCGGGGGAAGACAATTAATATTACAACTTCATGTCATTTTTGCCGAAACAGGGCGGATTATGCCAATATAGGCGCGGGCCGTCACAGCATCTGCTCGTTGCCGAAGGAGGCGGGCAGCAGCTTGTCGAGCCGGTAGCTCACATACCGGCCGTCTGCCCGGGAGCAGAGCACTTCCATCGTTGGGGAGAACTCGCTGAGTACCTGCCGGCACTGGCCGCACGGGGTGCAGTAGCTGCTGCCGGCGGAGGCGATGGCGATGCGCTTGAAGCTGCGGTGCCCGGCAGAGACGGCGGCGGCCACGGCTGCCCGCTCCGCACACAGGGTGCAGCCCAGGGCGGCGTTTTCGATGTTGCAGCCGGTAAAGACCTCGCCCCCCTCGCACTCCAGGGCCGCGCCGACTGCGAACCGGGAGTAGGGGGAATAGGAGAATTTCATTGCAGCTTCCGCTTTCTGAATGAGGTTTCTGTCTGTCATGGCGCTCACTCCCACTTATTTCTGTCAGCCCGGGGCCGCAGCCCCGGGCTGACGGTTTTCCGGATTACAGATAATAGCGCACGCCGCCCTCGAAGATGGGCTGGTGCTTCGCGCCCTCGATGTTCTTGGCTACGAACTCGCCGCGGCGCTCCGTGTGTCCCATTTTGCCCAGCACCCTGCCGTCCGGCGAGAGGATGCCCTCGATGGCCATGACGGAGCCGTTGGGATTCACGGCGATGTCCATGGAGGGGGCGCCCGTGATGTCGCAGTACTGGGTGGCCACCTGGCCGTTCGCGATGAGACGCTCCGTCATCTCCGGGGAGGCCACGAACCGTCCCTCGCCGTGTGAGATGGGCACCGCGTACACGTCGCCGACCCGGCAGCCGGAGAGCCACGGGGAAGCGGTCGACGCGATGCGGGTATAGACGTAGGAGGACTGGTGCCGCCCGATCAGGTTGTAGGTGAGGGTGGGGCAGTCCTCGTCCATATCGCGGATGTCGCCGAACGGCACGAGGCCGAGCTTCACGAGCGC
>JAEEGL015914033.1_pt1 | contig 12094 bp, 11 predicted proteins | sample 9134231 | NCBI WGS metagenome assembly JAEEGL01 (sample SAMN16246548, study PRJNA631951) | gut metagenome | biome: gut microbiome; feature: rumen; material: fiber-attached | host: Bos | place: Iran: Karaj | collected 2018-10
CTCAATGAAAATGCAGTCCACGCCGCATGCATCACCCATGCGGATGATCTGCGCATAATAGCCGACAGCCTCCTCGAAATCCACCGTGCCCAGCGGTTTCAGCAGTTTGCCGCAGGGCCCCATATCCAGTCCGATGAACAGCTCAGCCTTCTCGTCATGTTTCACTGCGCAGGCCGTTTCCCGCGCAGCCTTCACGCACTCCACCGCCGCCCGGATCATCTTCCCGCATTCCTCCGGAGCGTAACGCAGCGGATGCACCCCGAACGTGTTGGCCATCACCAGGTGGCTTCCCGCCTCGTAGTACGCCCGGTGAATCGCCGTGATCTGTTCCGGATGTGTCAGGTTCCATATTTCGGGAGCCTCCCCCGGCTTCAGGCCCTGTGCCTGCAGGAGCGATCCCATGCCTCCGTCCAGGAAGAAAGGCCCTCTCCTCAGCCGTTCCCTCAGCCGTTCTCCCCGCGGTTCGGCAAAGCTCATATCGTTTTCCTCTCTCTTATTCCAATGCTTTGATTCCGATAATGGCCGTCACACTTTTTGACGGCTGCATCAGCAGGCTCTCCGTCAGCGTGACGCCGATGGTACGCTCACAGTCCAGGGCCCTGAAAATATCCCGCTGCAGCGTAAGTGGAAGATCGCCGTACCCCGGGGAATAGCGTGAGATCAGTTTCCGGTCCGGGTATTCTGCGCTCAGCCGTTCGCACAGGCGGTCGCACGCGCCCTCCGCCTGCTGTGAGCCAATCGCGCTCATCAGCAGTCCGCGGACCGGGGATATCACCTTTTCCCGATTGATCCGCCGGTCCATCTCGCTGCCGATCGTGCAGGCAAACAGCAGGATTTCCCCGCAGCCTTCCAGATGCCGCCGCAGGTCTTCAGACGCCGTCCTCGCAAACCCGAGGTCCAGTTCCTTCCCGCATCGCGTAAGCGGATATCTCCGCCATACCGCTCTGGGCCTGATCGCGCCCCGCGCAGCCGCCAGGCATTCTTCCAGGGGCAGTTCCTCCGGCGGCGCCGCCGTGGACGGCATCATCGCATACCGGAGAATTTCCCGTTCGTCATACGGAATCCCACCCAGCTCAACCGTCCGTATCCTGTCCAAGATCGAAAAACTCCCTTATGATCCCAGCAATTCAGACATGTTTTTCTGAATTGCCTCAGCCACATCCGGCTTATTCATCGTATAGACGTGTACGTGACGGATTCCGTTGGCAAACAGGTCAATGATCTGATCGCACGCGTAGATAATCCCCGCCTGCTTCATCGTGTCCGGCGCGGTTCCGAAACGATCCACCAGGCTGATAAAACGCCTTGGCATGAAGCTTCCGCTCAGTTTCAGCGCTCGTTTGACCTGGCTGGCGTTGGTGATGGGCATGATGCCCGGCACCACCGGCACCGTCACGCCCTTCTCCCGCAGCTTATACAGGAAGTTGTACAGCAGATTGTTGTCAAAAAACATCTGGGTCGTCAGGAAATCCGCCCCGGCCTCCACCTTTTCCCGCAGGTAGTGCAGATCCTCCTCCTGCGTCGTGCTCTCCGGATGAACCTCCGGGTAACATGCTGCGCCGATGCAGAAATCCCCGTTCTCCCGGATCTCCCGGATCAGGTCCGCAGCATGCGGATAGGCGCTGTGCTTCATCTCTTCCGGATCCATTCCTTCCGGCAGATCTCCCCGCAGAGCCATGATGTTATGGATCCCGTTTTCCCGCAGCTGCTGAAGATAGGCTTTCATGTCCTCCCGTCCCGCGCCCACGCACGTCAGGTGGGCCAGTGTTTCCACGCCGTCCGCGTTCTGCAGCCGGCTGGCAATCTCCCGGGTATATCTGCCTCCCGTGCCGCCGGCCCCGTAGGTCACGGAAATGAAAGAGGGCTTCAGCGCGGCAATCGCTTCCGTAGCCCGCAGCACATCGTCAAAAGCGGCATCGGTCTTCGGCGGAAACACCTCGAAGCTGAGACTCAGTTTTTCGCTCCGGATGATATCGATCAGTTTCAAGCTTTTTTCTCTCCCGTCTTCCGTTTTTCTTCACTCTTCATTCTCCGCGGTCTGGTCACTGATCGCCCGCCAGCAAATAAAGCTGCGTAGCCGGTCCCCTCATGATATAGCTTTCCAGTGTCGGCGTCTGTTCACAGGCAAGGCTCGGAATGCCCTCCATCGTAACCAGCGCATTCCCGCAGGCATAATACTGCACCTGTCCCGTATAGCCCCACAGATCCTCAGTCTCCGATTTCCCGCCGTCCCTGTGATCCCCGTTCAGTCTCTTCGCGAATTCCTCCGCCTGCTCGGTATCCATATAGACCACCGTACACCGGTATTTGAAATTCCCGTTTTCGTCGAACACCGTGAACGCCCTGGCGGCTTCCTTCACCTTGTCGTTTTCCTCCCGCCAGGCCTGTACGGCGATCCCGGCCTTTTCGACAACCGTATGGGCGTTCTCGTAGTACCATTCCTCGCTGGCCTTGCGGAAAACGCCTCCCGTCTGTTCCGCGAAATACTGGCACATTTCCCCATAGGTTGAGGAAAGAAGGCTCTGTGTAAACTCACCGGGCTTATATGCAAGGTATCCGGGCAGCGCAATCCGGTTCCGGAGATCATCCTCCGCGGGCGTCAGCATTATCTCCGTTCCGACCTTCACGGTCGCCTCCGGTACGGTGGTCAGAAGGCCGTTGTCCAGAATCCATTTTCGTCCTTCGTCTGTCAGTTCATACCGATATCCGTTCCGGGAGCAGAAAGCCTCCGCCAGTCCCCGTTGTGCCGACAGATCCAGGCTGTCGATCGCAGTCCCGTCCGTGTGCAGTTCCCGCAGGCGCCGGTTGGTCTTCAGGTTCAGTTCCCTCAGTTCCGGATTTCCGGAGCAATCCAGAGCTGTCAGCGCGTCGTTGCTGCTCACGTCCAGGGCGGAGACACCGGTGTCGGCCACGTCCAGCGTTTTCAGCCGTTTCAGGTTTCCCGTATAAATATCCCGGAGCTCGTTTCCGGAGCAGTAAAGCTCTGTCAGTGTGCGGTTGGCGCCGGTATCCAGCGTTTTCAGCTCACAGTTGCGGCAGTCCAGCGTCTGAAGATTCTTCGTCACGCTCACGTTCAGTTCCCCCAGCGGGTTATCCGAGCAGTCCAGAACCTTCAGCCGGCTGCAGTGGGAAAGGTCCAGGGAATTGAGCCGGTTGTGGGAACAGTTCAATTCTGACAGCTTTCTGCATGTGCTCAGATCCAGTTCCTCAAGCTCGTTGTAGGAAAGATCCAGGCTGACCAGCCCGCCCAGGTGCTCAATCCCCTCGACAGACCGGATACCCTTCCCGGAGAGATTCAGTTCTTTGATGTTCTGCAGGGCTCTGTAGGTATAGTTGGCAGGATCAAGATGCCATACGCCGTCTTTGATCATCCCGACCGGAGCAGTCGGCTCGGCTGCCGTTCGGCCGGGAACAGCGGCAAAACACAGGAACAGAATCAGGCCAGCCAGGAAGATCCGGCATGCACGGCTCACTTTCACGGATACATATCCTCCCGGGTATCGTTGCAAAATCTCGTTTGTTATTTTATCACACATTGAAGCCACATTCAAAGAAAAATAAAAACCCTGAGAACATTGATTCGCAGAGTTTTCATAAAGTGCCGAAGATGGGACTTGAACCCATACGCTTTTAAGGGCAACGGATTTTGAGTCCGCCGCGTCTGCCATTCCGCCACTTCGGCATCAGAAGGATTATAACACAGACCTTCCTGCATTGCAATAAACTGACCCGGTTATCGGAAAACTTCCGCCACGGCCTTCAGGCCCTTCTGCTGTACTTTTTTCTGTTCCCGGAGAAATAGCGGACCGTAATTCATCTTCTCCGCCCTGTTTTTTCCTGCTTCTCCGGTGTAATATATAGCCAGGGTAAAAGAAACTATCCAAAGAACGGAGGGAGAACGGAAATGTACTGTGAAAAATGCTGTCGTGTTTTTGATGGTGATGATTGTCCGGCCTGCAAAAGAAGCAGAGTCCGGGAGCCCGAAGCAAAAGATCCCTGTTATCTCACGGAGCAGGATTTCTTCTCTTCCGGGATTCTCGAGGATTTGCTGAAGCAGAACAGCATCCCGTTTCTGAAGAAGGATGTCATGGGCGCCGGAATGGCAATCAAGGTTGGTCCGATGCTGGAAAGAAGCCGGTTTTATGTTCCGTATGCGCATCTTGACACAGCCCTGGCCATTGTGAATGAATTGTTCTCTGAAACACGGGAGGATGATGAACGATGACGGTTGTTGCGTTCATCCTGATAGCTGTCTTTGTGGCTTTTTTTCAGATCATACATCTGGCGTCTTGCTCAGGTAGAATGGTATGGAACAGAAACAGACGCGGTTGTCAGCCGGATAGAGAAAGATGTCAGGTCAACCGGGGGAACTGATTATGCCACATGCTACTATCATTATTATGTCACCTTTCAGACAGAAAGCGGATTGCAGAATGAAGCCCGGCTGCTGAATCCGAAAAAACAGCTGACCATTGGCGACCGGGTCAGAGTCAGATATCTGACAAAAAGCAACGACTGCGCCGTCCTGATGGTAATAACGGATCATTCACGGTCACGCTTTGAAGCAGCGAAGAAAGGGCAGACTTAATCTTCTGACCGGTCCGGGGCCTGAAAACCGTTGAACCGGGCCCGTTGTGCAAAAGGCAGTTTCTTCGGTGCGGCAGGGATATCCTCTGCGATACCGACGGGAAGGATACAGACCAGCTCATATTCTTCCGGCACGCCGAGAATTTTTGCGAGCCTGTCGCCGATCCGGTCTGTATCGGTGATATGCCCTTCATACCAGCAGCTCTGATACCCCATCGCGGTAATCGTGAGCAGCATGTTTTCAATCGCGGCGGCATAGTCCTGAGTCGCGAAGCACCTGTCACGGTAGGCATTGATCCTTCGGGTCAGCACGCAGATCATTGCCGGTGCCGTCTGTGCGACGGGCGGATCAATCTCTTTCTTCAGTCTGGCCAGAATCGCTTCGTCGTCCACCGCGATCAGGCTGGTCGTCTGTTTGTTGCAGCCCGAAGGTGCTGCCAGCCCTGCCTCCAGGATCGCCGTCAGGTCCTCCCTCGGCACCCTGTCCGGCTTATATTTTCCGCGGTAACTGTGCCGGTTCAGAACGATCTCCCGCAGAAACCGCGCCCCGTCTCTGCTCTTGTCCTCACGCTCCTGGCTGAGGGAAAGCACATAGATCTGGCAGGGGTTCTCCTCTCCCCACAGGGAGGGAATCACCTCGAATTCCTGAAAACCAAGGCTCTGATAGAATCGGTTTGTGCGGTCATAATCTTCATAGTATCCCATCTGAACAGTCTTGACCTGCATAAAGGCATAACCCGCTTCAATGGCATATTCTTTTGCCTCCTGAAACAATGCCTTCCCGATCCCATGGCGGTGATATGTTTTCTTTACGCCCATCACGGCGAGTTCCGCCGTGCTGCTGCCGGTTTCCTTCAGGCACAGAAATCCAACCGCCCGGCCGTCTTCCTCTGCGGCAAAAAAAACCTGTTCCCCGCTTTCCCTGATATACGCCTCCCGTGTTTCCGGAACCTCAAACCAGTCTTTCAGCGCTTCCAGGGTTTCCCGGGCAATCTTCTGTTTTTGTGCAGGATCCATGATTCGGCGTATGGACATTTTGATCGCTCCTTTATTTTCTGATAAACTTCCCGTCTGTTCCGATCTCGTCGCTTACATACCGCTCGGCTGTCATGTGAAGGTCATACTTTTCCCGCAGCGCGGCCAGCTGCGTCATCATCGGGGAAGCATGATGCGCGTCAATCGCAGCCTGGTCCGTCCAGCTGTCGATCAGCAGAACTGTTTCCGGATCGTCCAGCGGCAGAAAATACTGATAACGCAGGTTGCCCGGTTCTTTCCGGATTTTTTCGGCAATCCCCGTTGCCTCCATTTCTCCGGCAAAAGCTCTCGCATTTCCGTTGACGCCTTTGTAATACAGATTCATGGTAATCATCATTTTCACTCCCTTGAAAAAATCCCCCGTTTTTCGTTCCGCCGCCAGGGTTTCGGTGTCATTATCGCGGATTGTACTCAATGGTCTCCTGGTACGCCTTATAGGTGGTTTTAAACAGGAGTTCCCGTTTGACTTCGCGGTTCCCCTGATACCAGACCTTCCAGGTGTTCACCTCATAGCCCTGCCGGCCGGTGACGGTTTTTTTGCTCTCTCCCGGCGCGAGAGAGGTGTTGATTACGTAATTGGTTCCTTCCGGCTTCGGAATCGTCCGGACCAGCTCGCTCTCCAGGTCAATGTGCACGTCCGAGCCCAGACTCATGCCGTAGATATTGACGGTCACCTTCTTTTTGCTGTACCCGGCGATGATAAAAACCGGCCATTCGGTATTGTTTTTGAACTTGAAATCCAGCCCCGGCCAGTTCACCGTCGCGTCAAGCCCTTTTTCGATATAGTGCGACGGCCAGGCATGGGGATTCCTTTCTATGATTTCCAGGTCTGCCCTCGCCACCGCGTTGAACAGGGTAGAACTGGTCTGGCAGACGCCGCCGCCCACCTCGTCCTTGCTCTGCCCTCCGGAAATGGCCGGGGCTTCCTGGTATCCTTTCGCGGCCGTGCGCTCCCCGGTCGCGCCGTTGAAGGAAAAGATTTCGCCGGGCAGCACTGTCTTCCCGCTGATTGCCTCTGCGCTGAGCTGGATGTTGGTGTTGCGTTTTCCGTCGCTCGTGGTGTTTGTCGTATAGGCGGATATCAGCCCGAATCGGTTCATCAGCTCGGTTTTGGTGACCTCTGCCAGGATTTTTTCCGGAATGATGCGCAGCTCTTTTTTGGTCACCCCGTCGTCCAGCAGTTCCGTGACCTGGCTGTACAGGTCATCCGGATCAATTCGGGCGCCGGGACGGTCGTCGGTAAAAGTAAAGGTTTTTGTGTTGAAGTCAAAGGATCTGACCGTGCTGTTGACCGGATCCCGGTTTACATAGGCGACAATCCCGTCCGTCAGCATTCTCAGGGCCTCATGGTCATAGTCCTGCTTTGTGGCAAACGTGACCGGGTTGGATCGCATGGCGGAGGCCTGTCTGACGCGTTCCTCAAAGGGCGTCGCCGCATCTCCCGTCAGGCTGGCAGTATTGTTCCGTCCGCTGACGAAGGCTTTTTCCACTGTCTCCTCAATGTTCCGGGAAATCGGCACGCGGTCATTGTTCACATGCCAGTTTTCATTGCCCACTGCAACTACAATGTCGAAAGTGCCGCTTACGGCATCATTGACCTTCCGGACCGCCTCGGCAGCCTCAGCCTTTGTCATCCCGCCAACCTGTACGTTATCGATATAAACGCCGGGATAAATCCGGTCGTTGTAAATCTCCCTCCGGTTCAGATCGAAGGCGTCCTGCCGTTCACTGTCCAGCTGGATCAGATTGCCGTTGGCAAAAGCCAGGTTTGGCAGAAAGCGGTATCGGATCCCGGTCAGCTGCGGTGCCACTGCAATGCCCATCGCTGCCAGAAGCAGCAGGCAGATCATTGCCGTCACCAGCCAGGCAGTACGGTGTTTTTCCCGGCGGCGATACTTTGGACGCTCATCCCGCATCGGGAGCGGATGCTCAAAGCGGTCAAAATCATCAAAAACGGATGAAGGCGCGCCAAGGCCGTCGTCCTGCTCATTGAAAGCAAAATAACGCCGCCGTCTGTTCTCTTCCTCTTCCCGTCGGCGGTCATACGCGTCCCGTTCCTTCAGGCCCTCATCCCGTCCCAGCGGCTTTTTGCCGGGCAGAGGGGAGGAAATGAACTCGTCGTCCCCTTCGTAAAGATCATATCGTTTCAGTTTCGCCATCCTGATTCTCCGTCATTCTCTTTCCGGATCAGTTTCCGGTCCTGTCGCTGTCGTTGCGGTGATTGCGCACAGGCCCCCGCAGCATATCCCCGGCGCTGCATCCCGATAGTTCCATCCGAATGACTTCTCCGGCAACGCCGAGCGTTTCCAGCGTCTCTCCTGTCTTTTCCCGTATGAACGGAACCGCCCTCACCTTCCGGATGCCGGAAGGTGTCATCAGTTCCAGGTCATCCCCGGCAAAAAACCGGTTTTTCAGAAGCAGACGTGCCCGGCCGTCCGGGCCCTCCGGTTCAATGACCTTTGCCACATACTCCCGGCTCTGCCAGAAGCCTTCCGCTTCCCCCGGCGCCCCGGGCTGGCCCTCCAGGAAGCCGGTGTCGCTCAGTCTGTGGCTGGCACACTGCAATTCCGCCGTCAGTTCCGGCAATGCCCTGCGGAAAGCCTCCCGATCTCCGGCGAGCAGGTCCAGCGCCCGGCGGTACGCGCCGGTCACCACGGCAACATAATACTCTGTCTTCATGCGTCCTTCGATCTTCAGGCTGGAAACGCCTGCGTCGCACAGCTCGGAAAGCAGCGGCATCAGGCACAGATCCCGTGCGGAAAACAGATAGGTTCCCCGCTCGTCCTCCGCGACCGGGAGATACTCCCCGGGCCGTTTTTCCTCCATCACCGCATACTGCCAGCGGCAGGGCTGAGCGCATTCTCCCCGGTTGCCGCTCCGCCCGGTCAGGTAAGCCGAAAGCATGCAGCGGCCGGAATATGCCATACAGCTTGCGCCGTGCAAAAACGTCTCCAGCTGAATCCTGTCCCCGACCCTTTCATGAAGCGCACGGATGCGCTCCAGGCTCATCTCGCGTGCCAGAATCACCCGCTCGCATCCAAGGCGAAGGTACAGTTCGGCTGCCGGAGCGTTCAGCGTGTTGGCCTGCGTGCTGACGTGGATCGGCAGTTCGGGAACTTCCGCGCGCAAAAAACAGATCGCGCCGGGATCCGCCACAATGGCCGCGTCCACGCCGCATTCCGCGGCTTCCCTCGCCGCTGCGGCAAAGCTTTCCAGTTCATCGTCGAAGGGATAGGCATTCATCGTAACATAGAACCGTTTGCCGGCTGCATGCGTCAGGCCGACAGCGTCCCGCAGCTCCTCCGGACCAAAATTGCCCGCAAAAGCGCGCAGACCGAAGTGTTTCATCCCGCCGTAGACCGCGTCTGCTCCGAAGTGCAGCGCAGCCTTGAGCGCGTCCATATTTCCCGCCGGTGCCAGCAGTTCAGGAATCCTCATTACTGGATCCCCCTGTCCTGGTCATACTTCTGCCACTTCGGCGCATAGGCTTCCACTGCGCGGCGGTGCTGGTCCAGTGTCTTGGAGAAGTAAAGCTCGCCACTTTCCGGCTCCTTGGCGCAGAAGTAAAGATATTTTTCCGCGATCATCGTTTCATCCGGATACAGGGCAGCCCGGATGGCCGCAGTGGACGGATTGCAGATCGGTCCCACAGGCAGCCCGCTGACCTGATAGGTGTTGTAGGGACTGCTGACGGTCAGGTCGCTGTCTGCCAGCGCCATCTTCCGCACTCCGGTGATGTAGTGGATCGTTACGTCGCTCTCGAGCTTCATCCCCTGCTTCATCCGGTTGTGGAATACCGCACTGACCCGGGGGAAGTCGCTTTCCTTCGCCTCTTTTTCGATCAGGCTCGCCAGCGTCAGCGTCTGATCCATGGTCAGGCCGAGTTCCTCTGCCCGATCCTGAAGTTCTGCCGGAAAAGCCGCCTCTGTCTGGCTCAGCAGTTTCCGGATGATATCTTCCGCGGTTGCGGTCACATAAACCTCATAGGTATTCGGTGCCAGATAGCCTTCCAGCACATACTTCCGCTTGTCTGCCTGCCCGTTCTTCAGCACATCGTCAATATAGTAGTAATCGCTGAATGCCTTGCCGTCCCGGCAGGCGGCCAGAAACTCGTCCGTTTTTTCCAGCACCCCGGTCCGCACCAGTTTGGCGGCAAACTCCTCCACCGTTTCGCCGGGAATCAGCGTAATATTGCGCACGATCGGATTGCCGTCGCCTGTGGTCAGCCGGTCGGCGATCTCTGTCATGGTCATGTTTTTCTTCAGGGAATAGCTGCCTGTCTGGATCTTCTGGGCCATGCCCGCAAAGTCGCAGTAATACTTGAAAACCGTCTTGCTCCGGATCAGTCCGGCTGCCTCAAGATTGGAGGCTACCCGGTTCAGGCTGTCGCCGCTGCTGATCTCAAAGGTGTAATCCCCCGGATCTGCCTCGTCCACCGGTGCCAGAAAACTTCCGTACAGCTTGTTCCATCCGGTCATCCCGATGCCGATTACCAGTACCAGCACCGTCAGTCCCACGAGAACCGGACGCAGCACATGCCAGAGCCCGCTGTACCAGTAAAGTCCGTATTCCCGCTCGTCCCGCATCCTGCGATAGGTATAGTTTTCGGGATCGCTTTCGGAATAGTTCCCGGGATAGTGCTCGTCTTTCTTCACTTTCAGCCCTCAACGCCCGGAACAGCCATTTCCACATCGGCCGCTTCGGTCAGAATTTTGAAGATATCTGCCAGTGCCTGCTGCAGCCGCATTTCAGAGAGCAGGAACTGGCTGACCTCCGGTTTGGCAAAAAGGAGGGTGGAAATCCCGGAGAATCGCTGCATATCTTCCTGGTTCGCCGTATTTCCGCTCAAGGCGGACATCTGGATCGTCAGCTGAAGTTTCCGGTATTCCCGGATCAGCGCGGCTGTTGTTTCCTCCGCCATGACGGTCTCCTTCAGTTCGTGGTAGGTCCTGTATTCCTCGCTGTCCCGGATTTCCTGCGCCAGGCGGTATGTCGTCGAATAATCCATGATGCTGCCTCCTCATCAGATAATAACGGTCAGAAGGCCTGTTTTCTTCCTTCTGACCGCTATTATATCCGTTTTATTCTTTCCTTGCAAATGCTTCGCCTGGTCTTTTACACATCCAGGATAATCGGCAGGATCATCGGATTCCGCTTGATTTTTTCAAAGATGAACCGATGCACCTCGTCCTTGATGGTATTTTTCAGCTCCGGCCAGTTGTCCCCGTTCAGGCTGCTGTTGGCAATGATCTGCCGGACCAGTTCCTGCGTGTTGTCGATGATATCCTCGTTTTCCTTCACATAGATGAATCCGCGGGAAACAATGTCCGGTCCGGAGATCAGTTTTTCCTCGTCCCGGTCGATCGCCATCACAACGATCAGGAGGCCGTCCTGGCTGAGATGCTTCCGGTCACGCAGCACAACGTTCCCCACATCGCCCACGCCCAGGCCGTCAACCAGCACGCCGCCCACCGGCACCTGCTCGCCCAGGGCCAGGATCTCCTCGTTCATTTCAATGACCTGGCCCAGTTCCGGGATGACGATATTCTGGCTCGGCACGCCCATGGATTCAGCCAGGATTGCGTGCTGCCACATCATCCGATATTCGCCGTGTACGGGAATAAAGTATTTCGGCCGGATCAGCGCGTGGAGCAGTTTCAGTTCCTCCTGGCAGGCGTGACCTGAAACGTGGACTTCCGCCATCGCGCTGTAGACCACCTGTGCGCCGAGGCGGTACAGCTGGTTGATCACCCGGGAAATAAACTTTTCATTGCCGGGAATCGGCGTCGCGGAAATAATGACCATATCGCTTTGCCGGATCTGCAGCTTTCGGTGTTCCGCATAGGCCATCCGGGTCAGACCGGCCATGGGCTCGCCCTGGCTCCCGGTTGTCATGACCAGGATTTCGTTGTCCGGATAGTCGTCCAGCACGTCCATGTCGATCAGGTATCCTTCGGGAATCTTCAGCTCCCCGATGCTCATCGCCACGCGGCTGACGTTCACCATGCTCCGCCCGATGAAGCACACGCGCCGCCCATAGCGGATCGCGTTGTCAATAATCATCTGCATCCGGTGAATATTGCTGGCGAACATCGCCACGATCACGCGCCCCGCCGCCTGGGCGAACATTTTCTCGAAGGTTTCGCCGACCTTCAGCTCGCTCATGGTGTAGCCGGGCCGCTCCACGTTCGTGCTTTCGCACAGGAAAGCCATCACGCCTTTTTTGCCGTATTCGGCAAAAGTCTGCAGGTCGGTAATCTGCCCGTCGATGGGCGTATAGTCCACCTTGAAGTCGCCGCTGCAGATCACCGTTCCCGCGGGGCAGGTAATTGCGATCGCGCAGGCCCCCGCAATGGAATGGCTCACATGGATAAACTGACAGGTAAACTGTCCCAGCTGGATCACGTCCCGTGGCCGGACCACGTGCATCGGAATCCCCTCAACCCGGTATTCCTTCAGTTTCAGGTCCACC
>JAEEGL016203351.1_pt1 | contig 12094 bp, 6 predicted proteins | sample 9134231 | NCBI WGS metagenome assembly JAEEGL01 (sample SAMN16246548, study PRJNA631951) | gut metagenome | biome: gut microbiome; feature: rumen; material: fiber-attached | host: Bos | place: Iran: Karaj | collected 2018-10
AAACAAGGACCATTCCTATACCTTCACCGGACGCCGCAAATGGGATACCGGCATCTACGCCCTCTACGCCAAAGATGCTAAAAAGAGTTGTCTGGATTTCACCATCGACGGCAGTCAGAAGTTCACTATTAACCTAACCCCCTCCTGGCAGATAGAGAACCCTCAAACCGACATCGTCGGCTCGCCCGCCAACCAAGCCATGTTTACCTTTACCAATCGCGAGTCCCAAGCCCGCAAGCAAGCTCGCGACATTGAGAAAAGATTGAAAAGCCCCGACGTTAAAGTAAAGGAGGAAGCCGAACACGATATGGAGTTGTTGTCGAAAGAGATGGAGGCTTTTGAAAAGTCCAATTTCGAACAAAACATCAAATACCGTTACTTCCAACTGGCTAAGATGATGAGCGGCCCAAACGTGCCCGAGGAAATTGAAGACAAACCGCTCTATTATCGTACTCATTTTTGGGACGATGTCGACTTTTCGGACCACAGTTTGGTTTTTACCCCCGACTTGTTCAACAAGATGAATTACTACTTCTTCGGGGTGTTGTACCACTCCGACTTCGACACCATCTGCCGTTATGCCGACATGCTTTTCGAAAAAATTGAAGGCGACACTCTTATGATGCGTTACTTCATGGACTTCATTATGCCGAAATACTTCCGCTCAACAAAGAATATCGGCTGGGACGCCACCTGGTGCTATCTGGTGCGCAAATATTATCTTGCCGGCAAATGCCCCTGGGCAACGCCTTCGGAGCTAAGCAACAAACGCCAAACCGCCGAGTTCTTGGAAAAGTCCCTTATCGGTGCCATTGGGCAGGAGCTTTACATGGCCGATACCAACCAGTCGCCCGACCCCAAAGACTGGATTTCATCCCACCGGTTCCCGCAGAAATATGTTATCCTTTGGTTCTGGGACCCCGATTGCCACCACTGCCAAGAACAGACGGCCACCCTGAAAACCTTATACGATTCCCTGTCAGCCGCAGGAAACAAGATTTTTGAAGTCTACGCCGTGGGCTACGAGGCCGATGTGGACAAATGGAAACGCTATGTACGTGAGCACAATCTGCCCTTTGTAAACGTGGGCGGTACAAATGTGAATATCGACTATCAGGAAGCCTACAATGTACACGGCGCCCCCACCATGATCATTCTGAACGAAGAAAGGCGCATCATCATGAACAAAGTGATTGCCACAAAAGAGATTCTGCCTTTCCTGGAAAGATACGAAAAACAGCGGCAAACCCAATCGCCACAATCTAATTAATTTAATATTAACCAGCAGAGACCGTTGCCTCCTTCCTTTCACAACAAAAAATTTGACGATGGCCTTTGCATTTAAAGTAATACAAATATGAGAAAACACATTGTTGCAGGAAACTGGAAAATGAACAAGACGTTTAACGAAGCCGACGACCTCGTAAACGAATTGATGGAGAAACTCGAGTCAACCGAACTTGACCCCAACACGCTGGTCATCGTGTGCCCTCCCTTCCCCTATCTGGAGATGACCTCTGACTACAGCGACGATTCTTATTTCATGGTGGGAGCGCAGAACGTCAGCGACCAGGAGAGCGGCGCCTACACCGGCGAGGTTTCGGCCGCCATGCTCGAGTCGATGGAGATAGACTATTGCATTGTGGGTCACAGCGAACGCCGTGCCTACTATGGCGAGACAGACGAGATTGTTGCCCGCAAGGTGGACCAGTTGCTCAAACACAACCTGAGACCTATTGTGTGTTGCGGCGAAGTGCTCGAAGAGCGCGAAGGCAACCGCCAGTTCGATGTGGTAAAAAAACAAATCACCGACGGACTCTTCCACCTGAGCGCTGATGAATTCAGCAATGTGGTGATAGCTTACGAACCTGTATGGGCTATCGGCACCGGCAAAACCGCCACTCCCGACCAGGCTCAGGAGATGCATGCTTTTATCAGAAACCTCATTGCAGAAAAGTACGGCGACGAGGTGGCCGAGAACACAAGCATCCTCTACGGCGGCAGCTGCAAGCCGGGCAACGCCAAAGAACTGTTTGCCAACAAGGACGTTGACGGCGGTCTGATTGGCGGAGCTTCGCTCAAGGCCGACGATTTCCTCGCCATTGCCACTGCATAAGGAATCAAGGCAGCCCACTCGTCGCCCGGCATTCGCCCGATGGTTGGGCTGCCTATCTCAAAACGGCTACGTTTTTGCTGCCGACACCATTTGTTGTTATAGCTTATGAATCTATATTTTGAGCGTTTCATGGCTCGCCATCTGCAGGGCGAAAAAGCCCGCGGCGGCGGAGGGTCCAACGAACTGGCCAATAAAGAGGGCCGGGGTGGATTCTCGTCGCCCTTGGTGAAGGTCGCAATTTGGAGCATCGCATTAGGCGTGGCCGTCATGGTCGTTTCGGTATGCGTGCTTAGAGGCTTCCAGGGAGAAATACGCCGTAAGGCCGTCGGCTTTGGTTCGCATATTGTGGTGAAAAGCTACAACATGGGAAAGACCTATGACGAAACTCCTGTCGACATGCGGAGACAGGAAGTGAAACGGATTGCCTCTACCTCTGGGGTTAAGAACGTTGGTTTCTTTGCCGTCAAGGGCGGTATGGTGAAAACCGACGACCAGATAGAAGGAATTGTGCTGAAAGGAGTTGGGGAAGGTTTTGATACCACTTTCTTTGGCGAATGCCTACAGGAAGGTAGGTTGTTCGAACAGAGCAATGACAATACCACTTCAAATATTGAAGGCACTTCCAACACCCCCGAGGCGATTGTCTCGCGCCTGCTGGCCGACCGCCTTGAGATTGGCGTGGGGGACAAATTGAGAGTCTACTTCTGGCAGGGGGAAAGTTACAGGGCCAGAGTGCTGCAGGTGAGCGGCATTTACAGCACCGACCTCTCCGACTTCGACAAACATGTGGTGGTCTGCGACTTGGGGGTGGTGCAGCGGTTGAACAATTGGGAAGACTTCCAGGCAGGAGGTTATGAGATTGCTGTGGAGGATTTCAACCATCTGGACGAGGTCGTGGCCGCTTTGATTGGCCAACTGGGTTACGACTTGACCTTGACCACTATCGTCGACGAATATCCGGCACTCTTTGCCTGGCTCGATTTGCTCGACAGCAACGTGGTGCTGATCATTGCCATAATGCTGCTGGTTTGTGCCGTCAGCGTTGTGTCGGCATTGTTGATTTTCATTTTTGAGAAAGGTTCTACGATTGGGGTGCTGAAGGCCCTCGGCACCGACAACGGGAGCATACGCCGCATGTTTGTTTTGAAGGGAGGGATTATATCACTGAAAGGCGTTCTTGCAGGGGTGGCCGTATCGGTGGCTCTGTGCGGAGCACAGAAATGGCTGGGTCTGGTGAAACTCGACCCCGCCTACTACGCCATGTCGACCGTACCCGTGGAGCTGAACGGCTGGACCGTGGTGGCTGTGGCCCTCGGGACCATGGCGGTGTGTATCATTGCCATGCTGCTGCCCGCCGCCTATGTGGCAAGAATCGAACCTGCGCGTTCCATACGTTTTGAATAATAGCACGATAACAAAAAGACACACATCATCATGAAACGGGTTAAATGGCTTATATTAGGCACAACGGTACTGCTGGCGGTGATTGCCCTCGTAGAGATAAACTACGTGTCGGGACAGATGCGCCGTGCCGAAGTGGAGAAGGTGAAGCTGTGGGCCAACGCCATTGCCCAAAAAGCCCGGCTGGTGAACTACTCCGAACAGTTCTTTGCAAGTGTGGCCCGCGACGAACGTCGCAAAATGGAACTTTACACCAACATCCTGCGTTCTTTCGACCGCGTCGGCGAGGGCGCCGATGCCGATTTCTGCCTGGACTATGTACGCTATATAGTGGACAGCTGCGAGACGGCCCTGATTATCACCAACGACGACTCTGTCATCACCGTACCAAGCGAGTTGGCCGGTGAACGGTTGGAGGGCGCCCGTCTCAAGGAGTTTTCCCACAACAAACCTTTCCATTACCGTATCTGGGGCATGGGGATGACGCTCTATTACAAAGAGTCGCGTATGTATACCGACCTGCGTCGGGTGCTCGACGGTTTCAACCGCTCCTTTCTTGAGGAGATAACCAACAACGGGGTGCTGGTGCCCGTTTTGGTGGTAGACAGTCTGAAAACCAAAGTGCTGGCCAGCGGCAATATGAAGAAAGAGGAATTTGCCACTCCCCAGGCCTTGGCCCAGCGGCTGGGCGAGATGGAGAAAGAGAACGACCCCATAATGCTGCGCCTGCCCGACGGGCAGCAGGCCTCTGTCTATTACGAGAACACCCCGATGCTCAAGGCGTTGCGGTGGGTTCCCATGCTATATCTCTTTATTTTCGCCGTTTTGCTTACCGTGTCGTACCACCTCTACCGCACCGCCCGCAACATGGAGCAGAACCGTATCTGGGTGGGCATGGCCAAAGAGACGGCCCACCAGCTGGGAACGCCCATCTCATCGCTCATGGCATGGACGCAGTATCTGGAGGGTAAGCGGCTCGAACCCGGCTATGCGACCGAAATCAACAAAGACCTCAGACGTTTGGAGACCGTGGCACACCGATTCTCCAAAATCGGCTCCCTGCCCGAACTGGAATACGAAGGCGTCTGCGCTGCTGTCGGCAATGCCCTCGGCTACTTGCAGACCCGCAGCTCCAAAAAAGTGAAATTTGTCACCAATTTCCCCGACGAAGACATCCGCGTTCCCCTCAACAGCTATCTGTTCGAATGGGTTATTGAGAATGTCTGCAAGAACGCCATCGACGCCATGAACGGCGTGGGGACGCTCACCACCGTGGTTTCGTCCGACAGCCGCTATGTCTACGTCGACATCGGGGATACCGGCCGCGGCATGTCCCCAAAAGTGCAGAAACGGGTCTTCGACTCCGGATTCTCCACCAAGCCCCGCGGCTGGGGTCTGGGACTCAGTCTGGCAAAGCGGATCGTGAACGACTACCACGGCGGCAGGATTTTCGTCAAATACTCGGTCGAAGGGCAGGGAACAGTCTTCCGCATCATGCTGAAACGGTAGGCAACCAACCGTCGACGGAAAAAACACAATACAAAGACACTATTACGAAAAAGAAAAACAAAACAGAATAAGGATATGTACACAATTTTGAAGAAGCAACTGCTGAACAGCAACGAGATTTATTTGATGGAGATCAGAGCGCCGTGGGTGGCGCAAAGAGGACTGCCCGGACAGTTTGTAATCGTCATACCCCACGACAAGGGCGAGCGGGTACCGCTTACCATCTGCGACATCCACCCCGAGCGCGAAAGCGTCGACATTGTGTTCCAGGTCGTGGGCGACAGCACCCGTTGGCTGAGCCGTCTGAATGAGGGTGAACGCATCTATGCCATGGTGGGACCCTTGGGGCGCGCCAGCGAACTCATCACCGCCCCCGGCGAGGAACAGAAATCCATGCGGCTGCTCTTCGTGGCAGGCGGCGTGGGCATCGCGCCCGTCTACCCTCAGGTGAAATGGGCCCACTCCATGGGCATCCCCACCGACGTAATCATCGGTGCCCGAAACAAAAGCCTGCTCTTCTTCGAGGACAAGATGCGCCACGTATGCGACAACCTATTTGTCATGACCGACGACGGTTCCTACGGCGAGCATGGACTTGTCACCACCAAAATCCAATCCCTCTGCACCTCCCCCTCCGGAGCCTTCCAGTCGCCCTACTCCCACTGCGTCGCCATTGGGCCGCTCCCCATGATGAAGTTTGTCTCCCTCCTCACCAAGGAGATAGGGCTGAAAACCATTGTCAGCATGAACTGCATGATGGTCGACGGAACGGGCATGTGCGGGGCCTGCCGTGTCACCGTGGGCGACACAGTGAAATTCACCTGCGTCGACGGGCCCGAGTTCGACGGCCACCTTGTCGACTTCGACGAGGCGGGGCGCCGTCTGCGCACCCCCGACCGCCAGCGTTACCGTATCGCCACCGTCGGGGAACAACCCGACGGCCACACCTGCAACCTCGGCGCCGCCGTGGCGGAAACCCTCACACGCCAAAAAGCCCAGGAGCAAGACCCCCTCGTCAGAGCCGGCAATTTCGACGAAGTCTCCTTCGGCTTCACCCGCCAGCAGGCCGTTGCCGAAGCCCGCCGCTGCCTCCACTGCAAGAAACCCATGTGCGTCACCCAATGCCCTGTCAGCATCCAGATACCCGAGTTCATCGCCGCCGTGGCCGCCGAAGACTTTGCCCTGGCCGCCTCCGTCATCGCCCGCGACTCCTCCCTCCCCGCCGTGTGCGGACGGGTCTGCCCGCAGGAGACCCAATGCGAGGGCAGCTGCATCCTCGGCCGCAAAGGCGAACCCATCGCCATCGGCGCCCTCGAACGCTTCGTCGCCGACTGGAGCCGCGACCACCCCTCCCAGGCTTCCTGCCCCAAAGGCGACATTGCAACCCCGCAAACCCGCTCCCACATCAAAGTGGCCGTCATCGGCTCGGGACCCTCGGGGCTCACCTGCGCGGGCGACCTCGCCAAGCAAGGCTATCAGGTCACCGTTTTCGAAGCCCTCCACCATGCTGGCGGTGTGCTCGTCTACGGCATCCCCGAATTCCGCCTGCCCAAACAGAAAGTTGTCGAACCCGAGATTGAGAACCTGCGCCGTCTCGGGGTGGAAATCAAAACCAACGTCATCGTGGGCAAGAGCCTCACCGTCGACGACCTCTTCGACCTCCATGGCTACAAAGCCGTCTACATTGCCAGCGGTGCCGGACTGCCCAAATTCATGAACATCCCCGGCGAAACCCTCGGTGGCGTCCTCTCCGCCAACGAGCTCCTCACCCGCACCAACCTCATGCACGGCTACGACAGCCGCTACGACACCCCCGTCTACCTTGGCCGCCGTGTGGCCGTCATCGGTGGAGGCAATGTGGCCATGGATGCCGCCCGCACCGCCAAACGCCTCGGCAGCGACGTCACCGTCGTCTACCGCCGCGAGCAGGCCGACATGCCCGCCCGCCGCGAAGAGGTGCACCACGCCCTCGAGGAAGGCATACACTTCTCCTTCCTCACCAACCCCGTCGCCTTCCTCGGCGACGAACAGGGCAACGTCTGTGCCATGCGCTGCATACGCATGTCCATGGGCGAAAAAGACGAAAAAGGGCGTCGCAAATTCAACCCCGTCCCCGGGAGCGAATTCCAGATTGATGTCGACAACGTCGTTGTCGCCCTCGGCACCAGCCCCAACCCACTCATCAAGAGCACCACGCCCGGACTCGTCACCGAGACATGGGGAGGGCTCAAGGCCGACGCCGACGGCCGCACCAGCCGTCCGGGAGTCTTTGCCGGAGGCGACGCCGTCACCGGAGCCGCCACCGTCATCCTCGCCATGGGCGCAGGCCGCACAGCCGCCAAAGCCATCCACCAATACCTCTCATCTGAGAAATAGCCGCTACCCCGCAAATCAAAAACAACAGCAAGGGTGTCCCCTCGTAATTCCAGGACACCCTTTCATATTTAAAATGTCAGTTTACAGTCGAGGGTATACCTCCCTTCCACCAATCCGACGAAATAAAGCCTAAAGGGGCGACAAACTACCAACAAGGCATAGCGTGTCACCCCTTCGGGGTTCTGTTTAATCATTACCATTTGTACAGGGGTTTACACCCCTGCCTGTGTTCTGCCGTCCCCCTCGGGGACTTAATGGGAAAATAATCATCGAACCACTACCATCCTGCGGGTGAGGGCGATTCCTATCCTAATAAAATACGTACTCGCAACGGAGGCATCATAGCGCAACAGAAAAAAACTATCCGTGCGGGACAAGGGTGAAGTTCTAATGCGCTGAACGCACAGCGCGGACAGGCATACCACAGAAACGACTGAACCAATCCATTATAAGATTCTCTCCCTGTATGTAGAATGTCCACGCTTCGTACGGAACATTACAAAGTGAACTAGACCAGTAAAAGCCACGGCCAGCGCTTTCGAGAGAGTTGCCTCTATAATAACCAGCAGTAGGAAGGAATAGATTGTTTCCATTGGGGCCAGTAAGGCAAAGACCTTTTACGCCGTTGACAGTTGTCAATTGCACTCTGGTGTGTGTGAGGAGTTCCCACCACTCCTCGTATGTTGGAGTGCGCGCATCATCACCCCAATTGGCGGTGGCGGCATCGTCGCCAGGTTGTAGTGTTGTCAAACCGTCTGTATAACCATTGTATCCATAGTCTGCTCTTGTACAATACTTGGTGAGTACTCTGCTAGGCCAACCAGATGGAGCTACTCCGTTGAAATAACGATAGGTTTCCCAAGTATAGACACTCTTAGGCAATGTCTCGCCCCAAGCAAAGTAGTCGCCATAGTCCTCAGGAGATGTGGCACCCACATTGCGTGTGGCCCACAGCAGCCCGCTTGGAAGACCGAGGTCGACCCAGTCGTCCATTTTGCATTCTGTCACTTGCATATTTGATTTCTCTCCTGTTTCCTGCCCATACCACGCACAAAATGAGATGTCGTTTGGATATCGTATAAGATAATATATCCTCATGGCTAGATTTGCAGAACCCTCTGTAGCATTGTACCATGCCAATATTTTACCCACACCTATCTCCAATACTTTCTTCGCCCATGCTTTTTTTGTGACATCTGCCACCAGTGTCACGCCTGCCGTACTAATATATTCTTTTAGCTTACCCTTAATATAAGACAATGATTCTTCTGCTATACTCTCTGCACAGGCACGTATGCGATTATCGTTATCAGCCTGTACCCCCGCAACCACAGCATTTGCTATTATACTACCCGCTGTCGTTGCTATTTCGTGACTCCAATCATCAGGCAGTTTAAAAGAAATAATATTCAATAGGTCACCCAACATGTGTGCACCAATGTCCACAACCGCCCGTGCATCATGCAAGTTAGTCAGTTCTATTGTATTATTTTCATCCTCAGTCAATGACACTTCCACCCTCTCTCCATGAAAGGCATCTGGGTCCCGCCATAACAGATTCCATGCCGCACCAACAAGACTATAGCTGCTGATAGTGGGCAAAACAAGTCTCTTTTCGCCACCTGATTCTGTGGTAATTGTACCGTAATAGGTTGGGACAAGAGAATAATTGCTGAGATAGAACCTCCCTTGCGATTGGTTAACCCATTCAAAGCGCAATGGTCTGTAATCTGCCCATGGCATGGGGGCACCATCTTTTGATCCAGCCATAGTGTCTGGCTCCGTACCAAGCAACTCTTCAAATACAGCTTCTATACTGTGCATCAACTGACTATTGTTGGTGTCGAAAAGATCTCTACCCCTGTCAACCTGTACCTCCACCAATGCTTCAAAAGATTGGAAAGACCGTAATTGTTCAATAGCAGCAGTCATATTTGTAAAATCAGAGTCACCCACCATAGCCACATAAGGGTTGCACGTCACCATAGCCAGTGCTGTTGTATGCTTGTTTATCACTATACTTTGTCCTTCGGACACTACCCCACGATATAGCATACGGACATTGTAGTCCTCATCAGCCACAATAAACAGTTGCGGCATATCACTTACCTGCACCATTAGTTGAGAAGAGTCTGACGAAAGCGAATAACCACTTCCCATAGTCATTACCGACAATCCGTTTCTATCCGTACCTTGCAAATCAACGGTGCAACTAATCGGCACCGACTTAACATCATTGTCGTTATCTTTTTCACATCCTGCAACTAAGAATGTTGCGACAATTAGTAACATGGTCGCAAAGACTTTTCCCAAAGCAGCTAATCTTCTTTTCTTATTACCCATAATATTTTACCCTATTTCCGTGTCGGGTGCAACTATTTGATGGCGGTGATTCCCAGAACGCCATTACATGTTGTATCTTGGTTGTAGGGTATATAAAAAAGAAGCGCGGGAATCTGCTACTTTGCTTATCCCGCTGATAGAGGCTCTCGCATTGCCCTTAAGTGAGGAATAAGCAATGCCGAAGCCCACGCGTATCGTATATAGCATATTACTATATACCAACCATGGACGTAGAACATTGCGTTATTGCGTCACTTATATGAACTTGCGAGATTCCTATCAGCCGCAGATAAAACGCTGTTACAACGTCTTTCTTATATGTCCTGTCGCCCACCCCTTACCCTTTCGGGCTTCGGGTGTTTGACGTTGCAAATTTACACAAAAAAATTGGATTACACACAGACTAATCTTAATAATTCAACGAACCAGGGTTGACAGTATATACTATTACACAAATTTTCACCATTTTACCAACAATGAATTTTTGTGCCATTCACGGACATTCATGTTTCAAAGCCTGCCAACCCACGTCATTCTCAAAGACTCAAAGAAGCACACTTCAAAAATGAGGGATTTTAGAGAATTCGCTTAGTCGGTTAATCGCTTAGTCGGTTAATCGGTTATTCGCTTAGTCGCTTAATCGTTTAATCGCTTAGTCGCTTATTAGGGATTCAAGGACTAACACATTAGAATTCGTGAATTCGTGAATTTTTTTTTGATGCGCCAAGGACTAACACATTAACACATTTCCACATTCAAGCATAAACACATTCAAAAAACATTCATTACTGGATTCTGACGCGGGGGTCAAGGAGGCCGTAGAGTATGTCGGTGAGGATGTTGATAAGGATGAGCAGCACACAGATGAAGAGGATGCAGCCCATGACGACGGGGAAGTCGTACTGGTCGAGGCCGTCGACGATGACGATGCCCATGCCTTTCCAGTCGAAGACGTATTCGACGAAGACCGCTCCCGCCAGCAGCCCGGCAAGCCACCCGGAGGCGGAGGTGACAACGGGGTTGAGGGCATTGCGCAGGGCATGACGAAGGATGACGCGTCGGGGGGAGAGCCCCTTGGCGCGCGCGGTGCGGATATAGTCCTGCGAGAGGACTTCAAGCATGCTGTTTTTGGTGAGCTGCGTGAGGGTTGCGAGGGGACGGATGCCCAGCGTGAGGGCGGGAAGGATGAGGTTCTTAAGGTCGAGGTATTCGCCCGTGCCGTAGTCGTCGACGGTATAGAGGTTGCCGAACATGTTGAGGTGGGTCCAGTCGGCAAGGAGGTAGGCAAAGAACCAGGCGATGAGGATGGCGGCAAAGAAGGAGGGGAGCGACATGCCCAGGGTGGAGAGGACAAGGGTGAGACGGTCAATCCAACTGTCTTTGTGGAGCGCGGAGACCACCCCGAGGAGCAGTCCTATAATCAACGCGAAGGTGAGTGCGACAACGGCAAGCAGAGCCGTTTGCGGGAAGGCCGAGGCGATGATTTCGGACACTTTACGCTTTGACTGGTAGCTGCGACGCAGATAGGGGGCTTTCAGCACCACCGAGGTGCTTCCCGCCTTGAGAAGCGTAGTGTAGGGAGAGTACTTGGAGCCGTCGAGGAAGAAGTAGCTGGAGGAATCGGCGTTGTTGTGGAACGAGAGGGGCAGCAGGTCGTTGAGATAGTTGAGGTATTGCAACCCTATGGGTTTGTCGCGGCCAAGGTCGCGATTGACTATCTCGATGCTTTCGGCATCGGCGCGCTGGCCAAGCATCATGCGGGCTGGGTCGCCCGGCAGGATGTTGAACAGGAAGAAGACAAGGGTTACCACTCCCAGCAGTACCAGGAGTCCATAAAAGAGCCGTTTTAATGTATAGCGAAGCACTTTTTGAATTCGTTAATTCGTTAATGTGTTTTTGAATGTGTTAATGCTTGAATGTGGGAATGTGTGAATGTGTTAATGTGTTAGTCCCTGACTCCCGATTAAGCTATTAAACTATTAAGCGATTAAGCTACTAAGCGAATCAGCGACCAAGCGATTAATGCAGCCCTCTGACTACAGATTTCTTGGCGACGAAGTCTTTGAGATAGTAGGGTTCGAAATAGGCCACATCCTCGACTTGGTGCCGCTCCAGCTTGTCGAAGGCAAGGGAACGGAGTCCCGACGAGGAGATCAGGAAGGTGTTGTCGTAACGTGCATTGGGATGGACGCCCAGCAAGGGACGTGTCTTCTCGGCACCGTCGCCGATGAAAGTGACCTCTCCCCTGTCAAGGAATTCATCGTAGATTCCTTGCGTGATGATGTCGGCGGACACACTTTTGAGTTCTTCGGCGGGAGAAGCATAGAGGGCCGTGTAGCACTCCATGCG